>WLWD01001480.1_pt1 | contig 28126 bp, 11 predicted proteins | sample 6712731 | NCBI WGS metagenome assembly WLWD01 (sample SAMN12718690, study PRJNA576275) | sponge metagenome | isolation source: marine sponge | host: Mycale hentscheli | place: New Zealand: South Island, Marlborough, Capsize Point | collected 2014-11-01
AGTGGAGCAGACTAAGTCCTCTGATGTGCCCCTCCTCTTGGTTGAACCGGGGGTGACTGCTCCATCGGCTGCACCCGCCGGGGAGGTCGAGAGTGAGGTGGTACAGACTTCACAAGAGTCAGAGGGTCCCGAGAGATGGGATGTTTCAGTGAGTATTGGTCCTACTATTGAGGGGAGCGTTGGTGAAGATGTGAATATTGTGTGTGAGGAAGAAAGGGTGCTGGAGAAGAAGGATGAGGAATGTGTTAGTGATGTGGTTAAGGATGGTAGTGCAGAGGAATGCGTGTTGGTGAGCTTCGGTTGTCCAAGTAATGTTGTGAGGAGTGAAGTTGAGTTACTTAGGAAGCAAGTAGAGGATGATGATACTTTGAGGGTCTGCAGGGAGCTTGCTGGTCAGCACGCTAATGGCTATACATGGGACAACAACATGTTGTTTCATGTGCTTGTTGACGCCTCAGGTGATGAGAGGCGCCGTTTAGTCCTTCCTGTAAACAGGAGGGCTGAGGTGTTGAGACTGGCACACGACAACAACGGACACGTTGGTGTCAAGGCAATGAGAGTTTTGTTGAACCGGAGATTTTCATGGCCAGGTTTGGGGAAGGATGTGGTTAAGTATGTATCTGAGTGTGAGGTATGTCTCAAGCACAATCGTGCAGGGAATGTAGCAGTCAAGATGGTCGAGAGGCCCGTTATTTCAGTGCCCTTCGACTCGGTGGCCTTTGATTTGGTGGGCCCTTTACCAAAGGCAAGAGGAGGCGTCAAATATGTATTAACTTACATTTGTTTGGCATCTAGGTGGCCTGAGGCTGTGGCCCTGAGGTCGGTGACTGCTGACTCAGTGGCCAATGGTATGTGTGCAATAATATTCAGGACGGGGATTCCTAGCAGGATCCTCAGTGACCGTGGCACTGTATTCCTTAGTAAGGTAGTAGGTAGGATGTGTGAAATTCTTGGTTGCGACCAAATCCGGTCGTCGCCCTACCGACCCCAATCTAATGGAATGCTTGAGAGATTTCACGGAACTCTCAAGCCTATGTTGGGCAAGGCCAAGGAGAAGGGGGTGGATTGGTCAGATTTTCTCCCCATGGCCTTGTATGCCATTAGACAGGTCCCTTGCCGGTCCACTGGGTATTCGCCCCATGAGCTGGTTTATGGGAGGAGTATGTGTGGCCCCTTAGACCTGCTCTATTCAGGGTGGGTTGAAGATGTGTACCAGGGTATGGATCTTAGTGAGTGGGTGGTGTCTTTACAGGACAAGTTGGCCTTATTACACGATCTGGCAACCGCCCATGAACTGAAAGTGAACGCCAATAGGGCAGAGGTTTTTAACAGACACAAGTCGGACAGGGAGTACAGTGTGGGTGACCAGGTGTTAGTTAGGATACCGGGGTTACACCTGGCTTTGTCGGGTTCCTGGGAGGGTCCCTACACTATATGTGACAAGATCTCCTGGGTCACTTACAGGCTCAAGAGAGAAGGGAGTGAGCATGTCCGCTTAGCCCATATTAATAACTTGAAGACCTATAATCAGCGTGAGATATCCAAGTATTTAGCGGGGATTAGTGTGGTGGCCGAGGAAGATGAGTGCATGAGTGAGTGGGAAGGAAAGAGTTTACTAGGAGACGAGTATTGTGAGGAGTATTGTGAGGAAGATATAGTGAGATTAGTGAGTGAGCATGGGGAGTGTTTTAGTGAGATGCCAGGTTTGTGTGAGTCGGGGGAGTGTAAAATAGTGTTGTCTGAGGGAGCTAAAGTTGTCAACATCCCACCCCGTAACTTGCCTGTGCATATTCGGGAGAAGGTTGAAGTTGAGATCAGGAAGTTGCTGGACGCTGATATTATAGAAGAATGTGATGAGGAGTGGTCCAGCCCCATAGTCCCTATAAAGAAGAAGGATGGGACCATTAGGTTGTGTGTGGATTATCGCGAGGTGAACGCACAGACTCCCTTGAGGCTGTTTTGGTTACCATCCTTGAGGGAGATCATGGACAAAGTGGGGCCCAGTGCGGTGTTGTCCAAGTTGGATCTCACTGCCGGGTTCCACCAGGTGAAGATGGAGGAGGGGTCTAAGAAATACACCACATTCAGTTGCCCCTTGGGGAAGTTCTGGTTCAAGCGAATGCCGTTTGGCCTGAAGAACGCCCCAGCAATTTTCCAGTCCATAATTGAACGTGTTTTGAGACCCGTGAGTGATGTAAGTTGTAACTACATAGATGACGTCGTTGTCTATAGTGAGTCATGGGAGAAGCATGTGAGTGATTTAAGTTCGGTTTTGAGAGTTTTGAGTGAAGCTGGGTTGAAAGTGAAGTGGAAAAAATGTGAGTTTGGGAGGAAGTCCATGTCTTATCTGGGGCACCAGATAGGCAGTGGGTGCATTGGGATACCGGAGGCAAGGGTCAGGGCAATGAGGGAGTACAGGAAACCAATTACCAAGAAGCAGCTGAGGGCTTTCTTGGGGTCGATCGGGTACTACCGTGACTTTATTCCGAATTTTGCTGACCACTCCTGCCACCTGACTCCGGCCACCTCCCTGACTGCTCCACGGATGATCGCCTGGAGTGAGCAAATGACACGAGCGTTTGGTGAGCTAAAGACTTTATTGTGTAATGCGTGTGTTCTTTTTATTCCACAAAAGCAGGACCAGCTGAAGATCTACACCGATGCTTCAGGAGGTGGTATTGGCGGGTGTTTGCATGTCGTGCGTGGAATCAAGGAGCTGCCTGTGGCTTTTTACAGCAGGCAATTGAGAGGCCCGGAACAGAGGTATTCAGTGACAGAGCTGGAGTCACTGGCCATTGTGGAGACTGTGCGCCATTTCGACTACTACGTCAGCGGCGCCCATGTTGACGTGGTGACTGACCATCGTGCCTGTGTAGCCCTGATGTCGAGCAGTCATCTAAACAAACGTTTGATGAGGATGGCCCTCAAACTGCAAGACTACGATGTGTCCATCAGTTACCGCCCAGGACGGAGGAACGGGAACGCAGATGGGCTGAGCCGCCAGGATTATGACATTGAAGAGGAGGCGAATCAAGGGCTGCCTGTCCAAGAGGTTTCTCAGCCTAGTCGCAAGATGCGCCAAGGCTTGGCGGGGGGGCCTGTGGGGCCAGCCAGCCCAGAGACGGAAGTGAAGCCAAAGAAGAAGGAAAAGAAGAAGAGAGAAGAGAAAGACGAGAAATGAACTCAGAACATTTATGTGTGTGTGTGTCATTTAATCATTGAGTTTTGTGAGCCGTGAATAGGTATAGTGCCGTGTGCAATTCGTGTGTGTAACTTATTTTGTGTCATGTCATGATGTGGGTGTGGCTGGACCAAGGACTATAAGTCTAGCCGCACTTCCGGTTTTGCCAGATTTCAGTTTTCTCAATTACATAAACGTAGCCTAACTAACGTGTGTAATTTGGGCCACTGTGAGGCGAGCGATTAACCTCTCTCCAACCTTGCCGGTGCGCTGCTGATTCTCTGGTGGCAGCCTATCTACCTGACCCCCACAGATTCATTTCAGTATTATTATGTCTTATAATATATTTTTAGCCAAAGACTTGCATTTAGTAGCTATAAGGTGCCTAACAATGTTCATTGAGAACTCCCTATTCAAAACATTTTATTGTTTCAGCTTAGTATGGTTATAACCAAAGGAAGTTGTTTTTTCGGTCTTAACATGCATATCAATAGATGATTTACTAATTAATAATGGGTTGTTTTTTTTTTAAAGTTGTTCCCTAATTTACGAACTTGATTCTTTCAGTATCCTTGTGATGTGGTCTAATGTGATAACAGATGCGCAAAAAATAATAATAAGAAGAAAAATTATGAAGTATTTGCATCTGAGCACTACTTGAGCAGTCCAAGTACTATATATGTTCAGAATTTCATTAGAGTATTAAAATTATAAAATGCGTAAAGTAGAAAGCAGTAATGTATGAGATTTATTTTATACACATTTATTAACCCTCAGAGCGCATGAGCGAGGGGGTTATAGTAGTCAGTCGTCCTGTCTGCCAGTCTGTCTGCTACGCTCTGATTTTGGAGACTACTGACAATTAACCATTAATTTAGGCATGAACCTACTAAGGATGATGATTTAGGACCTCTCGTAGTGCTACTTTTTTTATTTTTTTTATTTTGGGCTACGCGAAGCTTTCTGCTCCGCGTAGGTACCAACTTTTATGGGTAACGCCCCCTAGCATCACGCCATAATCACGTGAATAAATAATTCCATGCAGCCCGCTTGCATGGTGTAGTTTGCTTTATGCTCAGGGAAGTTAACGGAGTTGAATAAAGTGAAGTTTATAGTTTTACCAGTGAGTGTATCTTGCCTGTTTAGCTTCTTCTCTCATGGAGACAGCGTTTCCAAGTACCATTTTCATTGCTCAGGCTATATTGATGCCTCATTAAATAGCTAACTGGATTGCTCGTTGTTTTGGAAGGAGACTATATTGTAATAGCTCGGTATAGTGTTTAATATCGCTGAGGGTTGCACCTTTGGTGCTTCATTTTTTATAAAGGCTTGCTATATTTAGCTAACCCATTCAAAACCATTCAATGTATAAAGTATACATAAAATAATAATCATAATGTTTAATCTGACTATATAACTTCTGATAATTTCTGATTTCCTGTCTTGTCTTTCATAAGTGTTCATAAACATGAAAGTACAACTTAATTTATCTGTAATGTGACACATTTATTATTATTTTATTTAATAAAATGTTATTGATTTGGTTATTAAGCATTACATATTTATTTAATGAATATAGTATGTATTTGATTTGCTTCGTTTATAAATAATATTAGCTTGCATTGTAAGATCATTTCCAGTATAGAGAAAATGAAATGCAATGCTTTTCAAGTTTACCAGGTAGCACATAGATATTGCTATGTTTTTTTATTATATAATTTATTGTTTGTACAAGTTAGAGTATTAAAAAATCACTTAGTCATCAGTGAATATTCTGTTATCATGATTAGGAAACAACTACATTCATCTTTATGTGTCACGAATAGCTTCAATATTCTGGCTAATTTAAATTTGATTTAATATGTTATTGTAATCTGATCATGTGACATGCACTGAATATTTTTTGTTGTAAGTTTTAAAATTCATATGAGAAATCTCAGAGACAGAACATTGTCTCTACTGATGTCATACCTGATTAATTAGATTCACATGGGTAAGGTATGAATTGTATATTCATATGCACCTGGATGGTAAAATTTTTACGAAATATGACATCACAGAACAATACAAAACTGAATTCAATCATTTAACTATGATTAATGATAGAATTATCTAGAGGTATAACTATGGTGTGATGTAATTGTAGCGATGCTAAATTTGAAGCACACACACAGACTAAGACTATTACAAGTGCAATGCCTTACATCTTTCCACAATGTATAGCACTCCAATGGTGCTTTCTCTGAAACCGCCACTACTGCTGACAGAACATTGATAGTGAGTAAAATTATCCGACAGTTTTACTTGGTCAACATAAAGGATGTGATCATGGTAATAGTGCCTTGAAGGAATGTAGTTGTAGTAGTAATCACTGCCATTAATGATCCACCACGGATAGGAGCGAGAGCCAGTATAGTCACATCGGAATGTTACGTCATCTCCGACTACTGCCATTACATCTGTTGGTTGAGAAATCCACTGAAATGTACCTGCCACACATTCAGGCTTATAAGCAATCTGAATTACAATATATTCAATTTTTTACCGCATTGTGAAGTAATCTGTAAACTGATGAACAAAATAAGTTCGTACACTTTTAAACTATTCAGATACATTTTCTGTCTTCTAACAATTTAAGTTCGTGTAAGCTGATGAGTGCAATAGAGTTAAATATGCTTCGCTGACTTAGTTTTGATTACAACATAATTTTGGGAATGAAGTTGGATTTATAAGATTTGTTGCTGAAAAAGTACACTTTTTTTTGGTAAGATTTTTGTAATCAAACTATGTAATGAGCCATCTATTAATAGTATTTCTGGTCATATAATACAACTGGGCTTTACTAACATGAATATCAATGAATGAACATACAATATGAATATAATAATGACAATCAGGATAAAAGAACCGAACCGCCCTTGCTGAGACTAAATTTATGGTGTTAGCTAATCTGATTCTTAGCAAAAGATGATAAGCTTCAAAGGAAAAGGTATGCAGTTGTGTCTTTAATTAAAAGTTGGCAAAAAGTTTTTTTGTTTTTTAAAATGATCTTGTTGTTGAGAAGAGAGAGTATCCAATGATTGATTTATTTTTCCTGTTTCTAGTAGTTTTTGCCATACTGTGAGTAATCATATCAATTTTATGGTTTTTATTACTCCAAAAAGTAACAATTATGGTACTAATTCTATTTGCCTCACAATATATATATCAATTACAAGGATAGTGTGGAGAGTAAACCAAATTCACCAAATCAACATTTTCTATGTAGTCTTGGAATAGGTGATCAAATGCAGACAAATATATACTGTTTAAGTATGTTTTATAACTTAAGTATCTAGCTATAGGAGCATTGGTAGTCGTGCAGAAGCAGAGAGTGGCTAGTATCAAAGTATATATTTATGTGTAGATAATATATCAATTAAGCTATCATTCTGATAAAGGTGTTTTTTATTTGCTGATCATTCCATATTAGTGATATTATATAAAAATTTATATATGTATTTTGTAGGATTTTTACTACTTCTATTTTTACACCAGAGTTTGTATACACAGACAATGACTAGATTGACTTTAGACTATAACAATTTGTTTGCAAACAACTCAAAGTCATGTCCTGAAGATTCAATACTTATTAACTTTACTGAGAGTAGCACATACAATATATGTTATTACGATCAGGAAGGAACACTTTTAAATTGTTCAGAATCATCTTGCATATCGTTACAATATTTACGACGTCAAGATTTACTCATCAGGGCACATAATGGCAGACAGCAATCCAACTATTTAAACCTCTCTGCTTTAGGTAATTTCATTAACCTAGATCATATTACTCTTTGATATTCTTATTATGTTTTAAGGTACTCCACCAAGTAAGATATATATAAATAATATGAGTAGAAATATTTGTGTTAACAGTACCGTTGGAGAACAGTTACTTCATGTATTGACTTTTGGAGGCAATGGGACATGTCATTTGGAATTATCAATGCAATCTAAGATGTGCAATGAAATGTTCAGACGAAATGGCTCACTTATATTTCTAAACATATCAGTGATTTCCAATGGCTTAACTGTATATATTGTATATGATAACATGACTTCTTCGACCACTACCATAGAGTTCTATTTTACAGTTGAAGTCATTATGCCAGGTGAGTAAGATACTAAGATAATATTGCCACTTTTATGAGCAATATTAAGCTGGCGCTTATGGGTAAAAATTGTATTGTGTAACATTTAGTAATGTATTTTAAACAGATTCATTGGATACCAGAATTTTTATTAGCAACAATAAATTATGCTTGAATAATACGTTATTCAATTTGATGAATGGATTTCAATTCCACGTCAGTATTCCAGGATGTGATTTCTTAAATATGACACCAGGAGAGCATACTTCATTAATATGCTTTGAAATGGGTTCTTGTAATTGTACAAATAATACTGTATCTCTGAGAGTGATGGACAAATGTGATGAACTATTCTATGAAATTAATAATCAACAGGTAGAAAATCTCCGTTGTGAAGGAAAGACAATTCGCTTTATATTTTTACTTTTGTTTATCCATAATAATATTATCACAATATATTTTTATCTTAGGATCTGAATCTAGTGTTACCTCTGGTACAATATTAATCCTACAAATCCTACATCTACTAATGGTGCACTGAAGTTAGACATTAAATTAAAGTTATTTTTTCCTGCATATATTGTTGTTTATGCTATTTTATATTTGGCAAATTATTAGATTTATACCGAACTTAATGCATTTATTTTTATAATCTTATTTTAGTTAATTATAATAAATAATATTATTTCAGAATGTGCTTATAAATTCTATCAGCTCATGTCTGAACACTTTATTGCAAGAATTTTATAAATTAAATTATTTTGATTCTGAGTAACATAGTTTAAAAAATAATTAAATCACTGTTTGCTATTACAATGTTGTGTGGACATAGTTTCACTGTAGAAATGGTAAACAATTATTTAAAGGGCAAGCATGGTGAAAAAAATTCCCTTGTTATTTTCTGGTACTTTTATGTGTAGATATAACCCAGAAAAAATTACTATCTAAGAACCCTTCCTCTTGGAGATATAACCAAAAGTAGAATTATTTTCTGTTGTGGGAGGGGCTTAGCGATGCCGTAGATAGGGGAACAGCTGTCTTTAGTTTGGTAAGCCTATGGCTGTGGGCTTGTTTTAGTTAGCTAGCAATGTCTAATGAGTCTGAGGCAGAAGAAAGCAGCCAGTATAGATCAGACTACAGCTCATCAGAGACAGTAATCGTGGTATAACAACAGTGCCAGATTCCTTATAGCTATGCTGTGATGGAAGTGTGTGTGTGAGTACGTGTGTGTGTGTAAGGGGTGCAGATTTATAGTTTGGGGCACACACTATGCAGATTTAAGTATTGAATGGTATTGGTAAACTTGTATTTAGCTTAGTCAATATGAAGTTATATTTTCCATGAAATAAGTGGTATTCATGAGATTAACATGGTGCCCCTCACTTTAAAGCAGCTTCAGTCACTCCTGACCAAGGGTTCCTCAGCCTTATAAGTAATGCCCCACTCTGTGCTCAGGACGCTACAGCTTGGGGCCTTCAGGACCCTAAAGCAATAGTTCCCTCGAGACAGCACCTAATTATTATTTAAAATAGCACAAATATCTTTGCATGAGGGTACATTCCTTCAAGATTATTTTTGTCCCTGTCATATTGTGCCCCACCCCACCTTCTTGTTAAGAAATTATTCATAGACCTATGATCTAAAGTATTATCAGACACTATTGCTTGGCTCATAGCTGTAAGGAATCTGGCACTGTTGTTATACCACAATTACTGCCTTTGATGAGCTGTAGTCTGATCAATACTGGCTGCTTTCTTCTGCCTCAGTCTCATCAGACATTGTTGGCTAACTAAAACAAGCCCACAGCCATAGGCTTACCATACAAACCAAAGACAGCTGTTCCACTATTTACATCATCACTAAGCCCTGCCCACAACAGGAAGTAATATTTATTGAAAAAATAATTGAACTAGATTCAGTGTTGTGTATATACAAATTAAAAATGAAGCAGTAGAATGTATTAGTTTTGATTGCTGCATATCTTAATTTAATATGATCCTATATTTTTCGTGTTGGTAGAGCAACAAAATTTTATTTATATATTCCATTGAAATTCTAAAACAATAAATTAACTTTGTTATTGTAATGGAATAGTTTAATATAACTGCCTAAACTGGAATTTAACCACAAGATACTCAATTTAATACTTCAGAAGTTGGCAGTGACCAGCCTGAGCAAAGTGATGAGGAAAAAAAAAAAGTGCACAAAACTGAGGCCAGTTTCTATCACACATAATTTCAATAATCTCATCAAATGTAATAGAGAATTCTTACAACTTGAAGAGATTTCTAACCTGACTTGCACGTTTTCTTGCTAAGAGAAGACTATAATATGATTGACTCAGTTAAAGACCAAATATTATTATGAAAGGAGTATAAATTATCATGCAGTGCAGTTATTAGCTGATCACAGTGTGATTAAGATGTAAAGGATATGTTTATTGACAAACAATACATTACTTGATTCACTTACTATAACAATATTGTATAGGGAATGCTGATTACACATATATTGCACTAAATATATAATAAGACCCATTGAAAGCCAGCTTAGCTTACTGTCCCAGTTTAGGTCATCAATGAGTCTTATTATATATTTAGTGCACTTCTCTGGACTCCCCTTTGATGTGACCTGTCTTGTGTCTATCTTAGCTACACCCATATCAAAACTTTGGTTGTGTATCAATGGCATGTCATCATGCGTATATCGCAGTTGTCTTTAGTTGTGTTTGTCAGTCTTTGAGCATTGAACTCTTTGTAAACAGAACCTAGAAACTTAGTAGTAATACAGCTAGGTGGATAGTACAACTGGCCACCTCTCAGTATCGATCACATTGGGCACCTAAAACAAAAGATACTATAATAGTGCACTTCATTAAAGCATTGAAAAACCATTCTTTTCATGTCATATATTATTCCTCTTACATGATACTCGTGATAATGGGTAATAAGAGGTTATGTGCAGTGAGGTAGGTTATATACTATATTTGTAAGTATTTTTGATATTATTAGTAGTTATTTGTTCAGTCTCTGCCATGGAATCTGCTACATAAGTTGTGGTCATCTGTTTCACAATTAGCTATTGTATCCTAGATATCTTCACAATAGTATTTTTAGGTTCTGTATAAAACGATGTAGCTCACTCGGTAGAAATATCCACTATGTTACAGGGAGACAGGAGAATAGTGACTCAACTGCCCACAGTTACCCTGCTGAACCCACGGCAGAACAATCCCACACTAATAACCCAATGTTCTCAGGCTACTAAGCAACAAATAGTATATTAGAAAACTGACAAAAAGTAGTAACAGTAGTAGTAGTAGTACAAGTATAAGAACCAGAGAGGATGCTCCACTTCTACCCTTTTATAGGCAGAGCAGAGCAGGGCCCTATGAGACTAAAACAAGCAATGTAAACAAAGAGCAGGCTAGAGATGGAGAGTAATAGTGTAAGAGTGAATGAGGTGTAATAACTGTTAATAAGAGTGAACACAAGAGGTACTAATTAGTAGTGTGAACAGTCACACGTGCAATGAGCATTCCAGCTTTTGTTCCGGCATGGCCAGAACAGGTTCATGGTGAGATATTTCATAAAAGCAGGGAGTTATAGGCAATCACATTATTCTCAAATACACTAGTAGTTACTAGCAACGTGCCTAGCTTACCAGTTTTCCTAGGGTTTTTATAGCTATATGCCTTCTTCTAGGGATGCCTACCTAATGAGGTCAGAGCAGCCGCTGAAATATCAGCTGGGGATGTGTGGGGAGCCCCTATGAAATAACACTGAGTTTTACAGCCAACTTTACACTATGAGTGACCAACTGTAGTACAAAGTACTGCAGTGAAGATACCTATCTAGCATAGATTAAACTATACTTATTACACTCCGGTCAGAGTGATATAGTGAAATATTTCACCCTCAGGGTTCATTTTCACTCACCTCTGACTCATGAAAATAAATATGCAAGCTCTTGAAATATTCAGCCATATCACACTTTGGCTCTCATGAAATATATTATGTATATTTTTATTTGGTTAAAAATCAACAGTTAGAAGTATGAAATTTAATATAATGTTTATAAATCACTATTTATAATATTCATATTATAGTTTTCCTCATATGGTGTATTGAGATTATACTAAAAAGAAGTATTCTAAAACTTGCTGACAGCCATTGTAATATTTCATAATTGTCTGTATTATGAACAGTGTGGTTTTTTTTCTAAATGTGATAAAATATTAAACTTAATCTGGTTCATTAAGTTATATAATTCAATTGTAGTAAGATATCAGATAATAATTTGATGAATAATTGATGGCCACACAATTTTTGAAACATAAATGTTGAATGATGTTGTGAGGAGACAGCTACAGCAATAATATTGTGAGTAAAACAAATGCTGCAAAGCAAGATGCTGACTCTATGCTTTAAAATTTTATATGATGTAGATAGCAAAACTAAATATTTGTTCTTATGGTTGAAACATAACCAAATCATAAAAGTGCATTATAACAATACAACATATTACAATTCTACAGTTTCATAAGCTATATTGCTTTTTAACTCAATGTTGTTTTCCCCTTCATTCACTTCTTCATACACAGGAGTGTTTTCTAGTCCTCTACTCTCAGTTGCTACATGAACTTCATTCTTCTCTGGTGAAGATGCTTTCAATGTTTTATTTTTCTGACATCGAATTCCAATTAAAAGTCCAATCAGAAGGACAGGAAATGCTGTGAATGTACTTGCTATTAGGCAACTTGCTATTATATATCTGGTTAGAGAAGAAGCTGCACATGCTTGAGTCATTGATTCATTGCCAGGAGGTGCACTGATCTAAAAATAGCATTAAACTAGTACAACAAATATTATCATTTTTGGATTTGATCATTTTTTTAAAGCATTCATTTTTTTAACCAGCTTCGCTTGCAAAATTTTATTAGACACTTCTTGTGGGGGACATGTTTTTTTTCACCCTGTTTACTTATGTCTATGCACCTCTTAATATCATTATGCTATTGCTACACATCAGCATTTTATGGATAATTTCCGTCATGTAAACTGATCTTACTCATTCATCCCCTTATACTCCAGACTAAGCTCTTGCTTCAATTATTTCTAACAATGCATAGAGTTATTCAGTACAAGTTGAGGTCTTTGTATTACTCAAAGTCCAGTGCCTATAAGTCACTGGCAGCCAGACCTGTATTCTAATTAACAAACATTTCTTAGAAAGACTACTAGTGTGAATAAACAATTGATGCTAATACAACCTGATTCTAAAGTAGTAGCACATAATTTTAAATTTTCAACCTGTATGTGTTATTATTTATATACAATTAATCACTATGACACATGGATTTATTGTATTAAATTATCATATGGACAAAGTTTGCTGCATGCATTTTCTCATGTGTACTATTAAAATTTCCTTAACATTTATTATAAATATAAATAGTAACTTTAATTTCACAATTTCTTTCTCAGCCTCTCATTAGATGTATTCGCTCTCTTTCACAGGCTATTTTAAACAATACAGAATTAAAAATATTTGGTCACCACCGGGAAGGACCACTTGTATAGTGAAGTGATAAATTAGAGGAGTAAAAAAAATTCAACAAATAATAAGAATATTTGAAAAAAGGGAAATTTAGTTGGTCTGTTGAGAGTGAGACTGTAGCATAGCAGTACCCCTTAACAGTATAAGTACAGAATTGGAGTGTTTGTTCGCCAAGTGGTTGTCATAGCTCAGTGGCACAGTGCTTGTGCACAGTACAAGCTGTCCTGGGTTCGATTCCTGGTGGCAACCCAATATTTTTAATTCTGTATTGTTTAAAAAAAGCCTGTGAAAGAGAGAGAATACATCTAATGAGTGACTTTAATTGTGGGCAAATTTTTGCTTGAGTCTTATAATTTCTGTGAATTAATACAGTGTACATGTATATGTTTTTAGAGAAGAAACTACAGGCTTGAGTCGCTGTGTCATTGCTAGAATAAAGTATATAGATCACAATCTCAACAAGCAACCTTCTTGATGAAGTTATATTTTGTTGCAAGCTAGTGTAATCCATTCAACCACCCAATGAAATATTGCTGTAGATATCTGTGTCAATATAGCCAACATGTTTAATAAACTTACCATTTTATTTTCAACATCAATAGTTTGTAAAGTAGTAGCTGTGATTGAAGGAAGTACCAGATGTGATTGAGCTGAAAAAAATATTATTTAATAACTTTTATCTCATACAACGCTTTTTATTCTGGAAAAAATAGCCAACTTTTTTTTTATGTATTTAATATTTTTTTTCAATACATTACTATCGTTTTAAGATAATACTTAAACCTGTTATGATTGCACTTACATATTTCAGAATTTCAGAATTGAGACATTTATTAATCATAGTAACACATTGGTGAGAGCATGAAGATGTTGAATATCTTTCAATTGTCACAGATTCTGCAACTAAAATTTAAAAATTTCAAAAATATGTAAGCTTATAACCTAGTGCACTATACAGGATTACCACTTTTACGTGAAAGCCCATGCTCATAACAAAATGTTTAGACTAATGAAATAGTATATTATTAATCATACCTCATAATTTAACTTATGAATAAAATAGAAAGTATTAATAACTGTAAGAATCAAAGAAAATACAATTAGATGCAGCGGATGGAGTTAGTACTAAAGCTTACATAAATCTGATTATTACTATTATGCTTTACTATTCACTTTATCACGTTCTTGACCTCATGCACTTAGTAATAGTGGAAAAGTTGATCAATCCCTCTTCTTCCTGTGCACTATGGGCAAACTTCAACTTCATTAATTCAGATTCACATATCTTATTTCCTTTTAGCTTTATGCTCTTTCTTTTGTGTCAGCTCAACTGACTTTAATTAAGTAACTAAATCTTACCTACATAGAGCACTGCTACTTGGCTGTATATCACTTGTGTAGTAACTGCTGCGCACTGGTATGAGGTGCCATTTTGAGACAATGTTACATTAACCACACTCATAATGTATCTATTATCTTCTTTTCTTAAATGATGATTATGTGGCAAATCTGAAATACTTCTCAGAGAACCATTTATTATCCAAGATACTCTATACATTTGATACTGACATTGGAAATACGCTGATCCATATTCTTCAATTATTACATCAGTAGGGTGCAGCCACGTAATTCCTAATTAATAAAAGCAACAACATTAATATAATTACATACTTAAAAGTATTCACATTATGCATTACATCATTCACTAATGTATTCCCACATAATATGCACATGCATGTATGTACATATTTATACTAAATATTTTTTAAGTAAACATAAATTGTCATGGGCATATATGCATAATATACACACATACATATATATACATGGCATACACAATGTGTATGTATTATAACATTATAAAAGGTTAACAATTCTTAATATGGAATCTAGTAGCTAGCTACAAATGGTCAATCTTTCAATGATGAACACTTACTGTCATTGGTCATAATTGATTATCATTTACTAATTTATGTTTTCTGTTCCATCGTTACACATTCTTTATGTCTTGAGCCACACTCGCTCACCAAGTAATCTCATCACTGTTAAGTAGGCATGATACGAACACAAAGGCGTGCCTGAAATACTTGCTATCCAATATTTTAATGTATGACATAGTAATTTACACATAGTTGATAAGCTAGACAATCATTAAGTAATCATTGTTTAGCTCTGAACTATAGCAGTTGGAAGGACAAGTCTTCATGATTACTTTATGGTGACAAACTTATTTTTATGTCCTGTTTGATCTATTAACTTTTAGACTGTACAGTTCTGACTAGTCCGTGTGCACATTAAATCCTGTAATTGAAATGTTTGTTATAATAATATTAGAAGAAAGAAGTAATGAAGGAATCAAGCCAGGAGCAAGAAGAATGAGTTGAACATAATGATAGGTGGTACTTTATGGTACATGTAGTACAATAAAATAGTTTATTTCTTACATGATTGTGATTATAAGGCATACCTCATAGGTTGCCAGCTTTTATTGGATATTGCTCACAGAGAAACATTCAACAATAGCGGTTTACACTCACTTGACTATATAGATTATAATATCATACCTTGTACAGAAGTAATTAACAATATCATTTCTATAGGATGGAGAGTTAGCCTCATTTTATTTCAAATTTCTGTAACTATATAATGTCAAACTACTGAGAGTCACAATTCCAAGATCAAAATCATTCTGACCCTTATAAAGAAATATGAAATGTTTACTATACCAATGTTCATCGGCGAGCGAGCGTAGCGAGTGAGACACTTACAGGGGTAAAAATGAAAAAATCGGGGATGTTTGTTTATTTACTTATTGGCGAGCGAGCGAAGCGAGCGAGACAGTATTAGGGGTGGATAATGCAAAATCGGGTATATGTTATATATATATATGTAGGTATGTATGTATGGATTGTACGTATGCCCTTTAAACGCGCGCGCGGGGAACGTTTTTTCTTAAAAAAAACACGGCTTTTTAGGCTTGACCCCAGTTTATTCTGAAACTACAGCATTAAGCAAGCCTTACTTTATACTTAAGCTACAAAGTGTGAGAAAATTCCTGCGAAAACGCTTGCTTTTCAAGAAACAAAAAGTTGATTCGATCGGTTACTATGACATTGAAGACCCTTTACCAGATTTAAATTCAAAACTTCGCCTTTTTTCCGGCTAAGTGCGGCTTGTTACTAGTTGTCAAGAGCCACCTGTAGAGTCAGTACTAAGAGAGCTATCACTACTTCTGAAAAGCGTATGTAAGCACATAAAGTATTAATGCTAAGGAAGCTACTACTACTCGAGGGATGCCGAGGTAAGTACGCAATTCCATATTTGTTAGCAGCTTAATATGCAAAATAACTCTGGCCTTTCTTTTTTATAGCTAAGAGCTTGTTGTCAACAGTGACTGGTAAATTCAAATAGTCAGAAGGACTCAAATTTGGTACTACAAAAGTTACCACTGCTGAAGAAAATGAGGTAAGAAAGTAGTTTTGTATTTGTGTGTCTTTTGTTTTTGTAGGTGAGAGCTTGTTGTCAAGAATTCAAGGTAATTCAGATGGTCAAAGTAACTTCAATTTGATACTACAGAAGTTATCAATACTCAAGAATGATGTAAGTAGTAATTCCATATTTGTTGGCTAAAATTACAAATTGTAACACTGGTTTATTTTTATCTTAGCTGAGAGCTTGTTCAAGAGTTACTGGTTATTGATATTATCAGAATGGCAGATGTTTGATACTACAAAAGTTACCATTAATAAGGTAAGACAGTGATTTTGTATTTGTTTGCTGAAATCAAATGTCATAACTGCTATTATAGTGTTTGCATGAAGTAAGCTAAAACATAGTAACATTTTATGTTACCTAACCATCAGGCTCGCTCGCCATTTGTGCTCAAGCACACCACTAGTTTATTTGTATATATGTATGGACGTATGTATGTCATTTTGTACTTTGACCCTCCCCGTAGTTGGGTGTTCGCCTCTGTTCCTGCGTTCAAACCCCGTCCCAACCTCACTAAACAGAATCCTCTGTTTAGCGCATTACCCCGTACACCTTAGAAATTGAATTGTTTACCGCTTTGATTGTTTTTGCTGGTGCTGGGAGCTTCCATTTTCGATCCGTTAGTGGTCTGTGGGTAAGTTAAATACACTATCTTGTCACCGTTATAGCACTACTCAACAGCATTTACTTGACAATTCATTGTCCTCTAGACGAACCATGAAGGTAAGTCTTGCGTAGGTATGTTCAGTTGTGTGAAAGTATTGTGCGTTACAACTACTATTAAGAATATCACAAAGAAAATTTTAAATAACGTGACTTGATTTTGTTGCTTCTTTTTTTCAATTCAAATAGTTGAGGGGAGTGGTAACTATGGCATTGAATCCCCTTTACCGTATATGCGTAATTTAGCAACTCAACTTTATTTTAGTAGTAACAACAGTGTAGTTTAAAGCTCACTCGCCATTTGTGCTCAAGCACACCACTAGTTATTTCCGTTATGAAACTGAGTAGTAACTAATTGGCGAGCGAGCGTAGCGAGCGAGACAGTATTAGGGGTGGATAATGCAAAATCGGGTATATGTTATATATATGTATGTATGTATGGATGGTACGTATACTCTTTAAACGCGCGCGCGGGGAACTTTTTTCTCCAAAAAACACGGCTATTTAGGCTTGACTCCAGTTTATTCTGAAACTACAGCATTAAGCAAACCTTACTTTATACTTAAGCTCCAAAGTATAAGAAAATTCCTGCTAAAACGCTTGTTTTCAAGACACAAAAAGTTGATTCGACATGTTGCTATGGCATTGAAGACCCCTTTCCAAACTTAATTTCAAAACTTCGCCGTTTTATGGGGGGATACGGAGTGCCGGTTGTTGGTTGTCAAGAGCCGTTGGTAGTCAGAATGCCGTAGTATTAATGCTAAGCCAAGGAAACTACTACTTCTCTAGGGAAGCTGAGATAAGTGCGCAATTCCATATTTGTTAGCTAAATATGCAAAATTAACTCTGGCCTTTCTTTTTTGTAGCTAAGAGCTTGTCAACAGTGACTGGTGAATTCAAATAGTCAGATTGGCTCAAATTTGGTACTACAAAAGTTACCACTGCTCAAGAAAATGAGGTAAGAAAGTAATTTTGTATTTGTGTGTGCTAAAATTGATTGTCTTTTGTTTTTGTAGGTGAGAGCTTGTTGTCAAGAATCAAGGTAATTCAGATGGTCAAAATAACTTCAATTTGATACTACAGAAGTTATCAATACTCAAGAATGATGTAAGTAGTAATTCCATATTTGTTGGCTAAAATTACACATAATAACACTGGTTTATTTTTTATCGTAGCTGAGAGCTTGTTCAAGAGTTACTGGTGATTGAGATTATCAGAATGGTTGATGTTTGATACTACATAAGTTACCATTAATAAGGTAAGAGAGTGATTTTGTATTTGTTTGCTGAAATCAAATGTCATAACTGCTATTATAGTGTTTGCATGAAGTAAGCTAAAACATAGTAACATTTTATGTTTCGTAACTATCAGGCTCGCTCGCCATTTGTGCTCAAGCACACCACTAGTTTATATATATGGACGTACGTATGTCATTTTGTACTTTGACCCTCCGTATTTTTGTGTTCGCTCCGCATTCGACCCCGTCCCAAACCTCACTAAACAGAATCCTCCGGTTTAGCGACCATTACCGGTATCACCTTTTAGAAATTGAATTGTTTACGGCTTTGAATTGTTTTGCGGGTGCAGTTAAAACTCAAAATCTTATGGGAGCTCCATTTCTATTCGAGTTAGTGGCGGTGGTAAACTAATGCGCTATTTGTCACAGTTATAAGCCCTACTCAACAGCATTTACTTGTAAATTCATTGTCCACTAGACGAACCACGAAGGTAAGTCTTGCGTAGGTATGTTCAGTTGTGTGAAAGTATTGTGCGTTACAATTACTATTAAGAATGTCACAAAGAAAACTTTAAATAACGTGACTTGATTTTGTTGCTTCTTTTTCAACTCAAACAGTTGCGGGGAGCGGTTACTGTGGTATTGAATCCCCTTTACCGCATACGTAATTTAATAACTCGACTTTATTTTAGTAGCTTGAGTGTTAGTTGTTAAAATCAATCATTTAACAATAGTGTAGTTTAAGGCTCGCTCGCCATTTGTGCTCAAGCACATCACTAGTATTCATAACAAATATATCTGAGTGCATTCGTTACAGTTATTGTCTTTCCAAGACATGCAGACTAATCAACTACTTTAAGTAATTACCATCTAGCAACGTGCAATGAAGAAGTGCAGCCTATCACTAAATCAAAGGATTAATGTTGCATTCATTATCACTAACATCAACAACTCGAAGACTAGCACAACAATATTGTTATTATAGCCATCAGTATCTAATACAGTATTGTCAGATATCATGTATTATGCTGACTAAGCATGCATCACAATAAATATTATTGGGTTTGTACTGTATGACCTCTGATCAATGTAGCTAGTCACACATTTTGATATACGTCTTACAAAAACTATCTCAAATCTAACAGTTTGATTATACTCAGTAAAATCCCAAACAACAATTCATAATGAAAAATTCTACAGTCTTTTTGGTTCAGGGTTTTCAAATCCAGAATCATTTACATACAGTAGTTGTATTTTGGCATGCATTATAAAAGTTGTAACAAATGAGGAACAAGAATTTGGAGGGTAGTCTTTTGGAATGATCAGATAGTAGCTTCATTTTGTGAGTTACTCTGAGTGTAACAACAACCTTTGTGCTTTTTGTTCTACACAGCATTGTCAAATATGTGATGATAGCTGGTCAGGAATGCATGGAGTGCTCCATGTTCAATGAGATAGTCATCTACTGTCAACTACTTTTAAAGCCAGGCTATTGAAGGAAAAACAAAATTGTAATAATATCATATTTTCTCTTTAACAGCCAATATAGTTAATTATAACATAATCAACTGAGGTCGAACTCTCCGTGGTGATTTAATAACACAATGTAAACAGCAAGATTTCTTGAGGGTATGCTCACTGTGTTTATTATATCCTGGAGGGTGATTGCACCAGCATGGACAGCCTGGGAGCTCTAAACCTATGTCTCTGTTAAACTTGTTGTTTTCCTCTGTGGTAATGGGTATAGTATCTTTGACTTTTGTAAGATGTGATGTTAGTGTTATACCCGACTTAAATGCTGTTTTGATGTCAAAATCTCTACACACTCTTGTGTCATCTTATAACAGTTATTGGTAGAAAATATTGGTGGTAGGGGAGGGGTAGGGGGGAGGAGTCATCAATGCTAAACATTTAGTATATCAGATGCTGTCTGCCAAGCTGGTAAATTATTAGTAAAAATTATACTGAGGTGTTGATAATGAAGAAGATATATTTCTACTATATAAAAAGCAGTGATGTTTTCGGTGAAATGTGTTACATAATAAAGTGAATATAATTCTCATGTGTTTGGCACCAAATGAAGCATGTGCTGTTAGGTTTTTATTTGCTACCAAAACTGTTGGATTCTTCAAGGCACAATGCCTCATGAAATGTTTCCAAATGTAAAGAAATTCGTGTGTCATGTTGCTTTTTCTTTCCCTTTTTTAACATGTTGAATTCAAATACTTTTTTTTAAATTGTGTACAACATAGATCGTATTAATTATAGTTAGTGTATTGCTCCAAGCTGCAAATGGGAGAGGAGGAGGGGTAAGTACAGTCCATCATTTAATTTGCCTTGGTAACAACAGCAAGGAAGACTCATATTGGTTTCATATCGGATTCTCTTTATTAATTGGTGCTAATAATACGTGCATCTCATGCTTAAATTTACCTAATGTTTAATGTATTTAATTTTACATTGTTAATAAAAGTTTAATAGAAAAAAAAAACCCAAAATATGTACAGTGTAGGACATTTTTATTGTAGCAGTAGGAAGCAATGCATATAATTTTGTCTTGGGCATGTAGTAAATAACAACACCATTAATAAAGTCAGGGAATGGCTTGTTTAGTCTTTGAGATTCCTGTGAAATCACAATAATCATAGGACGCTGAGGGTGCAGGCTGGAATACCCCACAAGTTTAAAAAGGGGGCGAGGATGGGGAGACTGAACAGTGAGATAGTCTTTTCAATTAAGTTAAGTTATCCATATTTTTTTGTTCAGTTTTATTATTATATTTGGCTCAAATTTGAACCCCCAGTGAGGGTTTTCCATTACCAGTGCTCACTTGCTAAGTAATAGTTAGAGCATAAGCGCTTGGGTACTGGTGCATTTTGTGCACTAAATCCACCAGTACCTAAGCGCATGCTCTAACTATTTTAGATCCCTTTTACTCAGGCCGGCCCAGTTACCACTAGCAACTTTGTTTATCAGCATTTTCGGTGTCAAGCGAATTCTTCCGTGTTTCCGGCCCAAAATTAAAATTCAATTAAAATTCAATTGAAGCACACCCTCAAGTTTACATTAGCAAGTTTACTTTAGCATTGTAGCTGCTAGCTGTTATCTCCAGATCTAACTCTACTGGGGTGCTCTGCAGTAAGCAGTAAAGCAGCTAGCTATGGTAAATTCCTGCGGTATGAGAGCGGCAGCAGGAGAGTTTTATGGTAGGGCTGGTCCCATATAGGTGGATATGAGAGAGTAGTAGACCCTGGCATATCCGGCCTCACATAACCTGCTCCCTGCTTTATCCGGCCTATTCTATTAAACTAAAACTCAAAAATAGCAATACCCCAAGGGTGGTTAGTATGCACAGTTCATATACCTAAAGGCAAAATATAGTGCACACTTACTAAGTTAGTACACCTAGTAACAATATAGCAATGGGATCTAATATCATATAGCTACTGGATAGTACTGAGATGTGGTGAGTGAACAAATATGAGACACCCATGTGGGTATCAGTCACAAATTGCCAGACCCTATACTTGATCGCTATGCCGGGTAATTGTTGATAGCAAACCATGACATATTAATGAAATTCAAATGTACCAGGGGTTCTTGATAACAAGCTAAAAAAAGGCTGACTAGTTGACAACAAGCACTAAGATTTAGTAAAAAACAACAGCAACAACCATGTGGACCAGGTTATGATCGAGGGGGCGTAAGTCCCTCGAGCTGAATAGGCAATGAGCAAGTCAAAGGACCAGAATGTCAAAGAACCACTTTAACCGCAACTGAGGTTTTGTGCCACATGTAGCTCAGAGCAAGGAAGACGGATACTGATGCTTACTAAGAAAAACATATTGGCAGACACGCAAGGTTACAGCCACAGTTTCAGCAATCTATTGACCATTGATTATACAACATTTACACATAACTTAAATGGATGCTCAATTATGCAGAAGTTGTTGGGTTGTGTGTGGATATGAATGTTTAAGACTTTTAGACTAGGTAAAGTATAGCATATCAAAGTGATAGTCTATGAATAGAGTGTCCATTCTTGATCTTGATCCCTTGAGTCTGCATAAGACTGTTCTCCTGCTGCTTACAGTGTGAGGAGAGGTTGTCCGATCCTGAACAGGTTACAAGAAGTACTCAGATTCTAAAAAAAGATGGCCAGGTTTTTTTTAATTACATCGCGTAAAGGGTTTCAATGCCAAAACTACTCGTCTAGTCAGTGTTGCCAGACCCTTTACCTGGACCGCTATGCGGAGAAGGAGTCTGGGGACAATCATGCACCTTGGCTTTTCTAAAGCCAAAATTTTGGGATGTGGTTAGTTAACATTTTTGTCGTCTCCTAGGAAGCCCTCAGTGAGATGAGTGGCATTTTACCACAAGTGTACATAGCTGAGCCCACGCTCCTGAACTATCAAAATGTTGGTGATTGCTGCACCTGCGCAAAATACTCTGTGGTTTTGTTTGGGTCAGTGCATCCTGCAAACTGTGGGCACCGTAAAAGTAATTAGATAACCACCACTACATTTCTCTAGAACAGCCAAGGTGAATGATTGTTCCCAGAGCCTTTCTCCCTGTAGTGGTTAGGTAAAGGATCTGGCTACTCCAGACTATCACTCGTCACAGCTTTGTAAATTAAAAACCAAGTATTTTCTACAAAACTATACAGCTTTAAGTAAGTAATTTAAACTTACTTGGTCTTGTATTATAGAAGAATCTGAGAGCAAACATCATAAGCTGTATTTTTTAGAGAAAAACGAGGTCGGGCATGCGTATAAAGGGCATATTTATACACATTGGTGTGCTTAAGCACATATATTGAGCAAGCCTGCCTAGATAAGTAACAGTTATCATTACATAATTTTAGCTTAGTTTATGCAAAATAGTATACAGCAATTGACCATTAATTTTAGCAAACACACAAAAGAATTACTCTTGCCTCAATTTCCTGAGATGTGGTAACTCTGTAGTGTCTTAACCCACTCTATGACTACCTCAATAACCAGTATTTCATGAATGAGCTCAGTTGCAACAATATGCCAGAGTTATTGTTGTAATTTTAGCAAACGGCACTTACCTCAGCTTCCCTCAAGTAGTGGAGGCTTCCTTAGTATTAAGCCATTCGTTCTACCAGTGGCTCTCGATAAAAAATGGCTAAGTTTTGAAATTCGCCTGTAAAGATGTTTCAATTCATAGTAGCCAGTCTAAGCAACATTTTGTGACTTGAAAAACAAGTGATACTCAGGAATTATCTCACAATTTGGAGCCCAAGTTTAAAGTAAGACTACTTTAATGCTAGAGTTATAGAGAAAACTGCGGTGAAGCCCATAGAGCGGTGTTTTAGGATAATAGGGGCATACATAATAACGTATACCTGATTTTCAATTGTTCACCCAGAAGAGTATCTAGCCTGCTTCACTCTCTGGGTAGCAAATATCCCCGATTCTCAATCTGTTACCCCAGTAGAGTATCCTGCTCGCTCCGCTCATTAACTTCAACCTAAAACAGTTCCCTAGTGGCTATAACTTTCACCAAGTCAATTATCATAAATCTACGTACCAATACTATAATTAACAATTTAACAACTATCATTTTACCTCCCTCTTAATTATTAAAATTAATATATTTTCAAACTAATGAAATTGTCTAGCTTCACAAACATGGAAAAGAGCCAATACAATAAGTCCCCTGGGTAGGCACCAGTAAGTCTTTTTTAAGTGTTTTGCTGGGCCTGATTCTAAATGGATAGATTCAACCAAGAGATAAATCAATTTGATGTATTCAGTCAGGCTCTGTTCTAAAGCTAGTTATTACATTCAATGTTCCTCATTGAAATTGCATTTCAAAGAAGTGTTGGGATTACATGTGCTGGGTTGTTTGAATTTGTCCAATTAATTAAGTCAGATCCAATGGGGACTACTTGGGACAGCCCAAGTTATCACAACAATGTTACTTTTTGCCAAATGTTATTGATCACTATGTAGCTAACACGTAATTTAATGGTCAACACAATGAGTTTAGGGTGGTAAACAAGATGTGAGTAACAGACTGAAGCAAGTAACCTTTCCGTAGCCAGTTTAGGGTGGTGACTACTGAAAACAGTGTTAGTATAGTAAACCTTTAACCAATTTTCCTTCTACTATGACTCTTAGTTTTAAGATTGAATTCAAGTCAATAACTTAATCATTATGTCAACTCTCTAAAATGGTTGCATTTTTATGCAATAAAGAACCAAAATACAAAATTTTCAGGCTGTTGAGTTTCAATAATAATTACTTGTAAATCTGTAGCCACATGCTCATGCACAATTGCCAAATTGCTTTTTGAAGTATCACCAATCCTGTGGTCAAATTACATATTACTTCAAATTGGCAAATGAAGCAGTTGTGCTAAGAAGTTTAAGTCTGATTTGTAGTGCTAAATTTAAATAAAAGTAAATCTTACCAGAAGCAAATGCAATCAGTATAGTAAAGGTGAAGGCCGAATGAGGGATCAAAGGAAACATATTCTCTATGATTACAGATGAGTCAAAAACCAAACACGTAGTTGAATGAAGTTCAGCTATGAAGTGAAAAACTTCATAATTATGGCAGTGGAGCAGGAAATGGAGGGGGTGGGATGGGGTGGGGCAGTGGACTCTTTAACTAAATGCTGCAAAACAAGACGCTGACTGTATGTTTAAAAATTTTTATATGATCTAGATAGAAAAACAAAATTTTTGTTCTTATGGTTGAAACATAACCAAATCATAAAAGTGCATTATAAAAATATAACATATTACATTTTTACAGTTTCATAAGCTATGTTGCTTTTTAACTCAATGTTGTTTTTCCCTTCATTCACTTCTTCATACACAGGAGTGCTTTCTAATCTTCTACTCTCAGTTGCTACATGAACTTCATTCTTCTCTGGTGAAGATGCTTTCAATGTTTTATTCTTCTGACATCTGATTCCAATTAAAAGTCCAATCAGAAGGACAGGAAATGCTGTGAATGTGCTTGCTATTAGGCAACTTGCTATTATATATCTGGTTAGAGAAGCAGCAGCACATGCTTGAGTCATTGATTCATTGCCAGGAGGTGCACTGATCTAAAAATAGCATTAAACTAGTACAACAAATATTATCATTTTTTGGATTTGATCATTTTTTTATAGCATCATTTTTTAACAAGCTTCATTTGCACAAATTTATTAGACACTTCTTGCGGGGGACATGTTTTCTTTCACCCTATGTCTATGCACCTCTTAATATCATTATGCTATTGCTACACATCAGCATTTTAAGGATAATTTCCGTCATGTAAACTGTCGTACTCATTCATCCCCTTATACTCCTGACTAAGCTCTTGCTTCAATTATTTCTAAATGCATAGAGTTATTCAGTACAAGTCGAGGTCTTTGTATTACTCAAACTCCAGTGCCTATAAGTCACTGGCAGCCAGACCTGTATTCTAATTAACAAACATTTCTTAGAAAGACTACTAGTCATGAATAAACAATTGATGCTAATACAACCTGATTCTAAAGCAGTAACACATAATTTTAAATTTTCAACCTGTATGTGTTATTATTTTTATACATAGTTCATCAAGAATTAATCACTATGACACGTGGATTTATTATGTATTTAATTATCATATGGACAAAGTTTGCTGCATGCATGTGTACTATTAAAATTTTCTTTATTATAAATTATATAGTGACTTTAATTTCACAATTTCTTTCTCAGCCTTCTTTTACTCATTAGATATAATATTCACTTTCTTTCACAGGCTTTTGTAAACAATACAGAATTAAAAATATTTGGTCACCACCGGAATCGAATCCAGGACCACTTGTATAGTGAAGTGGTAAAATAGAGGAGTAAAAAAAATTCAACAAATAATAAGAATCTTTGAAACAAGGGAAATTTAGTTGGTCTGTTGAGAATGAGACTGTAGCATAGCAGTACCCGTAGTATAAGTACAGAATTGGAGTGTTTATTCGCTGTGTGGTTGTCATAGCTCAGTGGCAGAGTGCTTGTGCACTATACAAGCGGTCCTGGGTTCGATTCCCGGTGGCAACCAAATATTTTTAATTCTGTATTGTTAAAAAAAAGCCTGTGAAAGATAGAGAATACATCTAATGAGTGACTTTAAATTGTGGGCAAATTTTTGCTTGAATCTTATATTTCTGTGAATTAATGCATGTACATGTTGTTAGAGAAGGAACTACAGGCTTGAGTCACTGTGTCATTGCTATAATGAAGTATGTAGATCACAATCTCAACAAGCAACCTTCTTGATGAAGTTATATTTTGTTGCAAGCTAGTGTAATCCATTCAACCACCCAATGAAATATTGCAGTAGACATCTGTGTCAATATAGCCAACATGCTTAATAAACTTACCATTTTATTTTCAACATCAATAGTTTGTAAAGTAGTAGCTGTGATTGAAGGAAGTACCAGATGTGATTGAGCTGAAAAAAATATTATTTAATAACTTTTATCTCATACAACGCTTTTTATTTTGGTAAAAAATAGCCAACTTTTTTTTATGTATTTAATTTTTTTTTTCTCAATACATTAATATCGTTTTAAGATAATAATTACACATGTTATGATTGCACTTACATATTTCAGAATTGAGACATTTATTTATCATAGTAACACATCGGTGAGGGCATGAAAATGTTGAATATCTTTCAATTGTCACAGATTCTGCAACTAAAATTTAAAAAGTTCAAAAATATGTAAGCTTATAACCTAGTGCACTATACAGGATTACCACTTTTACATGAGAGCCCATTCTCATAACAAAATGTTTAGACTAATGAAATAGTATATTATTAATCATACCTCATAATTTAACTTATGAATAAAATAGAAAGTGTTAATAAGTGTAAGAATCAAAGAAAATACAATTAGATGCAGGGATGGAGTTAGTCTAAAGCTTACATAAATCTGATTATTACTAGTGATGTGCTCTAATAGCACAAAATAGAGAAGCAAGCGATGCATGTTCCCTGTAATTGCAGCTATTCCATGCATGCTTGGTGTGGCTACAAAACACTGTCTTCTTTACTTTGCTACCTGTTTCTGTTTTGTTTTAGCTCTCCTCCTCCTTGCCCTGTCTTTTTCATTTCTTATCGCTTTCTTTGCTTCAGGAGTTTCTAACGCCCTCAAAGCTCTTGACCGAGCGTTTCTAACGTTTTGTCTACTGGGCATCGCTACTTCGTACGGCGGGTAAACAAAACAAAATGTTGCTAAGAAGGTTACCCAGCCCGCGCAAGCGCGTAGGAGAAAAGGTACACACGTACGCCCACGCAAGAACAAAAACCATTTCTAGACCTAAATATATATATTTATACCATGGTTGCTGCGGTAACACCCATGGATTAAAAGTGATATTTTCCCGGTGATTTTTCCTGGGGCTATGATATTTTTCCTGGGGCTATGATATTTTCCCGGTGCCAAGCGAATTCTTCCGTGTTTCCGGCCCAAAATTAAAATTCAATTAAAATTCAATTGAAGCACGCCAGAAAGTTTACTTTAGCAAGTTTACTTTAGCATTGTAGCTGCCAGCTGTTATCTCCAGATCTAACTCTACCTGGGCTGCTCAGCAGTAAGCAGTAAAGCAGCTAGCTGTGGTAAATTCCTGTGGTATGAGAGCGGCAGGAGAGTTATATGTGGTAGGGCTGGTCCCATATAGGTGGATATGAGAGAGTAGTAGTAGCAGCAACTATGGTATAAAACAGTTGTGCCATGGCAACATCAGGGTTATGGAATATCACCGCCCTTATCCCTCGGGCTTCTGCCCTCAGGATCAGGACTGTTATATTCCATAACCCCTCCTTGGCCATGGCATAACTATTACATATATAT
>WLWD01004184.1_pt1 | contig 28116 bp, 19 predicted proteins | sample 6712731 | NCBI WGS metagenome assembly WLWD01 (sample SAMN12718690, study PRJNA576275) | sponge metagenome | isolation source: marine sponge | host: Mycale hentscheli | place: New Zealand: South Island, Marlborough, Capsize Point | collected 2014-11-01
GATGGTTCTGGAACACTAGCAGTGGAGGATGGTTCTGGAACACTAGCAGTGGAGGATGGTTCTGGAACACTAGCAGTGGAGGATGGTTCTGGAACACTAGCAGTGGAGGATGGTTCTGGAACACTAGCAGTGGAGGATGGTTCTGGAACAGAGGATGGTTCTGGAACACTAGCAGTGGAGGATGGTTCTGGAACCAGAGGGAGACTAAGACTCACTGCTGATACTGAACTGCCAAGTACTTGTACGGTTGATGCCACGCCCAGTACAGCTGTTGATGCCACACCCAGCATGGCTGTTGATACAAACATATCCAGAGAAGACTGCGTGATATCTGAAGTAATGGCAGAGAAAGATGGCAGTCCAGGCTGTGTGGTGACCTGGGCTGCTCGACTCGTGACAGCTGCTGCATCTGATGGACCCACACTGGTGGATGTCTCAGAGGTCAGAGGTTGCAGACTAGAAGAACTAAAAGACACTGATGAAGAGCTGAAGATGCCAGAGACACTAGTGGGGAGAGTGTCAGGGATTCCTGGACTCCCGGAGATGGTTGCCAGGTCAGACTCTGTGGTGGATAGATCGAGTGTGTGAGTAGTAAGAGGTGAGTTAGAGTCCACAGTCACTGACAAACTCAAAGAGCTACTACTACTTGGCTGTGTAGTTGTGGCATTGGTAGCAAACAGAACTTCAGTTGAAAGCATTCCTGATAAGGAATCCGGTAAGGAACTGCCAGTGACTCCATCTGTTGTTAGTGGGAGAATTACAGACATAGTTGGACTGGAAAATGAAATGGTAGAGAGAGATAAAGTGGCAGTCCTGTCTTCTCCAGACAAGCTGGGACTTGTGAGGTCTGTCAGTTGAGGAGATGAAGACAACTGGTCTGCAGATGCTAATGGAGAGGATTGAGTACCTAGAGACATTGTTGAAGGTTGAAGAACTTGTGGCATGGAAAATCTCGTCAATGATTCCACCGAAGAAGTTGATGTTAATGGTAAAGATTCAGATGTGGCAGTGGGAGTGGCAATGGGAGTAGGGGGGAGTGGCTGCAAGTCCACAGTTGCAGTGGTCTGCTCCACTATCAGCAACACCTCAGAGTCATCCTGACTGGACAGGGAAGAACTGGTCAGTAATGAGTCCAGATCGAGTGAGGAAGAGTGAGGTGGACCTGGAGGTGTGGCAACATCTGACATAGCTACTGAAGCTGGTGACACTAGACTCGCAGCCATAGTGACCGGAGCCAGTGTGGGAGTGGTTTCTATGGAGAAGATGACATCACTGCTCTCCACAACTAGTGACAGAGAGAACACTTCAGTGGGCAGAGTCAAGAGAGTTTGAAGAGAGCTTGTAGCAGATGGAGAGATAGGTACAGTTGTTAGTTCCAAGGTCAGGAGTTCATCAGAGAGGAACGGAAGAAGGAGATGACCTGAGGACATGGTTGCTGTCTGCACTTCCACAGCTGTGTCATCTGAGGAAGTTACTTCAGGAAACACGAACAAGACAGACGTGGTCACCAGAACCTCCTCAGGCAGTTCAGTGGTACTCACATCTACTTCCTCCAGGGAAGAAGATGCAGGAGTTTGTGATTGGAGTGTTGCCATAGGCAACGTAGACAGAGACACTTCCTCAACAGTAGGCATTACAAAGAAATCTAGAGTTGTAGACTGTGGTAAGACTGTGAAACTCAAATCTACTTCATCCTCTGAAGATGTTGGAAATGTTAGACCTCGTGCTGATGAACTGACGGCGCGTGAGAGGACCAGTGTACCAGGAACTGTGACTAGTTCCTCAACTGTTGTCACTTCAAAGAAATCCACCATTGAAGAAAGCCCACTGAAAGTTGGGGCGGAAGCAATGAGTGTTGACGGCTGGGAAGAGACGCTGACAGAAGAGGGATCTATGGAAGGAGGAGGAGATTGTAACACATCAACAGACGCTGTAAGTCTAGGGATTGGAATAGATATCTCCTCACCACTGCCTGATTCTCCCACAACTGATGCTGTAGCTACTGGCACTATGTCTGGAGTAACACTTGGAATAGAGGACAAAGATGGAGAAATGACCACTGCAGTGAACTCCACAATGTCCTCACTCACAGTGAGGAGCAGGTTGGAATCTTCTCCAGTCATCAGAGGTTCCACATTCAAGTCAGACAAGACTAGACTGGAGTCCATGAAGAGAGACTCAGTAATCTCTACATCAGTGGAGATGTCCTCAGATGCCAGTATGTCAATCAAAGATGGGAGAGATGTGAGGTCTGGCTCCACTTCTGTGACATCCATTACAATATCTTCTGTTCCTTCAACAGTGGATGGTGACACATGAGTTTCTGTGGGCTCCGGTATACCAGTACTGAAACCTAAACAAGAATAGACCAGTTTAAACACACACTTCTGAGTACTCATGCAGTGTACGATATAAAATGATGAGAAAAGCAGCCTAAAGAACTAATGCTGAATTTAGGACTTGTAAACCACCTCCTGTCTACTGGTGGCTCCGCCCCTCGTGCTGAGAACTGGTTTGTTAGTTATGTCCGTGTGCACTATAAGACCGTTCCAATGACTTGTGCTACCCCTTACCTTCCTCCTCCTCCTCATCAACATCTATGATAGTTATGACTGCCACATCTGTGGTAAGATTCACATTGGAATCAGAGGACAGAGTGAGGTTGAAGAACTCTGCTCCTTCAACATCTCCATCACTCTCAGCAGCTACCATTACACACAGAGACACGCTGCCTACACTGAAGACCAGCTCCTGGACAATGGGACTGAAGTCTGCCACAGCTGATCAACAATACAATAATAATAAAATAAAAGTAAAACAACAACAACAACAACAACAACAACAACAATCAATTATTTTTTTAAATAACGGTAATAATAATAATAATTATTATTATTATTATCATCATCAATCATCATTACCAGTGCCATCATAAACAATCTACTATAAAGGTCTGTACAGGTCATTCAGGATATTGATATTGTATAGGTCATCCTAGGATATTGTACAGGTCATCCTAGGATATTGTACAGGTCATCCTAGGATATTGTACAGGCCATCTTAGGATATTGTACAGGTCATCCTAGGATATTGTACAGGTCATCCTAGGATATTGTACAGGCCATCTTAGGATATTGTACAGGTCATCCTAGGATATTGTACAGGTCATCTTAGGATATTGTATAGGTCATCCTAGGATATTGTACAGGTCATCCTAGGATATTGTACAGGTCATCCTAGGATATTGTACAGGCCATCTTAGGATATTGTACAGGTCATCCTAGGATATTGTACAGGTCATCCTAGGATATTGTACAGGCCATCTTAGGATATTGTACAGGTCATCCTAGGATATTGTACAGGTCATCTTAGGATATTGTATAGGTCATCCTAGGATATTGTACAGGTCATCCTAGGATATTGTACAGGTCATCCTAGGATATTGTACAGGCCATCTTAGGATATTGTACAGGTCATCCTAGGATATTGTACAGGTCATCCTAGGATATTGTACAGGTCATCTTAGGATATTGTATAGGTCATCCTAGGATATTGTACAGGTCATCCTAGGATATTGTACAGGTCATCTTAGGATATTGTACAGGTCATCCTAGGATTGTACAGCTGATTCTTGTGAAGGTATTTTGTCTTACCAGTTGCTGTGTCGGGTATAGTTCCGATAGTAACAGTGACTGGTCTTCCTAGAGTGGGTGGAGTTGAAATTCTCACACACACCTCCACTGTGCTATCTTCAACTACAGTGTAAGAGGAATTCTCAAATCCAAGTCTTACTACTGCAGACCACAAGACAAGACAAGATGGAGGTGTTATAACAACCATAAACCAACTCCTCAAACTTACCATCATCATCTAAAATAAAGATAGTAGTCATAGCTGGATCTATTTCAATCCTTTCATTAGGAATTAGAGGAGTCAAGATGGCCGTCCCTTGTCTGGTGCCTCCATCGACCAGGTCATCCTCAGTGATGTTGATGTTGACTGTGTAGGACCTCAACATGTTGGACAGAGTTGTGAAGTTCACTGAGTTCGTTACTATAACAATGATATGAGTTTGTTACTATGACAATGATACAATGAGTTTGTTACTATGACAATGAGTTCATTGCTATGACAATGATACAATTAGTTTGTTACTGTGACAGAGATACAATGAGTTCGTTGCTATGACAATGATACAATGAGTTCGTTGCTATGACAATGATACAATGAGTTCATTGCTACGACAGAGATACAATGTGTTCGTTAGCTAACAAACACTTACCTAATTCTCCTGGTCTTGAAAAATAAGTGATAATTTGAAATGTTACATCAATGGCAGGTGGGAAGTGTCTGACGTCAACTTGTACCATAGCAACACCTGCTCCTTCATGGACAGTGTAGCTGGGTGAGCTGAACCCTAGCACCAGTCCTACAAACACACAGTCACATGACAATATAGGCTGATCACATGATAATAATGGACAGTCACGTGACAATAAAGGCTCACATGATAATAACGTACAGTCATGTGACAATATAGGCTGATCACATGATAATAATGGACAGTCACGTGCCAATATAGGCTGATCACATGATAATAATGGACAGTCACGTGCCAATATAGGCTGATCACATGATAATAATGGACAGTCACGTGACAATAAAGGCTGATCACATGATAATAATGGACAGTCACGTGACCATTAGACACGTACGTGGTCCAAAGAACACACAACTAAATCACCACACTGTTAACCTGTGAAATGCAAATTGTCCCTCTACAGTAAAACATGTTAAAAGAGAAAATCAATAACACAACAGTACAAGAAATTAACTATTTTTAACTAGATAGCCTTCAGGGAGTCTCAAGAACAATTTATGAGAGAGAGAGAGAGATACAATCAAAAGAAATATATTTGGGGTTATATTTAGTTTGGATGGTAAAGGGTAGTCATCAGAGCACTACTACTTCCTCCATATCAGATATAATGCTACAATATGAACATGGTATTACATATTATACTACATATGTATGTATAATATATAACACTTCACTCACTATCATCATCTTCTATTTGAATCCTGGTGAGGTTTGGTCTGACAGAGATTCTCTCTGCAGCAGCAGGTAGTTCTAAAGAGGCGTAAATACTTTCTGTGTCCTCAAACAAGAAGTCATCCACTATCTGGATCGTCACGCACGAGCGATTAGAAAACTGGTTGAAACTCACAACATCAGGGATAACTGGACCGTAGTCTTTACCTAAACTCACAACATGCATTAATGTATGATGGATCATGTGACTATAAAGGATCATGTGACTATGATGGGTCATGTGACTATGATGAATTATGTGACTATGATGGGTTATGTGATTATGATGAGTCATGTGACTATGATGGATCATGTGACTACAAAAGATCATGTGACTATAAAAGATCATGTGACTATGATTGGTCATGTGACTATGATGGGTTATGTGACTATGATGGGTCATGTGACTATGGTGGATCATGTGACTACAAAGGATCATGTGACATGGATCATGTGACTATAAAGGATCATGTGACTATAAAAGATCATGTGACTATGATTGGTCATGTGACTATGATGGGTTATGTGACTATGATGGGTCATGTGACTAAGATGAGTCATGTGACTATACGATGGGTCATGTGACTATGATGGATCGTGTGACTATGATGGGTCATGTGACTATGATGGATCGTGTGACTATGATGGGTCATGCGACTATGATGGGTCATGTGACTATGATGGTTCATATGACTATGATGAGTCGTGTGACTATGATGTATCGTGTGACTATGATGGGTCGTGTGACTATGATGGGTCGTGTGACTATGATGGGTCGTGTGACTATGATGGGTCGTGTGACTATGATGGGTCATGCGACTATGATGGGTCATGTGACTATGATGGTTCATATGACTATGATGAGTCGTGTGACTATGATGTATCGTGTGACTATGATGGGTCGTGTGACTATGATGGGTCGTGTGACTATGATGGGTCGTGTGACTATGATGGGTCGTGTGACTATGATGGGTCATGCGACTATGATGGGTCATGTGACTATGATGGTTCATATGACTATGATGAGTCGTGTGACTATGATGTATCGTGTGACTATGATGGGTCGTGTGACTATGATGGGTCGTGTGACTATGATGGGTCGTGTGACTATGATGGGTCGTGTGACTACGATGGGTCGTGTGACTACGATGGGTCATGTGACTACGATGGGTCACGTGACTACAATGGGTCATGTGACTATGATGGGTCATGTGACTACGATGGATCACGTGACTATGATAGATCACGTGACTACGATGGATCACGTGACTATGATGGATCATGTGACTACGATTAATCATGTAGACTACGATGGATCATGTGACTATGATGGATCATGTGACTATGATAGATGACCGATCACATGGCTATGACAAACAGTGTGACAATCACATGATCTAGTCTAGTCACATGATTATTCATGATCATGTGGCTATGGGTCATGTGACTGTGGTGGGTCATGTGACTATGGTGGGTCATGTGACTATGGTGGGTCATGTGACTGTGGTGGGTCATGTGACTATGGTGGGTCATGTGACTATGATAGATCATCAAGTGACATATGCACACATTTTAGTGATATAATTTATCTCTTGCTTAGTCTCGAATAGAATCTCAATGTAACTAGACTCATCTCACCTGGACAAGCATTCGTGCCAGGAGTGATATCTACAATTATATTCGCAATAGACGTCTCCAAAATCCCGTTGACTATAGTAGCACAAATAGTTGCATCAGGACCTTCCCGTGAATCATCCACAGTATAGTCCAACTGCTCCCACCCGATGACCAACTCTAATTAGACAACACCATACATACACACATACATACATATTATATCCATACATACATACACATACAAACAACTATACATACATACATGCATACATACATACACACATACATACTAGAGCTGGGTGATATACCAGTATTATCATTGCACCTCAGTAAAATCCTACATCAAGACGATATTTCAATTGTATCCGCACGGTTTCACAAAATCGTTGGTATGGGTCATTAAATTAATGTGGGAACTTCATGCGCATGACAGTAATGACGAACAGCTGTCTTTGTGGTTTTTAAACTTGGCTATAATGCAGTACTAACAAAGTTTTTAGAGTACAGTAGACCCTCAGTTATCCGAACCCCGTTTATCCGAACTCTCGCTAACCCAAACACCATTTTTGGGGAATTATAATGATATTCATTGGAATTTTGCTGTGCATTAAATATATAAGAGATTAAGACCCCATTCAAAATGACCTATTTCGAATATCCAAACATTTCAAATATCCAAACAACCCTCGGTCCTGAGGTGTTTGGATAATTGAGGGTCTACTGTAGCTAGCAATAGCTGCGAGTTCAAATTCTGGCTTAACCCATTCACCAGCATAAGTGCCATATGGCGCTGATCGTTCAGTCGGTACTTCTGCCCAATTTTTTAAAAATCGATTATCCAATATAACATTCCAATTTTTTTGTTTTTATGTTGTCATGACGTAGCACTTCCTGTAATAAAAAATTGAAATGAAAGCATCAGTATTTTATTTTTTAGAATATTTTAAAAAATATGGCTGCCAGAATGCTTGACTTTGAGCATCGGTCTGCCCTACAATTTTTTATGGTATGAGGCTCTGAAGCTCAGAATTTAGTTACTAGAAGGTGAACAAGCCGTGCACTGGTTGGAACTCCATAGTAGCATCATGACCATCTGTAGTGAGTTTAAGATTGAACTGTTAGTAAACGTTAAGTCCGAATTTTTAGCTTTCTCCTTTCGGACTACAGTACTTTTTTTTGGATACTAGAAAATAGTTCTGTGTTAACTTGCTTTAAAATTCTTCTGTTGCTGATTATCTTTACAGGAAAAGAATAAAAAGAATAAAACATGAAAGTATCAAGTTACCATAATGGTCATCATAAAGCTGCTGGTGAAAGGTTAAGGAAAACACAGTCTTTCCCTGTGGACTAAATTTGAACTGGAAGTGGATGAACAGGGCAAGCTCATTTTGAATAAAATTGACTCTGTTAGGTATTAGTATGAGTAATAGCACGGGTAACCGTGCTATTCAGGATTAATAGCACGAGTAACGTGATTGAAATAGCACCAGGCGAAGCCGAGTGCTATTTCAATTGCTTTTTTTGCTATCACTCGCTAATAATAGTCTCGCATAGCCAGACCCTTTACCCAATCACGCTACGCGGGAGAAAGGGTCTGGTTAACTGACAGTGTACGAGTTGTGTTTGCTCTGTCAGCATACTGGGTGATTGTGGTCTGTTCTATTGTTCTTCTCAGCCCAATTAGCGAGGGGAAACTGCACAACTCGTACATGGTCAGTTAACCAGACCCTTTCCCCCGCGTAGCGTGATTGGGTAAAGGGTCTGGCTACGCGAGACTACGCTAATAGTAGGCCAGCTTTTAAAAAGTCATTTGCAATTGTAGCTATATTATATCGTTCACTCATATCCAATATCGCCAGCTCTACTCCATACATACTTATTTAACTATAGCATATACTCTGCTTAGCGATATTTAAAACTCCACCTACCATCGTTGTCTGTGATAGTTATATTAGCCGACGGTGAGATGACAGACACACTGTCATCCAGACTGTCCAGGACAATAGAGATTTGCTCATCTGCTTCATATACATCATCATCAACCAGCTGCACGTCAAAACACATCAGCAGTTTGTCCGGGTACCATGTGAGTTCTATCACATCATCCGACAGATAGTCCATCCCATCTGTACAGACACCAGAGATAGAATGTTAATAGGGTCCATTCATATCCATACCAGCAGCAAGCATGAACTATTGACCTCCCAGTTACACTATCCCTCTCTTACCCATTCATCAGACACTGCTCTCAATACTCACTACAATTGTTGGTAAAGGATGTCAATATAACAGGTAAGTAACATCAATGTACATGTAATTGGCGAGCGAGCGTAGCGAGCGAGACACTTACAGGGGTAACACAATCAAAATCGGGGATGTTAGTTTATTTATTTATTTATTTATTTGTATATATGTATGGACGTACGTAAGGCATTTTTGTACTTTGACCCTCACATTTTTGTGTTAGTTCGGTTGTCGACCCCGTCCCAAATTGCACTAAACAGAATCCTCTGGTTTATCGATCAGTACCCGTATCACCACCCTAGAAATTGAATTGTTTACTGTTTTGAATTATTTTGCCGGTGCAGTTAAAACTTGACAACTTAAGGAACTTCCATTTCTATTCGAGTTAGTGGCGGTGGTAAGTCAATGCGCTCTTTGTCATGGTTATAAGCCGTGCGCACAATATTTACCTGAAAATACATTGTCCACTAGACTACTGCGAAGGTAAGTCTGTGTAGGTGCATGTCCAGCTGTGTCAAAGCATTGTGTGTTACAACCACTACTTAGCTAAAGAATATCACAAAGAAAATTTTAAATAACGTGTATGGTTTTGTTGTTGTTATTTTTTCCTTCAATTCAAGCAGTTGCAGAGAGTTGTTACTATGGCACTGAAATCCCTTTACCCTGTATGCTAAATTTAAAAACTGGACCTTATTTTCAGTAGCTTCAGTGTTAGAAGTCAATAAAAATAGTATAGTGTTTAGGCTCGCTTGCCATTTGTGCTCAAGCACACCACTAGTAGGCGAGTTAGGTCAATATACTGGACTAGCTACTAATCTAGTAAATGGTTCCCACTGAAGTCAGTGAAGAATGTCTTGCTGAAAGTATGTAGAAAAAGGTAATGTATGCATACATCCAAATGGGTAATGTATGTACACCATACGGCAAAAGGGGCACACATATGCCTAAGGCTATTGAAGACATAGATATACCATAGAATGCCAATTATACGAACGTCAATCATCCAAAATGTCAATTAACCGAACGAGAAAAAAACTGCGTGAGCATTTCATTACAGTTATTTCGGTCACATTTTTTGTTGGAAAAGTGGCTATCTCTCCATTTACGCACGAAGGCAATGGCTGAAAGAGCTAAAAGGATTGCTAAAAGGAAGAATAGAGTTCTCTTATTAAGACTAAGCTTGAAATTAGCAAGCAGTTGCAGAAGGCGGGGAGGAGTACAGCTACTGTACCTTCAAAAGAATTTGAAGCTGGTAAGTCCACCCTCACTGACCTGAAGGAGGACAAGCAAAGTTGACGACTTCCACTTCCACAATGAAGAGCACTTTTAACATACAGTAGCAGCAAGAACTTTAGTCCTCACATTGTTTTGCTTTTAATTTGATTATACAAACACCACAATCCCCAATTAGTTTGGATAATCGGCACTCCACTGTATACACATATATATCTATACCTCGCAAATTCATTAGTGAGTCAGCTCCACCCATTTCACTGAATTCAAACAAGAGCACAGTGTCGTTGGGGATAGAGACAGATGGGTTAATTACCATTTCAACTCTCCCTCTCTCTCTAGAAACCATTGAATGGCAATTATATTCGCTACTAATTCTTCTCTCAACATTTTACAAGACCAGCCATGCTTAGATAGATATCTATCATTTGGGCGTGCCTAGTAGCTACAGGTGTGGATTACGGCAAATAAATAAACAACACAGCCATGGCTGTGCTGACTCCTAATGGTCTTGGAATACTGCATTGTCATGCTCAGTTCTCCTCCCATTCTGATACACTTACTCTGAGCTGAACTATTCTGAAATATCACAATGGCCGTCACATTTCCCACCATCAAGCCTGAAGCAATGCCACACAACGTAACCACGCCCACACCTTCGTCCACTGTTACAGAAGTCTCATTTAGAAAGAGCTGGATTCCTATAAATGTATCAAGTCACGTCACATGGCATCTATGTCATTTCCTAACTATGCTTGCTTACCAGAAGATGCTGAGGATACTTCCAACAAAGAGAAGAACACAATGGTGAAGACAAGGATGGTACATGCACACTTCATGGATGACTACATAGAAGAACGTGAAAAGAAAAATAATCTAGAGAAGACTTAAAGAATGCCTAGCATTCTCAGACAAAAGTGCCCAGTGAGGGACATAGCTATGGAGTCCATAGACTAATATATAGTGGTTTTACCTCCTCCATCTGTGCAGCTGTGACATTGCCAAAATACTGAACTGTAAGTCTCCAACAGAACTAGCTTCGTACTACTTGCACCATGTGTAGCTATTTCGTGTTTGGGTCTCTCCAGCGTCATGGTAACGAGGAATGTGAAGAAATTCACAACAAGTCCAGCACAGTTTAGCACATTCATTGAAGTAGCGGTTCGTTTCCACACCTCACGCATTATCTGTCACTTTTTAAATTTCCCGCGGTTGTGGTTTGCGCGGGTTCCGTTGCTAGCGTGCTCCGTCCCAGTTGGCCGTCCCCTTATCTTCAGGAAAAGAAGTGTTCTAGCTTGGTCCAGTAAGTATTGCAGTTAGCTATTCCTGTAGTTCTGTGGGGACGATGTCCAAGAGAGTAGCAGGGATTCAGCTGACAGCAGACAATGCTGATGAAGTAGATGGGGAACTCGAGGAGGCGAGCCAAAGTCTGGTTGGTAAAGGATGATGTGCATTATTCAGGTTGTCTTGTGTTTTTAGGCTGGAGAATTCCTAGTGGCCAGTGAAGCAGAGTTGAAGAAACGAGTGTAAGTTTTTATTGTTTAAGAATTACTGTTCAATATGTAAGAACATTTGTGCCTCCCTCCTCCTCCACAATCCCTTACATTATGAAGTATCCCTAGATATGCCTAGAATATTCCTAATATCTAAATTTCCCTGGGTCATTGAAGCCCTATATTGCTGGCTATGGGATTGCATGCATATTGTGGTAGTCTCAGACTCTATAACATAGTGTAGTGTATTTATGCATGATCCACAGTCAGCATGTGAACTAGCGGTTCTTACTGCAATTGTTTGGACTTGCACTCTGATTACAGATCCTTCTCCACTACCTAATTGCACACGTAATAACTGGTCGTACTAATTAATGGAGAGCTCACGAGTGCACACCTTGTGGTGTGTTGTGGTTCTCCAGAGCAATCTCTCTCTATATCAGTGCATCACACTTCACCATCATGTGGAAGAGAAGTGTGGCATCCTGACATTTTTTTTTGCATAGTCCTGTATCTATCATTTATTGAGCTGATAAAATTGCCATACAATAAACTTTCTCTTCTCCATGTAACTATAGTATGGCTGACAAAGAATTGTGTAAATATCAGTGAGAGTATCTGCATGGAATTGAGGTGATACAGTAAAGTGCCTGTGTGGATATTATCTGAAGAACAATTCTACAATACATAATCCTATAAAACATGCCACTCTCTAAGATAATACATTGCAATTGTATATGCCTGTGTATAAGAGCCTCGACTAGATGTGCACTCAGTGTTGCACTGGAAGTAGACTCTGCAGAATTGTTATTTCACCCCCCCCCCCCCCCGGAGTTTACCACACTGTTAATTTTTCTTACTCTGTTATTTTGTAGTATTAAGACTGCTAGAAGAGGTCGCACAATGGAAGGCCAGTCAGCTGGGTCTGGAAACATCTTTGCTAAATTGAAGTCTCTCAGTGCCAGCATGGCTAGACCAACTAGATCAGAAAGCACAACTTCATCCATTGGGCCTGCTTCTTTCTCAGTTGGGGGTGAGTAGCACGTGATCTCTGCTGAAGGGATAGGACTACCAACTGGTGGTACAGTTGGATGTAGTATGTGGTTGTGATGATAGGACTACCAACTGGTGGTACAGTTGGATGTAGTATGTGGTTGTGATGATAGGACTACCAACTGGTGGTACAGTTGGATGTAGTATGTGGTTGTGATGATAGGACTACCAACTGGTGGTACAGTTGGATGTGTGTGGTTGTGATGATAGGACTACCAACTGGTGGTACAGTTGGATGTAGTATGTGGTTGTGATGATAGGACTACCAACTGGTGGTACAGTTAAATGTAGTATGTGGTTGTGATGATAGGACTACCAACTGGTGGTACAGTTGGATGTAGTATGTGGTTGTGATGATAGGACTACCAACTGGTGGTACAGTTGGATGTGTGTGGTTGTGATGATAGGACTACCAACTGGTGGTACAGTTGGATGTAGTATGTGGTTGTGATGATAGGACTACCAACTGGTGGTACAGTTAAATGTAGTATGTGGTTGTGATGATAGGACTACCAACTGGTGGTACAGTTGGATGTAGTGTGTGGTTGTGATGATAGGACTACCAACTGGTGGTACAGTTGGATGTAGTGTGTGGTTGTGATGATAGGACTACCAACTGGTGGTACAGTTGGATGTAGTATGTGGTTGTGATGATAGGACTACCAACTGGTGGTACAGTTGGATATAGTATGTGGTTGTGATGATAGGACTACCAACTGGTGGTACAGTTGGATGTAGTGTGTGGTTGTGATGATAGGACTACCAACTGGTGGTACAGTTGGATGTAGTATGTGGTTGTGATGATAGAGGACTACCAACTGGTGGTACAGTTGGATGTAGTGTGTGGTTGTGATGATAGGACTACCAACTGGTGGTACAGTTGGATGTAGTATGTGGTTGTGATGATAGGACTACCAACTGGTGGTACAGTTGGATATAGTATGCGGTTGTGATGATAGGACTACCAACTGGTGGTACAGTTGGATGTAGTGTGTGGTTGTGATGATAGGACTACCAACTGGTGGTACAGTTGGATGTAGTGTGTGGTTGTGATGATAGGACTACCAACTGGTGGTACAGTTGGATGTAGTATGTGGTTGTGATGATAGGACTACCAACTGGTGGTACAGTTGGATGTAGTATGTGGTTGTGATGATAGGACTACCAACTGGTGGTACAGTTGGATGTAGTGTGGTTGTGATGATAGGACTACCAACTGGTGGTACAGTTGGATGTAGTATGTGGTTGTGATGATAGGACTACCAACTGGTGGTACAGTTGGATGTAGTATGTGGTTGTGATGATAGGACTACCAACTGGTGGTACAGTTGGATGTAGTGTGTGGTTGTGATGATAGGACTACCAACTGGTGGTACAGTTGGATGTAGTGTGTGGTTGTGATGATAGGACTACCAACTGGTGGTACAGTTGGATGTAGTATGTGGTTGTGATGATAGGACTACCAACTGGTGGTACAGTTGGATATAGTATGTGGTTGTGATGATAGGACTACCAACTGGTGGTACAGTTGGATGTAGTGTGTGGTTGTGATGATAGGACTACCAACTGGTGGTACAGTTGGATGTAGTATGTGGTTGTGATGATAGAGGACTACCAACTGGTGGTACAGTTGGATGTAGTGTGTGGTTGTGATGATAGGACTACCAACTGGTGGTACAGTTGGATGTAGTGTGTGGTTGTGATGATAGGACTACCAACTGGTGGTACAGTTGGATGTAGTGTGTGGTTGTGATGATAGGACTACCAACTGGTGGTACAGTTGGATGTAGTATGTGGTTGTGATGATAGGACTACCAACTGGTGGTACAGTTGGATATAGTATGTGGTTGTGATGATAGGACTACCAACTGGTGGTACAGTTGGATGTAGTGTGTGGTTGTGATGATAGGACTACCAACTGGTGGTACAGTTGGATGTAGTATGTGGTTGTGATGATAGAGGACTACCAACTGGTGGTACAGTTGGATGTAGTGTGTGGTTGTGATGATAGGACTACCAACTGGTGGTACAGTTGGATGTAGTATGTGGTTGTGATGATAGGACTACCAACTGGTGGTACAGTTGGATGTAGTATGTGGTTGTGATGATAGGACTACCAACTGGTGGTACAGTTGTGTTCCTGCAGTGCAATTATCACCTCTTGATTAGGCAGTGATGTGGTGTGTGTGTGTATCAGCAATAGTACGTTTCAGAGCAAGAAAACATAATGCTTCTCTTATATTTGATTAAGTATAGGCCAGTATATATTACACCCTGCATGTGTTTGTGCAGGTGTGTATACGTTTAGTTCTGCCTCATCTGCCACATCTTCGACTACTGTGTCTTCAGTAACCTCTGTGATCAGCAATGAGTCTCTGAACAAGAGTGCTTCAAATAGCTCTAAGTATATGGAGAAATTGAGAGAACTCAATTTGTCTGTGAGTGCCTGGATCAGCAAGAATGTGAAGGGAAACCCGTATGTGGATCTAACTCCAATCTTTAATGACTACAAGGGATACTGGAACAGTATTGAAAGCACGGTGAGATGATGACTATTATTATTAGAAAAGCATGGGTCAATAATTTACCAATGGTCTGCCTTGATGAACTTAAACCCACGAAGCAACTAGAAAATAGAGTTGTTGATTTATGTGAAAGTCTCTTCCAGGAGTTTGTTTTACTTGCTGATGTTCTCTATTGTGTCCAGTACCAAGACTCCAGCAGCACGGCTGACAGTGGAGTTCTCATCAATGACTCAGATGCTAGTAGTTCCACTACTGCTCGAGTATGTCTCTCTAAACTTAACTTCACATGTATTATTATTATTATTATTATTATTTAATTCTACAGAGCAGTTCACTGATAAGTGAAGGGCCAGAGAAGAAACACGAACATAAAGTTTGCCCACTGTGTGGAGTTAGTGGTCAAACTGTAGAGGACAAAAGTAAGTCATCAAGTAATTCACTCCTCCCCTCCCCCTCCCCTCTCACACTTACCACATGGTGATACGTACATGTGTTTAGTGTTCATGTGATAGAATACTTATATAGGAGTCCAACGTTATCATACGTTTTCGTGAATACTAGAAGATTGTATGGGATAGGCGGGAGGTTTATTTCGTTGCTACTTTTTGATCTTGCAGTCACCATACAGTGTCGTCCCTAAGTCTATAGCAGTGAATTTAAGCTTGGGCCTAAACAAGTCCTGCAACTGCATCCTCTGGTTCAGGTCTACTTTTATTGAATGCACACAGTTTCATTGTCATTCACCCTCCCAACTGCTAGGTCATACTGATGTGTGCTTTGTCCATGCAAGTAATAATTAATTAATAAGCAATGTTCCAATAGATTAGTTTTCTCAGTAGCTATGATTATGTTACTTCACATTAGCTATCTTCTTGTTGTCTCATTTGGAACTTGTTGTTTCAGGGACAGTTTCTGGAGGAATTCTTCCTACTGTAACACTTTCACTGAAGGGAACTGGCAACTGGAATGTGCATCTACCACAGCCAACCAGTTCTGAAGGTACTTCTGAGACTCCACCCACCTCCAGCCAGTCTGCTACAGGTTCACTTGAAGCTTCCCAGTCTGGCATAGAGTCCAGACAGCAGACCAGTGGTAGTGGTCAGGAGATGACATCCTCAACTTTGGAAAGCAGCTCTTATACCACCTTGAAGGCGGCTACTGTTGGTGGCCAGCCGCCAAGCGCCGTACAAACACTCCGTACTGGTACCACAGGGAGTCGATATTCTAGTTCCATAACCACTGAAGTCAAAAGTGAAACTGAAGGTCCTGGGTCAGGTAGGACACCACAACTTGTTCCTGCTAGCAATCAGAGAGGCTTCTTGCTATCACACACAGGACCTACTGACAGTACAAAGGTTCCTTTTTCCAATAACAAGCTGCCCAGCAACCCACTGAAGCCTTCTGCTTTAAACAGTCAGCCTGCACGTTCCTTTAATGGAACTCCTGGTGGTCAGCTAACCACAGATAACTCCTTTGTTGGTTCTACCGTGCCTACAGATCAGGCTAGCAGTGTCTTGCACTCCTTGCAGACAACTAGCAGTCCACAGAAGGGACCCATCACACCTGCTTTATCTTCTGTTCCAGCTACTCAGAAAGCTGACAGCCAGGAAGAACTTACGGATGAATCTACTAAAGCGACAGATGTTGATGATGATTCACTCTATTCAAGCCGAGCCAAGTTATTTTACAAGAAAGGGGAGGAGTTTGTTGAATTGGGTGTCGGAACTCTCAAAGTTGAAGCTTTTCCCGGCAAAGTGGCACGTGTATTACTGAGAAGTGACAACTCGTTGAAGACTGTTATCCTCAACATCAGCGTGACTTCTCAGATTCCGTTGACGCTTACCAAGAACAACTTGCTAGTGCTGTGTCCTGAACCCAACCCACCTCTGGGCATAGAAGTGAGACCAGTGGGCTATTTAATTAGAGTGAAGATGCCTTCAGATGCCCAGAGGCTCCTGGACGTCATCAATGCTCATACTGGACATTCCTAAGTTGAAAAGTTCTTCTTACTTTAGCTTCCAGTTTGTATGATTATTTTTGTCAAAATGTGTCCTTGGCTTGTAGCTACTGGTTAATGGAGATCATTATTTTAAAATAATATTATTTTAAAAAAATTTTTTTTGTTTTAATTCAATTAATGATTAAGTAGCTAAAACCATCAATGCAATAGATGAACAAGAAATATGGTAGAACAAAACAATGCAATAGAAATACAGTGCTGGCAAGGCAAAAGATCATAATGATTACAAAATGATGAAAAAGAAAATAAATAATAAAAATATAAATAATCTTTCTAGTTAGTTGCCCACCTAAATAAATAAAATAGAAATGACATTTAATATTAGGTTTTATTCCATGCTACATATCTTCACAATACTATTATTAGGTACGCGAGAACTCGCGTTATCACATGGTGTTGTCTGATGACTGTAGCGTAAGCTCATTACCCTGCAAGCTAGCTCATTACCTAGTAGTTATATCAACCTGCCTGGCTTACCAGTTGTCTGGGTTTTTACAGTTACCTTCCTCTAGTGAATCCTACCCAACCAGGTTAGAGCAGCTGCTAAAATATCAGCTGTGGGTGGGGGGAGCCTCTAGAGAACTTTAAGTCAGGAGTTGCTAACCCTAGTACAAACTACTTCAGTAAAGATATCTAGCATGGAATAAACCACTTATTACACTTGTTAGAGAGATATGGTTAGATATTTCACTCTTAGGCTTTCTTTTCACTCCCTCTGGCTGAGAAAATAAATTACCCTGCTGAAATATTTATCACACTCTGACTCATTATAAGTATTATTTATATATTTTTCTTCTGTTGTTGTGGTTTTCATTTGCCAAAATCAGTACACCTATCTAGGTGTCTAGGAACTGCTGTGTGAAAAACTACCTCCATAATTATTATAGTACTTATTAGCTACATGAGTTAGAGTGTGATATGGTGAAATGTTTCGCTGAGCAGGGCTAATTTTTTTTTTTTTAACAAGCCAGAGGCAAGTGAAAATAAAAGCCTGAGAGTGAAATATCTGGCCATATCAATCTGAGTAGTGTAATAAGATTCTACAGCTAGATAGCGTAACTGAAGTAGTTTGTACTATGTATATATATTCCACCCTATTATATCTTCACAATGATATATTTAGGTACATGACCCATAAATAACTCCTGATATTTCAGTTGTTATTTCACACTGCACAAGCTCATTAACCCTCAGCGCGCATGCGCAAGAGGGTTGTAGTAGTCGTCCTGTCTGTTTGTCTGTCTGTCTGTCTGTCTGTTACGCTCTAATTTTGGAGATTACTGAAAATTAGCTCAGGACGAATTTAAGACCTTTTATTGTTATACTTTTTTTTTTAATTTCAGGCTTATGGCACGTCGTTTCCTTACCTTATATGGGCCCTATGTAACCTATTGCCCTATGTAACCGTACGCTTACGGGGGTCCCTTCTAACTTAGAGGGTCCTTTCTAACTTAAGGGGTCCTTTCTAATTTAAGCCATTACAGGCCCCGTGTAAGGATTTCTTACCATGTTTACACTGGTCCTTTCGTATTGAGCCTGCTGCTAATACTTTGGTTCACCAAAAGTTACACAAGAAGTTTGTCCAATTGTTAAGTCCCAATAGTAGCCATAACTAGCTATGACTAAAGCTGGAGTGTACAGCTATTATCAAGACAATGAAATACACCAGAATAATCAAAATTGCATAAAATGAATATAGTTTGTGTATTGTAAAAATCAACACTAGTCAGCTATAGCTATACGATTAAAATTGAAGTAATTTACCTAATGAAATAAACAGAACCAATATTAGCTAAACTAAATCAACATTATTAGCCAGTATCCTGACCACTAATGATTACTAGTGTGAAGTATAACACAGCATGATAGATTTTTGAAGTACAATAATAACTACACAGATAATGGGAAACTATAATAAGTCTGGGTAGAAGTATAAAAGCATTGATGGATAAACAGGAGCTATGATTGTTGTTAAAACTTGTATCTCTCAGAGCAACACAAAAATTTAGAAAAGTGAATGGAAAGGCAGATAGAGGTACGAAAAAGCAAGATGAACTACCGTTAGTACAATTTCCCACGTACTTACGCGTGTTTACGTTCGTCCAGATCAACACAACGCAATGAACAGTTACAAAAAGTTTAGAAAAGGCTCAATATGAAAGGACCAGTGTAAACATGGTAAGAAATCCTTTCACGGGGCCTGTAATGGCTTAAATTAGAAAGGACCCCTGTAAGTTAGAAAGTAAGTTAGAAAGGATCCCTGTAAGTCTATGGTTATATAGGGCCCAAATAGGTTACATTGGGCCCAAATAACTTACATAGGGCCCATATAAGGTAAGGATTTTTGTTACAAACAGCTTGCCATAAGTTCGCTTTATGCTCAGGGAAGTTAACAGAGTTGAAAGAAGTGAAGTTTCACGTAGAAAATGTATACCGGTGAGTGTTTCTGGCTAGTTTAACTTCTTCTCTTATGATGACAACCGTTTCCAAGTACCATTTTCATTGGTGAGCTATTTCGATACCTCATTAAAAATAGCTAATAGATTACTTGTTCTTTTGGAAGGAGTTGTAGTAGCTAGGTAGTGTTTAAGGTTTGGTGCTTCATTGCCCTAGTAGTTATGGCAACCTGCTAAACTTGCCCATTTTCTTGGTTTTTTACAGCTACCTTCCTCTTGTGTAGCATACTGTACCAGGTTGGAGCAGCTGCTAAAATATCAGCTAGTGGGTTGTGAGTTAAAAGTCCTCTAGTACTAACTATATACAGTAGTGAATATATCTAGTGTGGAATAAACCACATATTACACTCTTCAGTGATATGGCTAGATATTTCACTCTCAGGCCTTTATTTTCACTTGCCTCTGGCTCTTGAAAATAAATTATCCTGCTCATGAAATATTTCACCATATCACACTCTGACAGTAAGTTAATATGCTATTTTTCATAGTTATAAGCCCTACACAACAGTATATACTTGAAAATTCATTGTCCACTAGACTATCCACGAATGTAAGTCTTGTGTAGGTATGTTCAGTTGTGTGAAAGTATTGTGTGTTACAACTACTACTAAGAATATCATGAAGAAAAAGTTTAAATAATGTGACTTGATTTTGTCGCTTTTTTTTTCCAATTCAAACAGTTGTGGGGAGTGGTTACTATGGCATTGAATGCCTTTAACGTAATACCTATTTTAAAACTACTTTTGTAGTAGCTTGAGTGTTATAAGTTAAAATCAATCGTTTAACAATAGTGTAGTTTTAGGCTCGCTCACCATTTGTGCTCAAGCACATCACTAGTTACATGAGTCAGAGTGTGATATGGTGAAATATTTCATGAGCAGGCTAATTTGTTTTCACGAGCCAGAGGCAGTAAAACTAAAGCCTGAGAGTGAAATATCTTGCCATATCACTCTGACAAGTGTAATAAGTGGTTTATTCCACACTAGATATCTTTACTACTGTAGTTAGTACTAGAGGAAGGGTAACTCACAGCTAAAGTTGGTTGTAGGGGCTACCCACACACCCCAGCCTACATTTTAGCAGCTGCTTTAACTGCTCTTCTTTAGAAGCCACCAAATTATAACAATAGTATTTAGCTTGTATTATTTAACTCTTTTGATGTAATATGCTAGTTGTTGTGTTAATTTAACACTTAGTGCATTTCTGTGTGTTCTTGAGGAAGTCTTGTGTTGGACATTACCATTCATTGTCTTTTTATAGGTATAGTTTTTACAGGACTTTTTCTACAGATCTGGACTGAATGTATAGCAGTAGTTTCTGTAGTATGTGGCCACTGGCTGCATTTCTTGATAGCAAGGTTGCATCTACTCACTCCTTTATTATGGCATCAGTAACAAAGTGTAACCATAGAAGATGCCAGCTGCTTGATATTTCACAGTGACCTTAAACTAGAAGGTCAGGTATAAAACCTAGCAGGGACATGTCCCAATAAGTGGAAAATGGCAAGCTGAAAGTGGTGCTGATAATTTATGTCACTGACTTCCAGAGACAATTTTAGTACAAAGTTACAGCAACTTAGGCACAAAAACTGGGAAACAATGTCACATAAGTAAGAAATCTTAGCAGAAAACAAAACAAAAGCAGACAAACAAGCAAAAATAACAACAAAATACAAATGGCAGGCTCTAAATAGAGAAAGAAGAGTACTGTTTGCCATTGACGCAGCTAAATTCAACTGCAAAAGATATATAGCGTGCCATAAAGAGTTCTGCAAGATATTATCCTGAGGGCTCATCTTCAGTCAAGAAATACTTTGGTACATATACACGGCATAGACTTGAGTAATCTATTATATCACTCAAAACAACGATAACATATAGCCATTATTTTTTTGTTAGGGTACTCATAAACGTGGTCTGGATCAAATTGAAAAGATAGTGAGCTTTAATAGAGGATTCTCTGTGTGGCTACTTTTTTGAAACTTGAACTAGCTAGCTGTGTCACATGGTGAAGTAGCTAGCAGCTGTGTCACATGGTGAACTAGCTAGCTGTGTCACATGTTGAACTAGCTAGTTGTGTCACATGGTGAACTGCACAGCTAGTTGTGTCACATGGTGAACTGCACAGCTAGTTGTGTCACATGGTGAACTAGCTAGTTGTGTCACATGGTGAACTGCACAGCTAGTTGTGTCACATGGTGAACTAGCTAGCTGTGTCACATGGTGAACTAGCTAGCTGTGTCACATGGTGAACTGTACAGCTAGTTGTGTCACATGGTGAACTAGCTAGCTGTGTCACATGGTGAACTGCACAGCTAGTTGTGTCACATGGTGAACTGCACAGCTAGTTGTGTCACATGGTGAACTAGCTAGCCTTTGTCACATGGTGAACTAGCTAGTTGTGTCACATGGTGAACTAGCTAGCTGTGTCACATGGTGAACTGTACAGCTAGTTGTGTCACATGGTGAACTAGCTAGCTGTGTCACATGGTGAACTGGATAGTTGTTTCACATGGTGAACTAGCTAGCTGTGTCACATAGTGAACTAGCTAGCTGTGTCACATAGTGAACTGCACAGCTAATTGTGTCACATGGTGAACTAGCTAGCTGTGTCACATGGTGAACTGCACAGCTAGTTGTGTCACATGGTGAACTAGCTAGCTGTGTCACATAGTGAACTAGCTAGTTGTGTTACATGGTGAACTAGCTAGCTGTGTCACATGGTGAACTGCACAGCTAGCTGTGTCACATGGCGACCTGCACAGCTAGCTGTGTCACATGGTGAACTGCACAGGTAGCTGTGGCACATGGTGAACTAGCTAGTTGTGTCACTGTCAGGGACTGCCCCCTAGAGATCCAGGATGACATCCCAGACAAGCCAGACAGCAACCCTAATGGACCGTGACGGTTTCAATTCAGAACTAATGGACCATGAACGATTTAATTATTTGTTGTGACAACATTCAATTAGCTAGATTTGTGCATATATGCCAGTGATGTTTTGTAAGGTAGTTCAGTCTAACGATTGTTGGAATGGCTACACATTGATTCTCCAGATTCAAAGAAATACTTTATCTTTAACCATTGTTGACCGTTGACTGATAGACTAGATCTGGTGTGGCGGAAGCTCTCTGTAATTGATAGAGCAGACCCCCGCTACAGTTGGTGGCAGCGGTACCTTCGACTAGGAAATTTCATCGACATACTCTACTTTCGATTCAGGACTGAACTTGTTGACAGAAGCACCTTTGACAGGTTATCTTCGACAGATATTCAACTAGTCAACAAGTGTATGTCCTGGGCACTACGATCGAAACGAATCTATAGCAAAGGACTCAGCAATACCAAGCGTTGTAAGGACGACAACACCGAACTGGGAAAAGATATTGAAACGGAAGAAGGTGAGCTTGACAGTAGATCGATAATGGCAGACACCGAAGTGAGCGAGGAAATATCTAGAATTGAGGAGAGGCCCACGATGGAGGACAGGGCAACGTTGGAAGACTCGGCGACTCGCATCGACCCTACAACCGACTTGCTGGCGAAATTGTTCCACGAAATGCACGAAGCTCGCTCAAGAGATGAAGATCGTCGGTGTCGTGAAGAGGAAGCAAGGGAGAAATGTTGGCAAGACTTTATTGGAAGTTTTACGGGTGCCACTTCCCTCACCGCGCCTGCCGTACCAAGAGAATCGGCCTGAACAGCTGAACGGGACATTCCTAAGTTTCGTAGACTAGATACTGTTGGAGAGGAAGACATCGAAGCATACTTCAGTGCCTTCGAAATGCACATGGACTGTTATGGAGTACCAAAAACTCGGTGGGGCAGACATTTGGGCCCCATTCTGAACCCTGACGCGTCTGAGGTATATCTGGCGCTCAACTCAGATGAACGAAAGGACTACGACACGTTGCGGAAGGCATTGTTCAGTCACTACAATGTCAACAAAGATACCTACCGTCTTAAAATGGACAAACTGAAAAGAAAACCCGGTGAAACTTGGACTGTCTGCGGGAAGCGTTACCGCAGCCTCGTGAAGAAGTGGCTCGAGGGATGTTCGTCGATAGATGACGTCGTGGAACTCCTCGCTAAGGATGGTGTGACCCGTTTGATGCCGCGTTCCATCGCCAACTATGTTAAAGACAAGAATAGTGCCACACTGCTAGAGGTGACGACGGAGGCGGACGATTTTATTCGTCATCGCGGTTGGAGCTTTGATCAAACAGACAAAGCTATCTCCTCGTCGACTGGGAAGTCTCAGCCGAGAGAAGATTCTACAGGTTTCCAGAAGACAAACAGTAAGTCGAGCGAGACGAGAGACCCGAAACAACAAAGCTCCATGTCCCAAGCGGGAAAAGACACTCGGACAGCACAGGTAACAGCGCAGACTACATCGTTCGGCAAGAAGTTTATTGACCCGAAAATTTTCGACAAAGACAAAGGACCTCAGTGCTTCAATTGTCACCAATGGGGACACAAAAGCCAGGAGTGCCCACAAAAGAGCTGTTCAGTGATCTGCAGTCCACTGACACAACAGTCAGTACCTTGGCACATTTCTCGGTGCAAAATCGGGGTGCACGTCTGTAACCTGGTTTTGGACTCAGGAGCTGACACGACTGTTATCGCGGCTGACCTTGTTCCGGTAGCGTCCTACACCGGAGAGACCCTAAGAATAGCTGGAGTACATTCGATTGGAGTTGAAGTTCCATTGGCTCGAGTAAAGATCATGATTGGAAATCAGAAGATATGGCTAAAGGCTGCTGTAGTGGAGAAACCTCCGCACGATATTCTCCTTGGAAGAGATTGTGAGAATTTGCAGCAACTTCTTCGTGATGCTTTAGAACTTCAAGCCGAGGAAACAAAAGAGACAGTTTCTGTGGTCACCAGACAGCAAGCTAAGGCGGAGCAGAAAGAAATTACTCGCGATGAGGTGGCGGTATCAGAAAGGGAGGATGAATCCTTTCCATTTGGCGCTGACTTCGGTGACTACCAGAGTCAGGAAGTCAGATTGCAACAGCGGAAGACCAGAAAGCAAAAGCGACAAGATAGACTGAAGATTTTTCAAGAGCAATCTGAACCTCTAGAAAGTGAGGAGTCTTTGGGCAGACAGGAATTAATCCAAGACCAACGAAATGACTCAACTCTCGACTACGCACGCAAAGCCGCTCAGCAAGGGCAACAAAATTTTGAGATTGACGGCGGCGTATTGTTCAAAGTGGAGAACCCAGACGGTGACGAAGAGCCAGTCAAACGATTGGTGGTACCGAAGAATAGACGAACAAACCTTCTGTCTCTGGCCCATTCGTCTCCATTTTCTGCTCATCTAGGCAGAAAACGTACATTGGAACGACTCAACCGACGATTCTACTGGCCAGGGATGAGTACAGATGTCAAACAGTTACTACAAGAATGTGTTGAGTGTCAAAAAGGTAATCGGTCAAAACTAGGCAAGGTTCCACTGATTAATCTACCGGTAATCGGCACCCCATTCGACCGAGTTGCAATGGATATAGTTGGCCCTTTACCGATGACAGAAAGGAAAAACCGATACGTGCTAACATTGATGGACATGGCCACTAGATATCCAGAAGCCTTACCCTTACGTCGAATCGACACGGAGACGGTAGCGGACGCACTCATCCAGTTTTTCGCCCGGTTTGGATTACCGAAGGAGCTACTATCAGACAGAGGTTCTAACTTCACATCGCAGCTTATGAAAGAAGTTAACAAGCGGCTAGGAATCACTCAAATATTCGCATCGCCCTATCACCCAGAGACCAACGGTATGCTGGAACGTTGGCACAGCACGTTAAAAGCGATGATGCGGAAGTCTGGAAAAGGTCGAAAAGAATGGGATTTACTCCTGCCGATGCTACTTTTCGCTTACCGTGAAGCTACGCACGAAGCAACGGGATTCTCGCCATTTGAACTGCTCTTCGGTAGACAAGTACGCGGTCCACTCGATCTGGTGAAGGAGCAATGGGAAGGAATTGAAAATTTCCCACTGTCTGTCGGTAATTATTTGTCTAACCTCTACGACAAAATGAAGTCGATGGCCGACATAGCGAAAGAACGTGACCAGGCAGCGAAGCAGAAGTACAAGGAATTTTATGATAAGGGAACCAGACCTAGATTTTTCGAAGAAGGAGAGTCGGTTCTGTTACTGATGCCAGATGGCCATAGCAAGTTAGAGGCATGTTACTCAGGACCCTTCACGATTGAAAGGAAAATATCACCAGTGACGTACCAAATCGCTACCCCTGGAAGAGGAAAGAAATGCAAAATAGTTCATGTGAACCTGTTGAAACGGTGGACAACGCCTACTGCGAAAGCGTTAGCGGTGTCTATCATTCCTGATGGTATGACTGAGGACGAAGGAGAAGTTGTCTTGTTGGATGATAAAGGTGCCAACAATCCAATGTTTGGAGACAATAATTTATCTCTTGAACAGAAAGAACAAGCAAGAGCACTTCTAGATGATTTCTCTCAAATTTTCAGCTCGACCCCAGGTTTGACGAATCTAGAAACCCACGAAATACGTACCGGAGTGGCCAAGCCGACTCGAGCACCGATCTACAGGATACCTCATGCGTTACTCAGCCAAGTACGACAAGAACTTAAAAGTATGGAGGAGCTTGGCATCATAGAAGTGTCAAAAAGTGCATGGTCTTCGCCACTAGTCACTGTCAGAAAAAAGGACGGTGGAATACGTCTTTGTGGTGATTACAGGCGTTTGAATGCCATTACTGATGATGATAGATATGCAATGCCAAGACCAGAGGAATTGCTAGATCGTATGGGTCAAGCGAAGTTTATCAGTACACTAGACATGATCAAAGGATACTACCAAGTTCCAATGAGTATGAAAGATCAGGAAAAGACGGCCTTCTTATCACCCTTCGTGAAATACCAATTCAAGAGGATGCCGTTTGGATTAAAAAACGCGCCTACTACCTTTCAACGGTTTATTGATCGAATTTTTGATGGCATGCTGGAGTGTGTGGCGACCTACATTGACGACTTTGCTGTTTTTTCACAAACATGGGAACAACATATTGCCCATTTGGAAGAAGTGTTTGAAATTGACCAAGGCTGGACTTACACTGAGAGCAGAAAAATGCACCATTGGAGCAAACAAATGCAGTTTCTTAGGACATACGATTGGTGGAGGATGTATCAGACCACTGGAAGCGAAAATCTCTGCAGTTACTAATTTTGCAAGGCCAACAACCAAACAAGATTTGAGAGCTTTCCTTGGCTTAACAGGCTACTACAGAAAATTCATTCCCCAATATGCCACTAGAACTGTGCACTTGACAGATGCTCTGGGAGGAAAGAGACCAGACAGTTTGATTTGGACTGACAAGATGGAAAGTGAATTCATAGATCTCAAGTCAGCTATTACCAGCAGACCAGTGCTTAGATCGCCAGATTTTGAGTTGTTTTTCATTCTGCAAACCGATGCATCACTGAGAGGTATAGGAGCAGTCTTGAGCCAAGTTTTTTAACATGAAGGCGAGCGACCCATAGCATTTTATTCAAAGAAACTGAATGGAGCTCAAAGGAACTATTCAGCCACAGAAAAAGAATGTTTGGCCATAGTTTCAGCAATTCAACACTTTTCAATTTATTTGATCGGTCAGAACTTTGTCCTTCAAACAGACCATAAGGCACTACAGAGGCTGCGTACAATGGAGAACAGCAACCAAAGGCTTATGAGATGGTCACTCTCTTTGCAACCTTATCACTTCACGATTGAACATCGACCTGGAAACAAGCACACAAATGCAGATGGATTGTCCAGGCAACGATTTGTGGAGCCAGACACCAGAGAGGAGGGGGGAGGTGTCAGGGACTGCCCCCTAGAGATCCAGGATGACATCCCAGACAAGCCAGACAGCAACCCTAATGGACCGTGACGGTTTCAATTCAGAACTAATGGACCATGAACGATTCAATTATTTGTTGTGACAACATTCAATTAGCTAGATTTGTGCATATATGCCAGTGATGTTTTGTAAGGTAGTTCAGTCTAACGATTGTTGGAATGGCTACACATTGATTCTCCAGATTCAAAGAAATACTTTATCTTTAACCATTGTTGACCGTTGACTGATAGACTAGATCTGGTGTGGCGGAAGCTCTCTGTAATTGATAGAGCAGACCCCCACTACAGTCACATGGTGAACTGCACAGCAAGCTGTGTCATAAACTAATTGCTTAATTCATTGAAACCCATCTATTGATTCTATCTCTCACAAAGCAAGGTGTTCAAATTGCATTTGTTAAAGTTTATGTACTTTCTTGTCCAATTAATACACTTGTTATTTAACTAATTTGACTAGACAATTTGTCTGGGCAAACCTTGTGGTTGGTTCAATTTG
>WLWD01003641.1_pt1 | contig 28111 bp, 25 predicted proteins | sample 6712731 | NCBI WGS metagenome assembly WLWD01 (sample SAMN12718690, study PRJNA576275) | sponge metagenome | isolation source: marine sponge | host: Mycale hentscheli | place: New Zealand: South Island, Marlborough, Capsize Point | collected 2014-11-01
TCTCTCCTGTCATTTTCCCATTACTTCTAGTGGTTGCTACCCGACTATATCAACTTTTCCCCTCTAATATATTTTCATGGAAATAGCGCGGTCGCTAGAGTAACCTGTTATAAATATATATTATATTATATATATTACCCTATTTTCAATTGTCTACCCCTAACAGTATCTCACTGGCTAGCCTATAAAACTACAGTATTGTTACTACATTAATATATATTTTAGCTTTGCTACATTAAAATTTCAAACTGCACAGGTCAGTAAATAATGATGAGCATACATACATATATGGACTTAAACCACATTTTATACACTAGCTATATGCATGATTTGTTCAAGATGTCAGCATCACTCTGTTTCAATGGTGTTTTGCCAGAATGTCCAGCCTCTCCTTCCGACAGTAGCTGGTAATTTTCCTGCAGAGTCAAAGTACAGCAACAATTTAAAAATTAACATGAAAGGTGAAAGGGTAACATTCATTTTTACTAAAATCGTTCAATTGTTACAGAAGGATTTCCCTGCAGGAGGAATTATAGGTGAAGTAGAAGTACAAATGCCATGGTATGGTATTACTTCGAAACTTCTTTTTTTCCTGGAAGAATGTAATTATAGATGAAACAGAAGAATAAATTTAAGTGTCATGATACATGGCGGGCCCTAGCCCTAGCCCTAGCCCCAGCCGGGGGTACTTGCTAGCTATTGTTATTTTGATTATTAATTTATTTTTATTTAGGACAGCTGGTCTGAAGTGTGTATAGATGGCCGAGTGGTGGCCGGGAGAGTGAAAATAACCTCTCGTTGTAAGATTGTGACTGTGGACCAAAACCAGGGAGAGTTCTCTGACGGGGAACCTCTGCAAACCCTTAGGAGGTTAGTTGAGTGGGCAGGGTGGGGCGTGCGTTGTGTAAGCAGGGTAGGACATTAAGGCAGGGTATGCAAGGATCATTATCCTAATGGTTGATCATACTTGAATCTCTAAATTCCCTTTATGCTGGTACATTCAGTATTCTCCTCTTGTTCTTTCAGTTATAGACTTCACTCCATGTTGTATGATGATGAGAAGACCAAGAAATATGGGAATTCCCCTCTGTTTGGTTGCAGCTACAGTGTGCTCAAGGAAGGACCGATCAGTGAGAACAGCATCTTGTGCATCAAATCATGACGACATACAAGACTTTAGTGATGGTGAATTTATTGGGGAAAATTAAAATATATTTTATATAATAGATATTTTTTATTTTTGTATGCCCACGGAATTAATTGAATTTATCATTATACACACAATGAAAATTTCAAGAAAAGCAGCTGTCTATTGTAGACTTTGTATATCTACACACCCAGTCAGAATCTTAAAATTGTCATTATAGTGACTGATGGAGATGTCTCTAGGTCAAAAACGTTTATATCAAGATTACTGTAGTATTATCAGTTTCACCATCTACATTGCATCAGCTACTGTGTGTAGCTATATCAAGCAATCACCCTGTTGTGCTTTCTCAGTTTGACTGAATAAGGTCCATGACTGAAACATCTCAAATAAAGGAATTTATTCTACTACAAGAAAGTTAATTGATATCTATAGTTAAACAGCATCTTAATCGTGCTGAAAATAATTAGACTGCTGCTACATTATTCTTTCACATTTTTTTCCTAATTTTCAACCGGTGGCAGTCGACTTTTCCATAGCTGAGGGCCATCAACGCTTGCTTTCCTAAGGCACTTCTTTTGGCCTGCTTATCCAGACATTGAAGGCATGATTGCTACAGTTTGATTTGACTTTTGTGGTCCCTGATACTGTTTCCAAAAAGTTGGAGCAAAGGTTTCATGCCCAAATTCCACCATATTCTTGGAATCTACTTGATGAATCTAATATCTGACATTGTGAAAAATGGCATACTGCTGACATTTTGGCTAACGTTGAAAGTTGTTATAATTATTATTTTTATTATTATTATTATTATAACTTTACAACCACTGTATAACAAAGAGAATTAAAAGAGATGAAATGTGATATGATGGGTGGATGAAGGACAAACTCTATGTACAAGAGAGCAGCCTAGTTAGCTAAAAGAAAAGAAAAGGGATATAAATGATAATAAAACAGCTAAGTGTGAGAACGGAGTGATACATTAATAAAGTGACTGTGACATCTGGAGCAAGGACATAAACAACAAAATGTGCAGGAATTGTCTGAATCAAAGTGTGCAATAAATAGATCCCAAATTTTTTGAATGTGTTCCATAGTAGAGATATGCGATTAAAATATTGATGTCGTGTAGTGGAGGTGCATTGGAACTTAATTTCTAATTTACGATTAGATGAAGATCTTGTGGACCCAGAATGAAAACGGATTCTTAAGACATTTAACAAAAAATAATAGGTCTAGTAATTGTAGGTAGTACATTAGTGGTAAAATATTGAGATGAATAAGCCTTAATTTGTAAGAAATATTATAATTATTTAAAATGTATTTAGTTGCACGCCGTTGAACTCTTTCCAATAAGATAATGTCTTGTATTTTGTATCCCACAAAGAAGGGGGGGGGGTTTTTCTTTCTATTTGGACTAGTAGAAATTCTGATGTTTGACTACAGATATAGGAGTGACTAGGCAAGGAGTTAGAGATGGCTAAAAGAATACCTCCTCCAATACCATTTATTCTGTCTCTGCGAAAAATTTGATAGCCAGCTGGAATTATCTCATTGTTTAAAATTTGTGGAAGTAACCATGTCTCAGTGAATACTCAAATACAACCATGAAGATAAAATGGAATAAGCTACAACCACTAAATACAATACTATTCTCTCCAGAATGCCAACCTTGCTCTGCTTAGGCATACTATGAGATTGGTTTGTCATATATAAGAGGGTGGTTCTGAAGATCATAATTACTGAATTATTGGAGGGCGAGATAAAACAACAACAACGACAGGGGTTATTTATACCGCTGTGTAGAGCACTTTCTGTGAAGTATTTAAATTTGATACCCAGACGCGCTGCGTGCATGGCCAGATATGCATTGTAAGTACCAGTGCTCCTTTATCAGCTGTCAGTTTCTTTTGGGTTTACTCCGTTCCCAATTTACAATAGCAATACATAACGATATTTACCCAATTGCGAATGGACGACCTCTACTTAGCGTTGACTTTGGGTGTAGGTGCTGCGGGTCTAGCAGCCACTTGGTTTGCTTTCAGAGGAAAGGCCGTACAATTAGAAGATATATACAGTGTTCCTGTGGCCAGAATAAAGAAAATCTATTTATACCCTTTCAAATCATGCCATGGGATTGAAATACAATCCTCAGATTGCCTGAAGAGAGGACTCAAATATGACAGGTATTTATATTAGCCCCTTCTGAGATTTTCCAAAAAAAAAAAAGGTGGCTCTCCCTATTACCTGGCTCTAATTCTTACCTTAGGTCACTGGCACAGTTTATAAAACTATAGAATCCCTAATCAAAACAAATATGATAGCTGCATTTATGCAGATCTCTTATCATACTTGTATAGATTAGTGATTCTGTAGTTTGATAGACCAGGACACTCTTGAGCTTGGACTACAGAGAAAGTGTCTACTTCATTTACATACCGTGTAATGGATATAAAATAGAGTAGCTAATAAGTGATTGGTAGGACTCATTGGAGAGGCTAGTGATGTAGTGATGCTATGATATGTGAATCAAGCTCAGTGTGAAACTAAAGCTGCACGTGTGCATCACCTTATTGTATCATACATCATTAATTATATTCCTAGACTATTTCCAACTGATAAAGAGTTCAATTGTGTTTTTTTATTTTTTATCCTTCCCTCCTACCTCTCTACTAGAACATTTGTTTTATGCAACAAGGATGGTCACTTCATGAGTCAGCGAACCTATCCCAAAATGGCTACCATTCGTCCTCGTTTAGTGCGCCATGTTGATGATAGTGTGTCGTTTTCGCTGTCGGCTCCAGGTATGGAAGATATCCCAGTCCGTGTGCCTTCAGATGATGTGGAGTCTACTCATGATGTCAAGTATGGAGAGTTGCTATGGAATCGTTCACACTCCTCTTAAATCTCTCTCACTGTTATTTGAATTTGTTGTTGGTGTGTGCACTCAAGAGTGGTGTGTGGTTTCAATAGGGGGCAAGGGCTGGGCTCTGGCTTGTAATGCCAGATAAATTTAATTTTTTATTTTATTGTTTGTGAGCAAGCGGATTACATTCCAAGTTATGCAGATCTAATTTTTTTAATTTTATTGGTTATGATTTGGCTAATGCTTGAAATTGATTGTGTTCACATGCCACAGAATATGGCAGATGGTGGGATCTGGAGTCAGAGTCGATGAAGCCGTGGGGGCTTGGTTTTCTAAATTCCTGGGGGTCGAGGGTTGCTCTGTGTTCTACATGGGTCCTCGGCACAAAGGGCGCGTGCTACAGACTGACCCCTTATGGGGGCAGGATGCTGGAGAAAGCGATGAGGTAAGAGGTCGTATTCACAAGTTAGATACAGCAGAATTTATTGTAGGTGTGGATTTAGTATCAATGATGGCTGTTTGCTTGGCTTATTTGGGAAATGGTTGCAGTTAGTACATGTTGTTGTTTTTCCCTGTTGAGGTAATCAGTAAATGCGAGTGAACTGATAGTTTGTCATTAGCTGGTCACTGCCACGGATGTCTGTACACGTCCTGTTATTACTGCGATTTAGTGACCTTGTGTCAATTTGCAACAATAAAGGACAAGTAAGCACTACAGATGATAGCAACTACAATAAACTCTACCAGCATTTTCTAATGGCATCTATTGTGAAAGTTGTACGGAATGTGGTCTATATTAGGTACGGTAATGATAACTTGATAACTTGATAACCATAGTGTACTGAGTTCAAACCCACAGCAATCTCGCTATAGTGTTATGGAGTGATCACTCATTGGAAAACGTGTAACCTACTCATGAACACACCCTCTTTGGGTGGGTCTGGTGGAGCATGACTTGGCGGGCTCCATCTTTGCGTCACTTAGTTTGATCATTCCATGAGACTACTAGATCAGTTAGCTTCCAGCCCACCTCCCGTGCCAATTCACGCTTGCCCTCCATGGTGGTCACACTCTGCCAGTTGGATAGCATTAAATAGGGCAACTCTTATTAGCATTGTTCTTCATTTTCTATTTTTTTATCCTTCTATTTTTTTTCCTTATGATCAATCATGGTTCTAATTAGTCCTAATTGGAGGGTGAAAATGTTATTGATAGGATCACACTCAAGTTAATGTGCTAGCACCTACAAAAGTAGCAGCTATTCCATACCGAATAGACAAGCCTTACCCGACTAGAAGGGCTAAGCATCCTTACCCGACTAGAAGGGCTAAGCATCCTTACCCGACTAGAAGGGCTAACCATCTTTACTTTATGACTGCAACATTCTAATTTGCTTAATGACTGACCAACTCTAGCTTAATTTAGTCAACAACCTCATGAGCGACCTGCCATTTTATTTCAGGTAAAGTATTTCACTGTCATGGCAACCAGCTGGATGAAGTAATTGCTGTGTTTGTGTGACTGAGAGTGTGTGTGTGTAGGACATTGTTGACTAAAGCTACAGACCTTTGCTTCAGTGGCTGGCAACTAGTTCATTATTTACTTTATAGACCTCTTCCAATAAGAGAAATCCATTGGAGCACAGCCACATGTTAATGCTCTTGAAGTTAAAAAAAAAATCCAGCTGAATCTTCAATTTCAAACTCTATTGGGGTTGATAACTTAATTAGATGTGTTTTCTCATGCGTTGTCTCAGAAACTTTTATTATTAATTTCAATGTTTTGATAAAATCACTAGCAGCAAGATTTGGCATTAGTAATGGAGTCACTTTCACACTGAACTTTTCCCCCAATATCATATCCCAAGCACTGACTTATTGTGGTAATTATAATTGTTCTAACATTGCCATAAATAAGATGAATTGCACTGAGCCAGATGATTAAAGTAAAGGTGTATTTGTGAGCAGCATAAACATTTTTGGACGCATCTTTATCAATTCCAACCACGGCTATTCCAGCATTGTAAGTGTACAAAGTGATGCAATGAATATGTTGACATTTTATCTGACCACACATGCTCGAACGTGTTAAAAAGAAAAAAACAATATGCATCCCATAAATTTGTAATATAATTTTAAAAAATTGTTCTTTTATTCAATCTCGATTGATAGTTTTATAATTGGAAATTAAGTTCTCCAGCAATGTGTTTTTTGATGGCGTATTTATCAGTTCATTCACACGTGTGAGAAGCGTACTCGAATTTTTTGACTGTTGCTGCTGCAGTAACACCACATCACATCACATATGGAGTGCTTGCCATCACGAGGCAGTGGGAATGATTGGACATGCACTAAAGACTCATCACATCACATAGGAGTGCTTGCCATCACGAGGCAGTGGGAATGATTGGACATGCACTAAAGCCTCATCACATCACATAAGAGTGCTTGCCATCACGAGGCAGTGGGAATGATTGGACATGCACTAAAGCCTCATCACATCACATAAGAGTGCTTGCCATCACGAGGCAGTGGGAATGATTGGACATGCACTAAAGCCTCATCACATAGGAGTACTTGCCATCACGAGGCAGTGGGAATGATTGGACATGCACTAAAGCCTCATCACATAGGAGTACTTGCCATCACGAGGCAGTGGGAATGATTGGACATGCACTAAAGACTCATCACATCACATAGGAGTGCTTGCCATCACGAGGCAGTGGGAATGATTGGACATGTACTAAAGCCTCATCACATCACATAAGAGTGCTTGCCATCACGAGGCAGTGGGAATGATTGGACATGCACTAAAGCCTCATCACATCACATAGGAGTACTTGCCATCACGAGGCAGTGGGAATGATTGGACATGTACTAAAGACTCATCACATCACATAGGAGTACTTGCCATCACGAGGCAGTGGGAATGATTGGACATGTACTAAAGACTCATCACATCACATAGGAGTACTTGCCATCACGAGGCAGTGGGAATGATTGGACATGCACTAAAGCCTCATCACATAGGAGTACTTGCCATCACGAGGCAGTGGGAATGATTGGACATGCACTAAAGCCTCATCACATCACATAGGAGTGCTTGCCATCACGAGGTAGTGGGAATGATTGGACATGCACTAAAGCCTCATCACATAGGAGTACTTGCCATCACGAGGCAGTGGGAATGATTGGACATGCACTAAAGCCTCATCACATAGGAGTACTTGCCATCACGAGGTCCCTGAGCTCAAACCCCACTCAGGCAATGTTCCATCAGTGCCTGCTTAGTGCACAGGCATCCTGGCTCTGCCAGGTGCATGTGACTGCCTAGCGGCAGCAAGAAAATTTACATTTTTTTTTTTTTTTTTTTTGCATTTTGTGGGTTTGTGTGTGTAAGGAAGATAAGTGACCTTTCTCTTTGTTTGTGTGTTTGTTCTCACTATGACTTCTAGTCTTTGTCACAGTCCTCGGCTCAAGTCTGTCCAGCTGCGCACATGTGCGGTAGACAAAATCTTCAAGAGACCTCTGCAGTTTCACTTGCAATACAATAGACTGTGTAGTTGCAGGTTATGTATTCCCACTGCCTCGTGATGGCAAGCACTCCTATGTGATGAGGCTTTAGTGCACGTCCAATCATTCCTACTGCCTCAGGCCCTGAGCCAGGGACACAACCACTACACAGCACAACACACTCACACACACAAACACTCATACACACTCACACATACACACACACACTCATACATACTCACACACAAACATGAAAGGTAAGTTATGGTTTCAAGCACTCCCGTGAGTAGGTACGTATAAGCAGTTTATGACTTGCAAGGTTTTGGTACAAAGTTCAAACCCATAGCAAGGAAATGACCGTTGTGTCATCTTAATAAATTGTGTTAAAACGCTAGCATAACCAGTTGGGAGCACTCTAGGAATTGGGAACAGTCTTCGTAGAATTTTCCTAGACTAGAGTGTAGAGCATAATAAGTTCCAGCCCTTTTGTTGCTTTTTTTGTAGGTTTGTTTTATGTATAGGTTACATCACGAGGTGGAGGTCGGTATGGGATTTACACAACCGAGGGCCGAAGGCCCGAGGATAGTGTAAATCCCGTACCGACCGCGCACCGAGCGGTGCAACCGACTTGTACCATGGCTCTAGGCTATAAGAACCGCATAACAACCTTTTTTTCTGTAGCCTCATTGGTCGCCGCTTCGCTTAGCTACAGATCGTAATTCTAGGCCACGGGCAAAAAATATTCACCTCCTAGGCGGTGTATAAGTGATTTATTCACCCCGAATTGAGAAATCTGATTGGACGGTTTGAACGAACCATGGTATAAATTCAGTGAAGGCAACTTATATTCTGAGGATCTGGTCAGCATGAGAATGAGGAGAGTTACTTTTTAGGAGCTAGGTCGAGTTGAATATTAATATAGGACAAGTTCGAAGGAAACAATCAGAACCTTTCTATGTCATCTTAAAAATTTGGTGGATATAATAGGCTGGCTCCTAATTAGGCTAACTCATTCGTGTAGGATCACTATATGGACACAATTTTTAACTGCGTGCATAGGCGTGGTTAAGGCTGTGGCTAAGTGAGACTACACCCCTTTGTTAACTCCAATGCACACACACACACACACTTTTCCATTGAAGGTAAGTTATGGCCTCTGAACACAGTATTTCCTTTCGTCAATGGTAGCCATGGACTCTCAACAAAGTGGCTTCACATACTCCTCCTGTGTGAGTAGGCATTTAATGGTAATGTGGGTTTTCCCCATGCAGCTCACGCTGCCTCGGTACAAAGTTCAAACCCATAGCATAGAAATTAATCAACCATGTGAAATCCTGGTGAGGTAGTCATCAGATGACTTCTTGTTTCTTTCTGCAAGAATATGGACACTTTATTTCAAGTACACCACGTCCACAGCATATGACGTGTTAACCCTCACCGCGCATGCGGGAGAGGGTTATAGTAGTCGTCCTGTCTGTTTGTCACGCTCTGATTTTGGAGATTACTGACAATTAACAGTTGATTTAGGTATGAACTTACTCAGGACGAAGATTTAAAAGACCTTTTATTGTGCTACTTTTTTTTATTTCGGGCTAATCGTTGAGAAAACGCCAAGCTTTCAACACCGCGTTGGTACCAGCTTTTATGGGTAACGCCCCCTAGCGTCACGTCATAATCACGTGAGCAAATAATTTCTTAAAGCCAGCGGTGTAGTTAGTTAGCTTTATTATGCTCGGGGAAGAGAAGACAGCGTTTCCATGTACATTTTTATTGGTCGAGCTATTGATACCTTTTTAAAAATAGCTAACAGATTGCTTGTTCTTTTTAAGGACGTTATATTGTAATAGTTAGGTAGTGTTTAATAGCGCTGAGGGTTCGCACCTTTAGTGCTTCATTATGACTCGGAAGTTGGAGCACTCTTCGTAGAGTTGCTCCTTTTTTTCTTTTGTAATGTAACATATACATATATATTATTGATCACTTCACTTACTGAACAATGGCTTTCATTAAGTGTCAATTAGTTGGGGGGGGGGGGGTGGGGGTGCTGTGGTTGTGCCAGGACGGTAGGCTCAGTGATCTAAGTGAGATCACCACCGTAATATAATAGCAAGACAATGAAACAGCTACAATGAACTGGAAGTTATACATACACACTCAAACTCCCCTTATCCAGATTTCCCAGTTCCGGCACTCCCCTCTACCGCACCCCAATACTGCATTATAGGTGTGGTAAGGATTGACCAGCTGGTCCTGGTCTGTCAAGTACAGTGCTTCCAGCTTAAAGAGTGGAAACTTTTGATTCCATGAGATTGACCAATACATAGCTCTTTATAATTTAGGCATACCATTTCCATCTGATTTAAAAGATCCTCTCTCGTAGACTACAATACATTTTTCGCCATTTTATTTGACGTCGGAAATTATGCGGTAATTCATCACACAGCGTAAGACTGGGTCCAACTTCGCGCTTGTGCTACCTGAAGAGAATTACCCTAGCATAATTGGATTTTCCATTTTCACTTGGCGGGCTAACTCGCTATATAGTATGGCTTCCAAAGCAGCGTTACCTACAGTTAGTCGCGCGAGCAAGCGACGATGAAATCAGGTGGAAGTTCTGGAGATATCCTCTAACATTCCTGTAGAGTCTAAGAGAGCCTCCTCTTCTACAGCAGTTAAAAAAATGAAAGACTGCATGAAACTAAAGGCTCCCAGAGGAAGACATGTATCTCTTTCACCTCCACTTTCTAGCTCTTTAAGTGCATCCTCACATTCTCCATCTATTTCACCAACTATATCCACCTCACACTCTCTATCTTCCTCTCATTCTTTATCCTCCTCACACTCACTATCCTCCTCCCCCTCCCCATCTTCCTCATATACTTTAAGACACAAACAGCCTTGCCCGTCCCCCTCACCCAGAAATAACTATTTGAAGCAATTAGTGAAAGAGAGTCCACACGTGATTTCACAAAGATTGCACAGTTTACAATCTTTTGTGGAAAGAAACACAACTTTGGCTATACAGAAAGCTATAGCTCTTCAAATAGTTGGTGCTGGTATGACCGCGGAGATGGGCATCACAGAGTCGTGCAAGTTGGCCTCAAAAGCCACTGGATTCTGTTGGAAAGTGATCCACAGGTGGGCAGCGGATATCTACGTTGACTTCTTTTCCCTGATATCTTCTATTGATGAAGCAACAGATGAGTGGATACAGCATGAGTTGGAGTCAGGAAGAGGAAAACATCCAAAGTGGGCATCTTTGACCTTTGATGAAAATTTCATGGCTGAAGTTCGGAAGTTTGTGTGTGACACAGCAAACATGAGGGAACGTCCTAATCTCACTTTGAATGATATTGTAGGCTGGCTCAAAGATCACCACCAAGCAGATGTGTGCAAGTCAACTGTCTCTATTTGGCTGCATGAACTTTGGGTTTTCATATCAGCACCATTCCAAGGGCATATATTTTGATGGGCACGAACGATCGGATGTTGTTGCTGACAGGAAGCTCTATCTTAACAGGCTGAAATCTCTGGAAAGTAGGATGTGGACATATAACTCTCCGTCTCCTGACCCAGCCATTAGACCAGTAATCAGAGTCTTCCATGATGAATCCACTTTTTATGCCAATGCGGATCAGTCATCTCACTGGACAGATGGAACCAAGCAAGTGCTCAAACAGAAGTCCCTTGGGCAGGCTATCATGGTCTCTGATTTCGTGGAAGAAGTTGGTGGCATGCTGGAGAGTAACAATGAGAGGTGTACCATACAAGACAGATGGCTACTTCACTAATGATCACTTGATTTCACAGGTCTGAAAAAAATTCTGAAATTAAGATAATATAATAGTATTAATAGTTGTAATAATAATAATAATAATAATAATAATAATAATTATATTAATAATAGTAACAGTAATAGTATTAATGGTAATAATAATAGAAATAATAAGAGTAATAGTAATAGTATTAATAATAATAATAATAGTAATAGTATTAATAATAATAATAATAATAGTAATAGTATTAATAATAATAATAATAGTATTAATCATAATGAATAGTATTTATATTTAAGGTACTTACAGATAAGTATGTAATGGTATCTATTCTGCAGACTCACAAGGCAATTTCCTTGTTTGAGAGGAAGTATCCCTCCTGCCAAGGTCTTTTTGTGTTTGATAACGCACCATCTCATACAAAGAGACCTGAAAATGCTCTCAACGTTGAACGAATGAATGTGCAGGATGGAGGGAAGCAGCCATTCGTGCAAGGACACAATGTGGAGTGGACAGGTGCAGAAGATGGTGACTGAAATGGACTGCAGAAGGGGATGAAGACCGTGTTGGACGAGAGAGGGATTGACACCAAGGGCATGAATGCTTTCAAAATGAAGGAAGAACTTCTGAAGTTTAAGGCAAGTAAAACACACATGAATACAAAAATTGCAATTCATAAGTTTACATGAAAGCATGTGATTTCAATAGCTCAATTAGAAATAATTTAAAGATGTGCATCATTGTTTTTAAAATGCTCTTACTTTATTTTATTTTTTTGGCAGGATTTCCAAGATCGCACCACCATCCTTGAAAAGGAAGTTTACAGTCGAGGGCATTTATGTGTCTTTCTCCCCAAGTTCCATTGTGAGCTGAACCCTATCGAGCATGTGTGGTGTCCTGAACCCTATCAAGCATGTGTGGTGTCAGTGCAAGAAGCATACCAGAAGTTATGCCAACGGGACCATCACCAGGCTAAGGAAGATTGTACCCTAGTCACTCTCCCTTGTAACCTGTGAGAGTATTGGACGTTTCTTTGCGAAGTGTAGAGATTACGAACAAGCCTATGACGAAGGTCATACCTGTGACAGCGTGGATGAAGTGATTAAAAATTACAAATCACACAGGAGAGTGAAAGTAGGGCATGCAGCACAATAGTATTCTTTTATTTAAATTTCTTTCAACCGGCTCTTTTCAGAGCCACCACCAACCAAAAGATTTCGCTTTTCGAGTTGTTAGCTAGGGTACTAACCTCTGTTGCATATGATCATCAGCATGTGATTAGTGGGAGACTGGTAACCTACTACAACTTGAGTAGCTCACGTATGGAGAGGACTGGCTCTATGTTGCACTCGTTATGTGAGGTAGTATAGCTGTATTAGTTATGTTGTCGTACACACTTTTCTTTCGTCGTAGTACTCGCATGTGCCTTTTGTTTCGTTTACGTATCAGCATGTGACGTTTTTGTCGATGTATTGTTTGAGTTTTGTGTCTGGTGTCTGGTGATTGTTGCTGTTGTAATGGTGGAGTTATATTTAAATCAGTTAAGTTACAGTCTGTAAATCTTGATGGTTGTGTCTCAGTACCGTCAACTGTATATTGTAAGTCACGTGGGATTTCATTTTGCTCACAGTCGTCTATGTATTTATGTAATGGTGGTATCATATTAAAATCTTCTGTTTGGGAATTGTCTGGCGTTGAAGTTATAGGCATTGTTCTGTCCGAGTCATGTTCAGCTTCGTCAAATGTATGGTGAGAGTCACTGTCGAAGTCTGAAATTGTGTAAGGGCAAGCTTGTTGAAAGGGGCTAGAGTATTGGGAGTTATTATTGTCACTGTTAATGTCTGTGTGACTGTGGTGTTCGTTACAGTACGTATCAACAAGTTCTCTGTTTTCTTCTATGTCTTTGGTGCTTGAGTTGATGGCTACCAGAGTCGGGTAAGAGAGGTAATGAGTGCTCTGTGTTGCACTCACTTGACATACAGTTGTGCAACATTACCAGACAATCACGCTGACACAGATAGTCACCCTGATCGAGCACACTCTATTTCCATAGGATCCAGAGTGTAGCCCAATCGGGTGAAGGGTTCGGAGATAACTTGCCTGCCAAAAAAAAAATGTTTGGACATGATTGAATTTGTAGGCTATAGTGTTGTTGTACAATATGTATAACAACCTTGAGTGGAAGGCATTTTGTAGCTGTGTCACAACAGAATGCAGCACATTTACTTACCTGTTTGCCTGGAATCCAGCACTGAGGAGAGGAGCCAACATTTGTGCCGCTTCCCGAGCTAGATGACCAAGCATTCGGGTTGCAGGTCACCATCAGAGCAACGCAGTTGGGGTCGTAGAGATTCCCCGCCTCTAAAACACGTGAAGGCCAACCCCGGGCGACCATCACAACTATAGAAAAGAATCCCTCTCGCCTTAGAAAAAAAAAGTTACTAACTCGAACTCACTAGAAGCCATATTTAGCCTGGCGGTAAAGTGTCGCCGAACAGGGCTGCGAGTTACCCCATGGGCTGATCGTTTTGTGCATGCGCATTGCATGACGTCACATTTACGTATACAGCACTCCTAAAATATTGGTTAATGTCACAAATTGACGACCCGTAACATACACAAGTAAATTTTTGACAAAAAAAGCTGCTAATTGGCTCAAAATTTGAGATCAAATTATGAAAATTTTATATAATAATATTGACATATATGACTATGTCATGCTTAGACCTTCATATCAATATTTGCTCTTTTTCTGGCTTAAACACATTTTTGTTCATTAATACAATAAAATTGGTGCACTGAAACTTTAGCTAATATATCACCAGTTTGCAAACTTAGAAAGATTCATATTAATATTTGCTTATTCACTATTTCTGAACTTGAACTTCAAGTACCTCTCACCAGTAAAGGGTACAGTACATTTACAGCAGCTGGATTATCTTCCCAGCTGGGCTCCCACCCTGTTCACCCCAATCAAATATGTCTAAGCAGCCTACTAAGCAAAGCAATAGCAAACCATTTCCATCTAAACAGAAAATTATTTATTTATATTTATACACCGCAAGAGGCCTTTGATGCTCTGAATGTAACACTTCAGTGGCTAGAAAGTCAGGGTAGTGACCCTAATCATCTTTTATTGGTAAAAAACTGGCGAGATACTGCTGCTAGGATGAGGCAAGAAACTCAAAACAAACTAAGCTAACCAAATATTTTGTGTAACTTAAGTACAAGTAGCTATTCGTCAAAGTATGTATAATTGTAATTATAAATAAGTTACTACAATTCCTATATATTAAAATACAAGTGCAAATATAATTGTTCTCAGATACGGATATTTCTGAATTACGGGCAGTGCCCGGTCCCTAGCTGCCCGTATTAGGGGAGTTTGAGTGTATATATAATACTTATAGCACGAGTCAGAGTACAATATGGGAAAATATTTTACGAGCACGCAAAATATTTTCACGAGCCAAAGGCGAGTGAAAATGTGGCGTGAGAGTAAAATATCATTCCCATATTGTACGACGAGTGTGATAAGTGATTTATTGCTGCCTTGATATTTTTTCTCAACCGGTTACAATACAATTTTCATTGATTTTACTCGCTATGCGCGTGCTACTTGGACCGTTCAATAACAAGCGTACAATATGGGAGAATACAGAACGCTCGCGTGATGCGGAAATATTCAAGAAAAAATATCAAAGCCGCAATAAATTGTATATATATTTATTTATTAATTTATTTATTTATTTATTTATTTATTTATTCCACCCTCGATGATATCTTCACAATGATATCTTTAGGTATATGACCCATGAAATAACTCACATGTTATTTCACGCTGTACTGCGCAAGCTCATTACCCTAGTAGTTAAGCAATGGGCCAAACTTGTCAATTTTCTTGATTTTTATGGCTACCTTCCTCTTATGTAGCTACTCAACCCAGTTTAGAGCTAGCTGCTGCTAAAATCTCAGCTGGGGGTGTGGGGAGCCCCTACAGCCAACTTTACAAGGTGTGAGTTACCTGTCCTCTAGTACTAACTACAGCGGTGAAGATATCTAGTATGGAATAAACCACTTATTACACTCTGGCAGAGTGATATGGCTAGATATTTCACTCTCAGGCTTTCACTCACCTCTGGCTCGTGAAAATAAATTAGCCTGGTCATGAAATATTTCGCCATATCACACTGATAAGTACTATTATGTGTGTGTGTGTAATAGTTAACCCATGGCACAGAGGGACTATCATTGATAACTGCTTCGATCCCATCGGATGATAATCCTGACGTTGCCATAGGTTAACTATATAGCATAGTTTCACTACTATTTTCACTAACTCAATGACAAGAGAGTATTTTTGTGACAAAATAATGGAATTTATTAGTGGAGTTACCGATATCCATCCACATACAAATGCAACTTTAGTTCCTACTGCTTCCTCTAGTTCTTCTGCTGTAGTTCCATCTTCCTCATCATCTACTAAAGTTGCCATTGTTGGCAGGTATTGAGGGAGCAGCAGCCATAGCTTGAGAGCTACCTCCGCTACTCAAAAGTTTGATGTGGGAGGTTCTGGAGAAAATAATACAGAAGAGAACAGGGCACAAGTCGCTGGAAGCTTGGCGTAATTCCAAAAGATGAAATTAAAAACGGCTTCAAGAAGTCTCGAACGTTTTTGAGCAACCCAAACGACCAGTATAAGATGCACACAAATACCAATTTGGTCAGCATTCACAATCGTCAAGCACCTGTTCCTGGCAATATCTTCAGTAATTTACATAGCTACACTCTCGACATTACCACTATTCCAAATTCTTCTAATACCCACCTAACTGAAAAAGAGTTTGAAAACTTTGTCTAATCCATGGACACTGAATACTAAGCATAGCTTTTTCATTGTTGTTGTTTGTTTGTTTGTTTGTTTGTTTTATGTATACATGTATGTACTATTTATGCCATTATTGTATTCGTTTTATTCACTTAAACTGGAAAAGACGACTATAGCTAGCAACATGATGTAGCCCTAAACTTTAGAATTATATTGTGTGAAACAAACTTTCCCGTTGCCGTTGGAAATGTCAGAATTATATCTGATAATCGTCCCAGTACTAAAGCGCATGCAGCAGGGGAAATATACAGCTGCCGGAGGAGAATTAACAGGGGAATAACCATTTTTTAATCCATGGTCGTTACTGCAGCAACTATGGTATTAATATATTTGTACCATGATACATTTAAACTGTCCAATCAGATTGCTCAATTCGTTATATATATAATTTAAATATATTTCATACCCACCTCCTAGGAGGTGAATAAGTGAACCGTCCAATCAAAATTTGTTTTTTGTGCACTTCCTATAGCCTTGAGCCGTGGTACAAGTCAGTTGCACCACTCCTACCAGTCAGTATTGGATTTATACTATCCTTGGGCCTTTGGCACTTACAAACAACTATGTTATAAGTATATAACATATATACTTATAACATAGTTGTCTTCATAAGTGTTTGGGTCTGCATATATACGTATGTATGTATGTATGAAAATTCAACCACTTAAACACAAATAAAATTAAGAAGACAAAAAAAAAAAGAGTAAAAGGAAATTATATATCTACACTACTAATTTAAGTAAAAAATTACTATTAATTATAATTGGATTAGTTAATTGGAACAATGCAGTCAGAATATGGTACAGTATCTCTCATAGTCTGCTATGGGTTGTTTGGCTATTGACAAAGCAAACTCAAGTTCAAGTGTTTAGGTCTGCCCCGTGGCTAGCCTGCTTACCAAGACCAAGAGTCATTACAATCTTTTAACTAGGGCCCCTAGTCGATTTCTCTGGAGTGTGTTCAATGTAAATGCACTTCCTTAGACTTAAGTGTGTTTCTATGTACAGTAAGACTTCAGCTATCTGAACACGTTGGGACTGACAAGTGTTTGGATAACTGAACACCATAACAATATATCAACAAAGGGGTGTGGTCAACCAATTCTTTGTGTTTGCACGTGCTACTGTTAACTGAAGTGAAGTTTAGGTAACTAAAGTTGTACTGTACTACACATTGACTTCGAGAAAACTATATTTGAAAGAAGGAAATAAAGAATTACTCAAAACACAAAGGATAAAAATTTGAAAATTTTTTTTTTTTAAGAATGTAAAGGAAATTAGCCAATACTTGTTGTTCAAATATTAGCTAGGCTAGCTTGCTAGCTAGTTGTTCTTATACTCTGGTTGCTGTGGTATTATTCTGGTAGCTTTGAGTTTCCTGACACTGCAGCAGTCCGTTAAAAAGAATCTCTATCACATATTGCGCTCATAGATCTGAGTACTGGCTCTCTTTCTCGGGGCTCTGGTTGTTGTTTTGCTTGATATAGTTGTTGTTTTGATTTAGTAGTTTACACAAACCAAGTTGGACTCTTGCAACCAACAGAGCTAATTATTTGGAAGCCTAAAGAAGTCCCATCATGTTCTTACATTACATATTGCTATGATTAATGAACAATAGATGTTTGTGTTTATTTGTTGCTTGTATTTGTAGTCGAGCTTCAGTGACTACTCCCCTTTGATGATGGCGTCAGAAGCCTCCATGGATCTCCTCAACTCCAAGTTGCCAGAGAAGCTTGACATTGAGAGGTTTAGACCAAACATCATCCTCGCAGGTTGCTACGCCCATGCTGAGGTAAGACACACCATGATGTAATGAAATATGACAGGAGTCTGGATACGTTCTGTATCAGTTTACCCAAGGGTCGGTATGTTGCGTGAACGTGTTTGTTTGTTTGTTTGTTTGTTTGTATGATGAGACTACCCAGAGTAGGAGGATTTGGCAAGTCAGCAGTGTAGGAAGATGTTTCCGTGTAAAGAGGGAGGAGGGGGGGGGGGGGGGGGGGGGGGGGGCGTTTTAAGGTTGTGGTTTTAAATGTATTCATCCACTGGAGTTGGGCAAGTTGCCTCTGAACTTCTATCACATAGTACAGGATTGGTAGGGACAGCCAAATCAATAGACATGAAATTGTTATGCTATATTTTGTTTCCCAAACCACATTGTTTATGATCAAAGGTGGACTGCACTATCAGCTACAGTATAGTAGCTGTAGCGTGCCATACATTTTGCCAACAAGCAGGTCATACAACAAGTTACTATCAATTTATTAATGTGATCAATTGCATTTTCTTGAAGTGACACAAACTTGGTGAGGTTTACCAGTCAACTGAACTATTCACTGTACTGTGCTGGTGGGAAAAGGGTGGTCAACCTTTGATAGCACTCAAAAGTTGACCACCCTTTCCCCACCAGCACAGTACAGTGAATAGTTCAGTGAGTTGCCAGGCCATAATCAGTTCCAAAGCGTAATGTGTACATGATTTGTTCTTGTCTAATGTACTCCATGCAGGGGTGTCAGAACGGGTGTGGCCGAGCAACCATGGCCGCACCAATTTTTCACTAAAAGGGGGCGTGTCTATTTTTTCTACGCTTTACCCGCTCTCGTGGTAGTTGTCGAACTTGGGCTGTTGAAATTGAGCAGTCGAAGTGACTTCTGCCAGGATTAGTATGAGTAATAGCACGGTAACCGTGCTAATGATCCCCAATAGCCCAGGTTACTGGTGCTATCACTCGCTAATAGTATGCCAGCTTTATAAAAAGTCATTTGCAATTGTAGCTACACTGTATTGTTCACTCACTATCTCCTTATTTCAGGATTAGCTTCCGCTGGAACTTCGTTTTCAACCTACGGCTCCTCCTAATCTGTTGAAAAACATTCCGTCTAATACGGGTAGAGCTTCTGTGGTAAAGAATGACATTGTCTCCAACTAGAAACTACTCAAACTGTACGTTTCCAAGGTTAACACTGTACGCGTGCACACTTACCCGTACTATTTCACTTGGCTACCGTGGTATTTCACTTAGTTTCCAATGTTACCTTGCTATTTCAATTAGTTATGTGCTATTTCACTTTCTACATGCGATTTCAATTGAACAGTGATTTTTCCCATACGTTTTTGAATGGGCAACTTATGCGCCGTACTATTAAATTGCTAATATCGAGCCTTTTAGAGGATTTTAGGACACTCCAGACCTGCATGGTCCTTCTCAAAGATTTTTAGGGAACTCCAGACCTGCCTGGTCCTTCGTTTACTATTCCTAAGCAATCTTTTGGAAAAACAAATGTAGTTTGGAGGTTTTTCCAACATTGTTGGTCTGCAAAATGGCCATTTTTGCACTACTAGTCTTCCCATTTAGTTATTTGCCACACATACTTTAAAATGTTTGAAGAAAATAAAGCTATGAAGGCCACAATAATTCAGTTTTTTACATTTTCTTGTGTTGTTTGCTTTGTAGCTATGTCCAAGTAGCTATATTAGCTATACAACATAGATAACTTCAATTTACAATTTCTTTCTCAGCTTTCTTTTACTCATTAGATGTATTCTCTCTCTTTCACAGGCTTTTTTAAACAATACAGAATTAAAAATATTTGGTCGCCACTGGGAATCGAACCCAGGACCGCTTGCTTAACACACAAGCGCTCTGCCACTGAACTACGACAACCAGCCAGCAAACAAACACTCCAATTCTATACAATATTATAACAGTATATATACAGAATTGGAGTGTTTGTTTGCTGGCTGGTTGTCGTAGCTCAGTGGCAGAGTGCTTGTGCGATATACAAGCAGTCCTGGGTTCAATTCCCTGTGGCGACCAAATATTTTTAATTCTGTATTGTTTAATTTGACATGAACCTACTGATTGTTATAAAAAAATCATTTGCTTTGTAATAAAATAAAATAATAGCTTGCACTGACTTATTTGGTGTGATTATAGTGGCACTTGAATTTATTAGATACGCAGAGCATTGAATTAAACTCTTTGGTTTATTTAATAGAAAAAACCCACTGTATTGTAATGAGTGGGTGTGGTTAGGTGGGTGTGGTTATAATGGCTGCACCAATACTATCTGGCTTCCTGCTTGTCACAGGCTCGGCAGGTTAGCGTAAGTAACGTCAACACCGGAGGCTCTGACCTTCTGGGGCTTATGGTAAAGCTGCCACCAGAATCAGTCTCAAGTGATGCAGTCTGGTCGAGTAGCTACCCGTACCCGAATCTCACAAGACTAGGAGTAGAGTAGATTAAATAATAGTTTACGCAACACAGAAACGCACAAGCACAAGATAATGAATTGACTGACTGATTGGCACGACCGGGATCCAGCCCTAATATATCAAACTGTGTTCCTGGGCGTGGCTTACAAATAACACACCTAACTGACTCGCACACGCACACACACACTGTTCTAAAAGGTCCCCGAGTTCATGTGGGAGGAACTGCTTCCACACTGCTCCCCTGCCATGCAGAATCTGAAGTGAGTTCTCATTTTGATGACCCACTGAAGCACAAGTAAGCAAGTAGGCAAATAGGGTCATCTTTCAGTAGCATGCACTTCAAGTGCCATTACAAGTTACAATTACATAACCTAGTGGCCTAAAATAGTACAGGTATTGATTGTGCTTACAATCATATGGGTAGTCTCATTTCACAAGTTCAAGTAAACAATGGTAGAATGATAACTGAGCAAGATAACTTGTGCTACTGCATTCTTACTTTGCAATACGTCAAGCGCCATTATGTGGCGGGGTACTTGCTAGTAATAATAATAATAACAATAAGAGTAATAATAGTAAGAAGAATTGTAACAGTAATAATAATAATTAGTATATTATTATTATTAATAATAACATGAATAAAATTATAATTAATAATAATACCATGAACAATATTATTATTATTATTATTATTATTATTATTATTATTATTATTATTGTTACTTATTAATTTATTTTTATTTAGGACAGCTGGTCTGAAGTGTGTATAGATGGCCGAGTGGTGGCCGGGAGAGTGAAAATAACTTCTCGTTGTAAGATGGTGACTGTGGACCCAAACCAGGGAGAGTTCTCTGCCGGGGAACCTCTGCAAACCCTCAGGAGGTAAGCTGAATGGGTAGGGCAAAGTGTGTGGGCAGGGTAGGACGTAGGGTGTGTGGGCAGAGGGTGGGACGTAGGGTGTGTGGGCAGAGGGTGGGACGTAGGGTGTGTGGGAAAGGGTGGGGACGTAGGGTGTTTGGGCAGGGAGGGTGGGACGTAGGGGTGTGTTGCATAGGGTGGACGTAGGGTGTTGTGGGCGGGGTGGGTACGTCGGGTGTGTGGGCAGTGGCAGGGTGGGACGTAGGGGTGTGTGGGCAGGGTGGGACGTAGGGTGTGTGGGCAGGGTGGGACGTAGGGTGTGTGGGCAGGGTGGGACGTAGGGTGTGTGGGCAGAGGGATCACTATTCTAATGGTTGATCCTTGAATGTCTGAATTCCCTTTATGCTGGCACATTCTGGTGTTTTCCTCTTGCTCTCTCAGTTATAGACTTCACTCCATGTTGGATGATGATGATGCCAAGACCAAGAAGTATGGGAATTCCCCTCTGTTTGGTTGCAGCTACAGCGTGCTCAAGGAAGGACCGATCAGTGAGAACAGCATCCTGTGCATCAAACCATGATATACACGGTTTTAGTGATGGTGAATTTAAAAAATTAAAATATATATTTAGTTCTTTTTTGTTTTGTATGCTCACGGAATTAATTAATTTATTAAAATTCGTATTTGAAAAAAATACAAAAATAATAATCATAATGAAACTTTTGTGACTAATCAACAATGTCATCGACCACGTTTCTTACGAAACATGTCACCACGCACGGTAAAATGCGATACCTCAGGGGCACTATAGCCCCAGACCACCAGAACAAAAAACAAAACACACCCCCAGCAGCTCCGGCTGCGAGCAATAGAAGTCCTTTATCTACCCACTTCTGCTGCCTACGATGCCTCCTTGCGACCTCATGGTAAGGAATGCGGGTAAAGGCCACCATGGAGTACAGCGGAATAAAAGTACGTGGTAAAAGTGCATGAAGGAAGTTGTCGATGTATTTCCGAAGAAGGAATGTTCTACTCAGCACTTTGGACCTCATCTCGATGTAATTAGACATAGAGAAGTCGGCAATGGTGTGAGTATCGCGCCAGTGGGAGTGGTCATAATCAGAGGCTGCCGCTACCAGGTCATCTCCGTGTGTCTGTAGGGCTTCGTAAAACACGAGGCAATCCTCAAATCCGGCATTCATGCCTTGGCCGTAAAAGGGCACCACAGCGTGCGCCGCATCACCCAGGATGACCGTGCTACCGGCCATGAAGTGAGGGGTGCACTTAATGGACATCAGCTTCCCCACAGGGTTGGTAAAGTACTCCTCCACCAGCTTGTCCGGTCCTATCAGACTCACAGAGTCCTGGAAGTACTGCAAGAAGAAGGCCAGCAGGTCTTCGTCTGTCTCGATGGAGTTGAAAGTGGTGTAAGGCATGAACATGGTCATGGTGAAGGTGTGGTCTGGGTTGGGCAGGGCAATCATCATGAACTCGCCCCGAGGCCATATGTGCAGGCTGTTCTCGTCCATGGCGAACTTCCCGCCGGATGTGGGAGGCATCGTGAGTTCCTTGTAGCCGTGGCGGATGTATTCTTGGCTGTAGTTCAAGCTACCCCACCTCATCATTTGCCTTCTCACAGTTGAATGTGCCCCGTCACATCCAAATATGAAGTCGTATTCCGCCTGCTTGTTTTCTGCCTGACCAGGAGGGCTGTTACTGGCTTGCTTGGTAAAGTGTAGCTCTTTCTTGTTTAGGTCTGCTCGAACAAGCTGGTGTTCAAAATGGAGTCTAATATTAGGGTTGGCCTCTACTTTATTTAATAAGAGTTTGTTAAGGTTGAGTCTGTCTACCGAATAAATACACTGGTCTTTCTTCCCGTAGTACTGCCTCGACTGTTCGCCTGACGGAGAGTGAATCATCCTCGAGCTCATGGGCAGAGCAGTTTGTAGGACTGCATCTTCTAGTCCCAATTCCCTCAGGGCTTCCCTCCCGCGCGTGCTCAACGCCAAGTTGATGCTGCGTCCTTCTGCTTTCTCCGCAGTTCTAATGTCGGCTCTCCTCTCGTACAGGTCTACATGAAACTTTCTTTTCGCTAAAAACAAGGCCTGAAGTGAGCCTACTAGTCCACCACCAACTACAGCAACGTTTCCTTTAGAAAGAATGCTTTCCTGTGGAACGAAGTCAACTTCTTCAACCATTTTTCGCTCCTTCAGTTACCACTTGAATCCAAGAGTGTATGGTAAATGGTCGACACGCATTCAAAACTTACTGTATTACGAAATCATGACATGAAAAGTATATACTGTAATTATTACAAAACAACTTTTTAAAACATCAGTACATGTAGATACAAATTTAAAAAATTAAAAGTGTCAGGCAGATTCCTGGGCTAGAGTATAGTCTGCAACACTACCAGATGGAACAAAGTTTAATTTCTGCTTCTTTTGGGGTGGAGCTTGATCATCTTTTTCATTGCAATCACTAAAGCCACCACCTCCTGGTGTTTCCAGACGAAATATCTCCTGAAAAAGAACCAAAAACAACAAAAAATAAACAAAATTAAAATTCAAGAGATAATATATAACGTATCTAGACTTACCCCTCCTTGAATATCAACTGACGTCTTTCCAGGAAGGCCAGTTTCTTTACCAGTAGCAGATATCAAAGTATTTCTTCCCTTAGCTCCATCACCTCCACCTGTGAGTAAGTTATCACTAAAAACTACTTTTTCTTACGTGGAATAGAACCATGTGGCCACACACAATAGCTACACTATACTATACTAGTGGTGTGCTTGAGCACAAATGGCTAGCGAGCCTAAAGACTATACTATTTTTATATGAATGATTTTGACGTCTAACACTGAAGCTACTGAAAATAAGGTCCAGTTTTTTTAATTTAGCATACAGGGTAAAGGGATTTCAGTGCCATAGTAACAACTCTCTGCAACTGCTTGGAAGGAAAACAACAACAACAAAACAATACAAGTTATTTAAAAGTTTTCTTTGTGATATTCTTTAGCTAAGTAGTGGTTGTAACACACAATGCTTTGACACAACTGGACATGCACCTACACAGACTTACCTTCGCAGTAGTCTAGTGGACAATGTATTTTCAAGTAATTACTGTTGTGCACGGCTTATAGCCATGACAAAGAGCGCATTGACTTACTAAGGAGTCTCAGAGCTCGTTAATTGAAAAATACTGGAACTGTGAACGCTTTACCTAACTTACGTAATTAAAAGTGCGGGCGAAAACAGAGGTCTCACGTACCCCATAAACAGATAAATAAATAAATAAATATAGCGAAATCTCGATTGAGTTACCCCTGATAGTGTCTCGCTCGCTTCGCTCGCTCGCCAACTAGTAGTTTTGTTTAACATTCATAATTAAATGGTAGCCTCTGCATTAGTTCAATCAGATGCACTCTCTGCTATTGCTGACCAAGTGTTGTGAAGGAATGCATGGAATAGGGCTAAGGACTTGGTATCTCTCTCGTCAGCTGGGTATAGTATAGCACTTGCACATTGTAGTACATAAATAAATAAATACTACTTTAATAAAACTAACAAAGTCTAATGATGATTTTATCTACTATAATAAGGAATATTCTAAATTCAATCATCAATGATAAATAGTTTAGTTGTTCTCAAGTGCCAGTAACCACTTTATGTTTTAGGAAAATACTGGTGTAAACTTTATTTTAATTGTATGAAATAAAAATTACCTTTCAAACCGTAAGGACTATAAATGCGTCTCTCAGTGAGTATTGATAAGGTCAGAGGTCGTCTGAAGAGAATTTCTCGGATGACTCCGTCTCCCCCATTGTATAACCCTTCACCCCCAGTCCCTCCATTCAAGTGAAATTTATTTAGAACAACAGGATACCTAAAAACACAAGCAATTATTACTAATTATTACTGCTTGCTTATTTCCTGTTCAATCAGTTGTGGATTAGCCTGCTGTGCTGTTCAATTAGTCCCCCCCCCCCCTCCCTACCCCTAGTAATCAAAGGAGAAGATAAACAACTATAACTAACACATTGTTTTGTAGGTCTGTCAACTTAATACACTCCATAGTCTATAGTTGAGCTGTTTAGGATTTATGCAGTGAACAGTTCCACATATCTCTGATTTACTCAAGTGTTTTCTAAAAGATAATTTAATAAGCCAATTTCAATTATAGCAGCTAGATACAACTAGAACTAAATTGAAGCTGATTTTACTAAATTTCCAGCTTCAGTTCAACTAAAACCAATGATCTTGGCAATGATAACTAGATTACTAGTACAGATTACTGTAGCACAGATTCAGTCATTCTCGGCTGAAATGATTACAATAACAGCTACTTCTCAGTTTTAGCAGCCATTATATATTTAATAAAACTAATCCAACATCTCAACTTCTTGCCCAGCAAGAAATTTTAATTAAATATATATTTGCTGTTCAACTGATAAAAACTGCTGTATTACTGTTGTACTTAAAAGCAAATTGCAGTTTTAACTATTAAAACAGCTGAATGTAACCAGTCAATGCATTATAGTCAAAAATGGTTAGTTACAAAACATGTATCTTAGTCTAGACCTTTAGCTATCCATTTAGCTATCAAAGCTAAAATAGAACTTTCAGTTAACACCAAAACAAATTAAAAAATCCAAGCTGTGATGGCAGAAAGTTAAGTAAACAAACTATAAGTCAAAATTCAAGTCTTTGAAAAGTAGCACTAAATGTTACTATATATAATTAAAAATTTCAATATTTAAACAAGACTAATTTGCTGAGGCTGTCTCACCTCCGCTCTAGTATTTCTGGATCCGTTATTCTAGTGTTGGTCATATGACTATGAACTCCACTACGCCCATGCCAAGTAGGACCCTGTGGAGAGAGAGAGAGATACAGCCAGTATCATTCAGTGCCTAAAGATTCACCTACACAACCCACCAAATCCCATCAAACACACACCACACACCACACACACACACACACATACACCACACACACACACACACTCACTGCTCCAGATCCTCCGGCTACTGTCTCATAGTAACCCACTCTCTCGTCACCGAACGTGATGTTGTTCATGCATCCCTGGGAGGCGGCACACGTTTCAAATGCTCGGAACACCACGTCAGTGATGCGCTGGCTGGTGAGGACGTTGCCGCCGACAACGGCTGCCGTGTCCGAAGGGTCTAACATGCAGCCCCTGGGGATAATCACCTCCACTGGTTTCAAACAGCCCTGTTTGTTTGTGTTAAGTAATGTGCATTACCAAAAGCAAACTTCTTGTATGTATTAAATACATGTAGTCTATTGCATGCAACTAAACAGGAACAGTGGTTCTAACATGGCAGCTGCATTACCATACCAATGATTCATACACAATTTTTTGCTTGGGGTGAGGGAGATGATAAGAGGGGGGGGGGGGGGGGGGGGGGGCATGAAATTCTTGGCATATTTAGAGAGAAAAAATAGGAGTAGTCCTCTATACGTTTCCTTGTTTCTGAAGCAAAAATAATTTTTACCAAATTTAATCATTGTCTATTCTTAGTAGTAGTACTATTTTAACAATCACTTCTAAAATTCTTGGGGGAGGGGAGGCGGGAATGTGAATCCCAGTATCCCCATCCACCCTCTGCATGAGACTCTGTGGTACACATATTCAATCAGTTGAGATCCATGGTACAATACAATATATGTAGGAGGAGGGGGAGTGGCAGGTTTGACCACAGATGACTAGGTGCTGGCACATGCGTGTGTACAAACCACGGCACTGCATATGACAACCCTTTACCTGGTTGAGAGGGACGTCATGTCCCACCATACACCTCAGGCAGTAGATCAGAGCCGACAGAGTCACTGCCCTGGGGGCGTTGCAGTTCCCTTGGACCTCAGGGGAAGTCCCTGCAAAGTCAAACAGAGCGCTTCCCTGAGCAAATATCGTAATCATGTAACAACAAGTCTAGTTTTAGAGACGGACATTTCTCACGTCTTTCTCTATCTTGATGTTCAGTGAGATAACACTGCCATCGTCCATGTGGTCCTCAGCACTCAGATCACATACACCCTCTGTGCCCTGCCCACATGATCATGTACGTGTGAATGGGAAGAATATGTGCATGCATGTGAACAGATTGTACCAAAAATATGCAATTTACACGCACATACTTACACATTGTACAACTCATGGATTACTTCAAATTGTATAGAAACTCACTCTAGAATTGGCTGCTATCTCCTTAAGCATGTCTCTGACAGCAACTTCTGCATTATCCTGAAATAAACACAATTAACAAATACATCTCCACAAAAAAAAACAACAACCTAAATTTCCAAATATAATATTTTACAAAGCATTCAAAAGACACGAGGGATTGGGGCGGGACCTGTTACACACATCAAGAATCGCACACCACCCAGACGTAGCAGTACCTGTATGTGTTTCATGTATGCCTGCACCACCTCCATGCCGTACACATCGATGAGCTCCTTCACCAGGAGGATGCCCTGAGGACATTCAACATGTGACATTAGCAATGATGGAATAATATGCAACCAAGCTTCACCGCCACCGTGCATGCATGCTCGTGCCGTGGTGACCTCGGCACTTCTCTCTCTGGCCACACCTTACCTTTTGATTGGCTGCCACTTGTGCCTTGAGGTCACTGAGGTTGTCGCTGAGGTTCCTGGTCCCACTGCAGTTGGGATACTTGCCCGGGGCCATGAGAAGCTCAGTTACACCTGAGAGAGAAATAAGACGCAAATGCACACACAAAAAATCCATCTATACTCAAAAATAAGAGTGCAATTTTTTTGAGATCTCCACTTACCTTCTTCTTGAAAGATGCCTCCTT
>WLWD01002945.1_pt1 | contig 28088 bp, 19 predicted proteins | sample 6712731 | NCBI WGS metagenome assembly WLWD01 (sample SAMN12718690, study PRJNA576275) | sponge metagenome | isolation source: marine sponge | host: Mycale hentscheli | place: New Zealand: South Island, Marlborough, Capsize Point | collected 2014-11-01
TGTGGTAGACTGTGCCATGTAAGCCAAAAGAGGATCACCCACATAAACATATTCTCTCTATGTTACCCTTTACCGTATATTTTGTATACTTCCTGTATCACACCTTAGCTAATCATTTTTATTTTTATCATTTCTGTGTGTGGTGCCTGGTTTTGTATACATTTGGCCAGGAGCATGAACACAGCAGATTCTCTAATTGTCATGACTTTGAAAAGGAGTGAAATCCTGTGAAGAAGACGCCAAGTGACAGAGTATCCCTGGTAGCTGCATACCATCCACACACATTCACGCTGAGGGTTGGTGTGTAAAGCAACTCACTAAATGAGTCTCAATTTTACATGGATCTAGTCCAGTAGACAACTTGTGAACCTAGAAATCTCCATTCCAATGATTTTTTTTGCTGATTTGTACTTATATGTGATCTTAGAACAAATTCAGCCTGGTTGCCCAGGTGGCAACCTTGGGCAACTCCTGAAATTTTTGTGGGTGCTGACGATAATTTAAAAATTTTGCTTTCAAACAGTTTGTCATAAAATGAAATGGAATGGCTCTTTTATAGGGTTTTTGGGTATGTACAATCCATTTCTGACATTATTTTTGGGATTCAATGTAAAGGTAAGGTGCTAAACAGAAAAACACCCTGCATTCCAGCACTTTGTGAATTTTATGTACTGACATGGAATAGTGGTTAGCAACAGTAATTAACCCTGCAGAGCTGGAAATTTTTTGCAGCTGGAGTCACCTACAGTTGGAAAATTTAGAGATGGCTGATGTTGGGCTTAATGACAGATGTCTTCTCCCAAGCTGTAGCAGTACTAGTTCTGGGTCACTCAAAACCTTCAAGATTCAAACTTTCAAGAAACTCCTTGAATGTGCAGTTGAGAGAGGTGATGATGAGACTCTTGATAAATTACAAACTATTTTTATCTCTCATGGAGAACAGGCAACAGTTGTACTTCATAAAAGTTGTTACTGTTCCTATACCTCGAAAGAACATGTCAATAAGTTTGTTCTGAAGAGGAAGGCTGAGTCAGTCAGCAGTGATGAGCCACCTACTGCCAGAATCAGAAGGTCACAAGTGAAAGAGTTTGACTTCAAGAAGCAATGACTATTTTGTGCGGAGCCATGTGAGCCTGTCAACCCTAAACACCCTGATAGATGGGACCGTGTAGTACAGTGCGAAAGAAAGGGAATCAAAGGTGCTCCGGCATTCAAGCAAGTTGTATTGCAATGTTGTGATGACAGAATTGATGCATGGAGTAGGGAAGTTTCTATGCGCTGTCATGGTGTGCATGATTTAGCTGCAGTGGAGGCGCAGTACCTTTTTCGCTGCTGTGATAACTTCAGGAAGATCCCCTCTAGTGATAGTGAGCAGGGTTAAGCAGTCGATGATAGAGCTATGAAAGAGCTTGTTGACGAAATGTATATTCACCGCAGGCTGTGTACTTGGACGTCCATTGAGCTGCATGAAAAATATGTGAGTTATGGTGGTGAGCTCACACGAAAGCAGATGTTCTCCAAGCTTGCCATGCATTTGGGTGACAATGTAGTGGTACTTAGCATTGATGGTTGCGCATCAATAATTGGATTCCGGGAGTTCGTTGGCAAAATCTTGAAAGTAGAGCCCTGCAGAGGACGCTTTGGCCCGAAAAATCTTAGCTGAGTCGCGTGATATTCCATTTACCAAAACAAAAACAAAATATGATCTTGGTAATTTTACTCATACGAAAACCAAGGAACACACTAGTGCTACTCTGCTTAGGTTTATCTCAAAGCTCGTATCAACTGGCGAGGTCACAAAGGCATCACTGAACCTATCACAATCCATACAGCAACACATCACAAATGCATGCAATCAAACAACGCTTGGGTTGGGAGTTACGCTCCACCACAAATTTGGTAGCAAATATATCATTGATACTTTGCATGAACATGGATACATTGCATCGTATGATGAAGTACGGCGATTCCGGAAGTCAGCAGCAAGTATGTCAGTGAGAATGCTCTTATGCTGCATCAGATGATGGGGTTCACAAAGAGTGCCGGACTTGTGTTTGGTTGGTATGACAACTTTGACCTTATGGTGTCAACTCCAAATGGTTCTCGTGAAACTCATGCCATGGCAACTGAATTTCAGATGCACCCATCTGGAATCATTGAGCCTGGCAGCTCTGAGTCTGACATCAATGCCATTATCATTCCTCGTCTCACTTCCAAGGAGGCCAAATCTGTGGGTACTAACAGGTCAATTCCCCTTGTACACTACGCTAGTCAGAAGAATGTGATGCCCCCTGCAATAGCCACCAGAACAACTGGACTCAGTTACACTGAGTTGTGTGCTAGACAGACCAGTCTACATGCTGCCCATGTGAAGGACACAGAGTGGCTCAATAGCCTTAGCATGAATGAAAATTCTATGGAATGGAATGGTTTTTATAACCATCTAGCCAGGAGCCAGGGTATTGTGAAACCTGCAACAGCATACATGTTTGGCCCTTTAATTGACGCTCCACCGCATCATCCAGACACCATCCTCACAACACTTAAGTATATGCAGGAGTCTTTGGTTGACATGGGGATGACTTGTATTCATCTTTCTATGGACATGCAACTGTATGAGGTAACCAAACAAGTTTGTTGGGATGATTCTGTACAATTCCAAAATATCATCGCCCATCTCCTGGTGGAATGCACATTATACAGTCATTCATCGGTTGCATTGCGAAGCTAATGAGAGGTTCAGCATTGGAAGAATATGTTGCTGTAGCTTATGGGGGGCTGACAGGTATGTTTCAATAATAATTTAGCTATAACTTACACTTTTTAAGTAGTTTTCTACTTTGCAGATATCTTCAATGGAAAGTCCTGGGTAAAGGCCATGCGATCCTTTCGTGGTGTATCAGCAGCACTCATGAGGAGATTTTTGTCAACTGGGCTGAAGACATTTGATGAGATAGAGCAATATCTTGATGCCGCTCGAAGTCATCCCACTGGTCGACACTGGGTTGACAACTTTCTCCTCCCAACTCTCCTTATCCACCAGTTTGAGCGTGCAGAGAGGGAGGGTGACATCGACTTGAAGCTGTTGACTTTGCAGCGAATGATGAAGTATTTTTTCCTTGCTGGCCATATGCATTATGCACGCTATCTTACCCAGTATTTGCTAGAGATGGCTTCACTGCATGCTGAAGCCAAAGTAGACCTTGTCTGTCGGCACCATGTGGGTTACTGGAATGCTGTATCAGCTGATCAGTTTGGTGAGCAGACTGCTATCAAGATGGGAAAAGGAGGTCTCAAAGGAATGACTTTGTCGGCTGAGCTTGTTAGTGAGTGGATAGACGCTTTCCCTATCACTGCTCATGTGTCAGATCGTCTAGATGTTGTCTACTCGGATGACAAACCAGGAAAATCTGCACAGAATTATCACAAAGAAGAGTTGAAGCATCGTTGTGTCTTGGATGCTAAAGATCGGGATCTTATATATGCAAAAGTTGAGAAATATCCTCACCCTCTGGAAGATGTACGTCCCCATCTATACAATCCTATCAATGGCCAAATTGCACCTGTTGATGTGAATGTTGCAGATTCAATTACAATTGGTGAAAAGATGCAGAGAGAATACATTGCCAGTCTACCTAAAGGATTCTATAATCCTATTAGTAGCCCCATTAAGACAATGTCTGTTCTCAAGAAGCAGACGAAGGGTAAGAATGTCAGGCCAGTAATGGATCTTGAGAGTATTTTTCTTCGTCTGCTCATGATTGGTCAGCAGAGGGAAATTCAACTTGAACATCTCTTCGCCTACGAGTTGTGTGCAGTGCCTTCATCACTTATTGATGAGCATGGTTGCCTACGCAAGGGAAACAAATCTGACTTAGTCAAACGTCTTGGAATTCTTGAAACATTGCCAACTGCTCCTGATGCAGTCATCATAGATGTTTCACAGCTGTTCTATCATATTGTGTGGCCTCATGGTGGTGTTCCTGCAGATTTGATTGCATCCATGTTTGAGTCATTATCTAAATGATTCTGACAAAATTGTTGTCTTTGACAAATACCAAGGTATCTGCCAAGGATCATGAGAGAAAGAGACGTGCTGGTGAAGTAGTAATTGACTATGAGCTCTCCATAACCTGTTCTCTTCCAAAGAGAGATGCAATACTGAAAAGTAAGAATAACAAGCAGAGTTTAGCGAGTGTGTTGTCAACATTCAGTGTTGGAGAGAATGTGATCATGGAAACTAAGGATGATGGCGCATTTCGTCATGATGAAGCTGATGTTACCATGGTCTCCTATGTCATTCAAGCAGCGAATTACGGTAAAAATGTGATTCGTGTGCTTAATGATGACACAGATGTGTTTGTCCTACTAGTGTATTGGGTATATAGAGCAGCACTGCAGTGCAAGGTGCAGATGGAGCGATGGAATGGCACAGTTTTGGATATTAACGCAACATGCACTGAACTTGGACCAAAGAGTTTACAACTGCTTGGTATGCATGCTCTCAGTGGGTGTGATACCACCTCATATCTATATGGCAAAGGCAAGACAAGAGCACTCAACACCTTGCTTTCTGGGAACTTTCCTGGTTTGGCAAATGCCATGGGTGAGATTGACATCACACCAGCTGATCTGATGAAAGCGGTAAACCCTTTTATCACTGCCCTCTACAATCAGGTGCCAGGAACATCAATGGAATCTGCAAGATTCAAACTCTTCACCAAGAAGAAAAGTCCTAAGATAATGGCTCTACCTCCAACATCTGCTAACTTTTTGCAACATTCACTTAGGGCTCATCTTCAGGTCATGCTGTGGAAAGTAGCAGACCAGCAAGCTCCACCAAGAGAGTCAGCAAACATCACTCATTTTGGATGGGAATTCCAGGATGGAGTTCCCATTCCTGTCGTGGCTGCCGGTGACCCAGGCCCACAAGAACTTGTTGATGTCATCAAGTGTCAATGCAGAGCAGAAGGCAAGAAATGCAGTACTGTGTCGTGCAGTTGTCACAAGGAGCATCTCACATGCACATCTTACTGCAACTGCTGCGGTGAAGAGGGATGCTACAACCCATACTCCAAGAGAGTCACCACACAGGAAGCAGATCAAGAGATTGAGGAAGTTGATGAACAGGATTATGAGGATGTTGAGGGTGTGGAGGATATTGAAGAACCGGATGAGGAAGATGAGGATGATTTTGAAACAGAGTACTATTCATAACAATGTCATTTTATGAACAAAGTCATGATAATAATTAGTAAAAATTTGTGTCAAGTAGACTCATAACACCTTACCTTTACATTGAATCCCAAAAATAATGTCAGAAATGAATTCTATATACCCAAAAACCCTATAAAAGAGCTATTCCATTTCGTTTTATGACAAACTGTTCAAAAGCAAAAATTTCAAATTATCGTCAGCACCCGCAAATTTTTCAGGAGGGAGTTGCCCAAGGTTGCCACCTGGGCAACCAGGCTGAATTTGTTCTAAGATCACATATAAGTACAAATCAGCAAAAAAAATTCATTGGAATGGACATTTCTAGGTTATTATATATGCCCTATAGGGGTGTCTACTCCATGGACTAATGTTCCTTATGCAAAAGATCACTATTTAGTTCGAGGATTGACAAGTGATAAAACTGTCGATGCTGTAAAGCTGTCTACATACTAGTATGATTTATACTATGGGTGCCGCCACTTAATTTGGCCCCTCCCTCATCTCTTTTTCAAGTTGTTCCTACCCATCTGAAATTTCAACTTCAGTGTGGTGCTTAAATCTTAGTTTGGCTTTCACTATACTAGAGGTGAGAAACTACAAAGAGGCTCTTGTAGTGTTCCACTTAACTTTTTACTGAGGGTTATATCTGAGTTCTTCTTTACTTTATCTATCATAAGGATAAAAAATCATATACCTGACTAGCTAGCTCACCATTTGTGCAGAAGTGCATCAGTAGTTGGATTTAACCAGCTATCACTTGAAAACCATATGATGCTATGGTGATTAAAACTTAATGTAATAAATTACATTAATGGTTTGGTTTGGCTGCAAGTGCCAAGGGGGCCCCCTATTCATAATTGGCTTCATACAATTTATACCCTGAAGTCAGTAGGAAGCTAATTTTCCAGTTATGTACACTTTCCTGCACATGCCCATAAGTTGTTCAGGACAGGTATATGGAAAGTGAAGGCAAGCATACAAGATTGTTGCCCTGTACTAAAAGTATAGGAAATCCTAGTAGTTTTTCAGTGTTTACTCTTCCCTTCAGTCAAATAAATTGGCTAATGTGATCACAGCAATCATTACATTATGTATAGTACATGATGGTCAATTGAGGGCCAAAGTCATTCCCCCATTCATTTCATCACCCCCCCCCCCCTCCCCAAACTCCAACCTGAATGATCTCGCTGCATCAACATTCTCGTCAGTAACTAAATTGCAAGAGTAATCAAAATTGATGGCTTAGTATCCCTCCATCAGAGAAGAAAATGTGCCATAAGTTCCGTCAGCTACCTTAGTGACACCTTCAGGAAGGTCCCAGACTGATGTGGCTTCAGACTACAAAAAGAACTCCTTTAATCTTCTAATTGATATGATCATACATCTGAGATATTTCCAAATTATCGGTGTAAAACAAGTCCTTTAAATAGAGATTAGTGTATTGTTCAATAGTGTATGTTAGCATACATTAATTTCATAATTGATTGGCCATTTATCCCGAGGTAGTTAAGAATAATCGGTAAAAAACAAGTCCTATATAAGTGAGGAGTAGAGTAGTTCTTAGTAGTGAATGCGTTTAGTGTATTTCTATGTTTGCTGTAGATATAATAGTGTTCTTCATATTTGCTTTCTTGTTAGATTCTTCTGAAGCTATGATATGTCAAAGCTCAATGTGGAGAAGGAAAAATTGAGCCAATATATAACATCCAGCACAAAAATAATGGTAAGGCCTAACATAGCTTATGAAGATGTACAATTAAAATGCATGTACGCCTCATTACATGTGTGTGTGCATGTGATTACATAATTAGCAAAATTATTTTCATTAAACTGAGAAATGTTTGCCAGTATCATCAGATTAGCATCATTATTTCAATCATCAGATCACCTCCACACACATAGGCTAATGTTGTGTTCCAGAATGACCTCTGTACTATTTTGGTCAGCGTAATGTCGCAATTGCATTAATTATTTGTCCAATGAACACATCTAACAATAGTTACTTAAATGGCAAATATACACACAAACTAAATGTAACAATAAAGTGCATTTTGTGATATAAAGCAATACATGATAATAGTACCTAACTATGTGTGAAAAATACAAGGAAATAAATGGGACAACTATGTACTTAGGGGAATGAAGGAAAGGGTAGACTTGTGTACAACTAATAAAATTAATGATAAACTCTAAATTCTGGATTATTACTAGTTATATGTCGTTTAAAACTATTGTTCACTTGCTAAAGGTGGTGTATCTTTTTCAGGTCTTCCTCCACTTTCTGCCATGGTATATCTTTCCAGCTTGGACTGATATCTGGCTTACCCTTGCCGTATCGCTCAACTAACTTGTCAATGTACCTCCCGATAAATAACTTCCAGTATAGACTTTCTTCAGACCTATCAGAAGGAATTGATTAATCAGGATATACTTCAGCATACTTCCTGTAATAGTATTTTTTGTCACCTTAAAAGAGCCAGTCATCTGCTATCAAATTAGGGCAATAATAATTTGGTATCTCTCCTCATGGTCCCATTAACACATCCAATTCTGTGAACTCCCACTCGATATTTTACATCATGGTTAGGTATTTGTAAATCACACTGCTCAGAACAAAATGGACAATGCTCCTGGCAACCTACCAAATCTTTCAAATGGTCTAGTGTTACCTTCTTCCAATTTTCCTTTTCCCATGTTGCTTCTCATGTGTGACTGTTGAAGATTACTTTTCAGCTTTAGTAGGCTAGATTCCATTGATTTTAGAAAGTTTCCTGAGTCTAATTCATGAGATGAATTGCAAGCTCTCAAATTTCGTTAGCTGTTTGCTTGACCACCAGTTCTTCTCGAAATATTGTGTCATTGAGTAGATCAGATAGCCAATCAATAGCCTTTATAGTTTTAATGTTTTTCATGACTTCTACTACAACTTCAATTATCCTACAAATTTCGTGTTTTGCAATTACTTGAAGTCTGGTGGCTGATTCATTTTTGCCGTCACAATATTGAGCTATATATGTTGCTAAATATCTTTCCAAACATTTACCTGGATGATGTATATAGCTCATATACTTTTCAAACTTGTCTTCTTTGTGAAGATCAGTAAGGACTTGGAACTTTCAATGCCATTTTTGAACTAAAATGGTGATATTGTGAAAGTCTCATTTTGTTGGCTAACAAAACAGGTAAAGATTGATCAAGACACATTTTGATAGGCTCCTCCAGGTATGCACAAATAGTGTCTGCAATAGAATTTTCAGCTTTTACCTGCATATATAGATTTTAGGCTTACACTCAAACTTTTGCAAATAATATAAAGGATCCAATTTCTCTCTGGCTAACTCTGCCATGTTTTTAAATGTTGGTAGTGCATGACTGTAAACAATCAGCTGCAACTCAATTTCATATTCAGTTTGGAACTAATTGATTTTTTAATTTCTTTAGGTTGAGTTTTAATCTCTTGTCGCAAATAGTTGAGCAGTGCTATCGTGCAATTCTCAATCGAATCGGTCTCGTTTTGAGTAATTTTATCAATTTCGGAGCGCACTTTATCAAGTATGCTTCTGGTTACTTTTTCGGCCTTTTCTTGACTTGAATTTCCTGATCCTTTAAAAAATTTAACTATAACATTATAGATATTGTGCATAATACCTCCTTCATCTCGTTGCTCTCCACTTGGGACTAAATCTCGCCTGTATATTCTTTTAGAAAGTGGACACTCCCGCAGTTTTTGCTGCAATTTTCCACTATTATTAGCATCAAATTTGGTTAAAGCATTTTCCATTTCACCTTCCACATTAACAACATATCTACTTATTCCTCGTAGGTGACATGTTTGATTATCCCAGATTTCATCAAATTTTTTTTGAAGTTCACTTTCTGGTTTTTGATAAACCAAAATTCTCTGCACATCCAAATAGCTCAATATTTCTTCTGTTAAAATTTATTCAAGACTTATCTTGGTCATTCCATGAGAAGTAATGACTGCTTTGATATTATCTATTTGATCGGATGTCACGATACTATCTTCATTGTACTTGGTGAGTTTTTCATCAGAAAATAAATCTAATTTTAGCAATTCTTCCAACTGTTGTCGCTCCAGTTTTGTTTATTTTTATGCATTCCAGAAGCTTCTCCTGCTTTTCCTTTAATAGCATACTATCTTTCAGGACTTCCCTTTTTATACCTGTACTATCTTCAGCTTGCTTGTTGTCTTTGTCAAACTTTTTTTTTTCAAGTTTACTCTTGAACAACTTATCACAATGATCTTGTGCATGCTGCTCCAGTTTTTCTGCCAACAGTTTGAGTTTGTTCAATAGAGCCTTTCCAATCTTTTAAAATATCTGGATCTTTTCCTCTAAAATACTGCTCAATAGTTTCTTGGAAGTGTGTATGCTTTAATTGAATTAAATCCTGTAATTCTTTATTTAATTTCTCCTTAAGTTCAGATGTAGTTGCTTCAGGCTCATTCTCAATACAGTTAACTGCTTTTGTGCTCCCATTCTACCAAAATTTTCCTGAAGCTCCATTGCCAATCTCCATAAACTTCTTCCAAACTTTTATATGCTCTGATTTCCAGTGTATTCTTGAAACTGAATATGAATGTTTCATTGAGTGCAGCCTTCCACAAGTCTTTCATTCTCTGCTGAAAGGAACGCAAACGGAGATAACCTTGGCCTGCTCTATTACAGATACACTTGATAATACTCTGCTTTAATTGCTGAGCTGCTGTACTGTATCCTTGGTTTACTGGTGCCATGGGAGGGTCTCCTCTAGCAATCCTGGGAAATGATGTACATCACTCTGATCATCAAACTGAATCACATCATTAAAACACTCGAAGTCTCTTTCACACGATTCCTCTTCAGCAGCTATCTTGGTAAATGTATTCAGCTTTGCCATAGCTAAAATGCTCACGTCCTACTTCACTTTTGGCATTCTCACTGGCGTTTTTGTGTGAGTTTGGTGGTCTCCCCGTCCCAAATGGAATCCTCTGGTTTATTGATCATTACCCGTATCACCTTACAAATTGAATTGTTTATCGTTTTAAATTATTTTGTGGGTGCAGTTAAAACTTGAAAATACCTACCGGTGTTCCATTGAGTTAGTGGCGGTGGTAATTCAATGCACTCTTTGTCATGGTTATAAGCCGTACGCTACAGTATACTTGAAAATTCATTGTCCACTAGACTAACCATGTAGGTAAGTCTTGTGTAGGTTTGTCCCGTTGTGTGAAAGTTTTGTGCGTTACAGCTTCTAGCTACTTAGCTAAAGAATATCACAAAGAAAACGTTATAATAAGGTGCATTGTTTTGTTGTTTTTTCAATTCAAACAGTTGTTGCGAGTGGTTACTATGGCATTTAAATCCCTTTACTATAATATAGACGTAATTTAAAAACTCGACATTATTTTTAGTAGCTTTGAGTGTTAGAAGTTAAAGTCAACCGTATAACAATAGTGTAGTATTACAATAAAAATAGCATTGGTTTTTGCCTGTACATGATACAATAATGTTCGGTAAAGAGTTCACGATATGCCTTGAGTGTGAATTTCACACTAAGTGTGCATTCACAATAGGCGGAAAGTGTGAAGGACACACTATACATTTATGGTGGGCATTCACACTACCTGTTTGGTTTGAATTTGATGGGTTTTCACGCTATAATTCTTACAGAGTTCAAAATTATCAGTATAAAACAAATCCTCTAAGTGAGGAATGTGTGGTATTTAGTAGTATAGTGATTAGTGGTGCATTTCCATTTGTTTGCTGTAGATATCAGAGTTGTTTTGTTGCTCTCTTGTTAGATTCTTATGTGGAATGAATGAACTTTTTTTAATGTCAAAGCTTAATGTTGAGAAGGAAAAATTCAGCCAATATTATGACATCAAGCACAAAAGTAGTGATAAGAGATGTACAACTAATCAATATTACATATTGCCTCAATTACATGTGTCATGCGTGTGAATACATAATTAGCAATGGCATTTTTGTTAAACCTGAGAAATTTTTGCCAGTAGCATTGAAACTACCATTATCACAACAATCAGATGATCTCCGCATAAGCTAGTGATGCGTTCCAGAGTAACCTATGCACTATTTTGGTCTGCTTAATGTTGCAATCACCATGAATTACTTTCTCCGTCAAACATACCATACCTACTTCCAAGTGTTAATCATTATAAAGAAACTTCATAATAACAAAGTACATTTTGTGATACAAAGCAATATGTGACATAACAGTACCTAGCTATGTGTGGAAAAAGGAATGTGATAACTATGTAACTAGTGGAATGAAGAAAAAGATAGACTCCTGTACAACTAACAAAAATTCTAAATTCTGGATTACTAGTGACATGTAGCATTAAAATAATGTTCACTCTCTAAAGATGGTGTATCTTTTTCAGGTCTTCCTCCACATTCTGCCATGGTATATCTTTCCAGCTTGGATTGATAACTGGCTTACCCTTGCCGTATGTCTCAACTAACTTGTCAATGTATTTCCCGATAAATAGCTTCCAGTATAGACTCTCGTCAGACTTACCAGAAGGAATGGACCAATCGGGATATATCTCGGCATATTTCTTGTAAGGGTGTGGTATGTCATCTTTATAAAAGTCCCAGTCCTCTGCAATCATATTAGGGCAATAATTCATGCTTAATAACTTGGTCTCTTTCATCCTCCGTCCTCCACAACATCCTATTCTATGAACTTCCACTCGATGCTTTTGGTCATGGTTAGGTATTTGTAAATCACACTGCTCGTAACAAAATGGACACTGCTCCTGGCAACCTACCAAATCTTTCAAATGATCTAGTGTTGCATTCTTCCAGATTTGCTTCTCCCTGTTGCTTATCATGTGTGACTGTTGAAGATTACTTTTCAGCTTTAGAAGGCTAGATTCCATTGTTTTTTGAAAGTTTTCTAAATCTAATTTATGAGATGAATTGCAAGCTCTCAAAATTTCGCTAGCCGTTTGCTTGACCACCAGTTCTTCTCGAAATGTTGTGTCACTAAGTAATTTAGACAGCCAATCGATAGCCTTTCCAGTCTTGATACTTTTCATGACATTGACTACAACTTCAATTATTCTACATATTTCGAGTTTTGTAATTACTTGAAGTCGTGTGGCTGATTCACTTTCATTGTCACAATATTGAGCTATATACTGTACTAAATAATTTTCCAAGCATTGACCTGGGTCATGTATGTAGCTCATATACTTCTCAAACTTGTCTTCTTTGTGAAGATCAGTGAGGACTTGAACTTTCAATGCCATTTTTGAACTAAAATAGTGATATTGTGAAAGTCTCATTTTGTTGGCTAACAAATGAGGTAAAGATTGATCACGACGCATTTTGGTAGGCTCCTCCAGGTATGCACAAATAGTGTCTGCAATAGAATTTTCAGCTTTTACCTGCATATATAGATTTTGGAATGTGGTTAAAAGAGGCTTGTACTCAAACTTTTTCAAATAATATAAAGGATCCAATTTCTCTCTGGCTAACTCAGCCATGTTTTTAAAAGTTGGTAGTGCATGACTGCAAACAATCAGCTGCAACTCAATTTCATATTCAGGTTTGAAACTAATTGTTTTTTTAATTTCTTTAGGTTGATTTTTAATTTCTTTTCGCAAATATTTGAGTAGTTTTATTGTGCAATCCTCAATCGAATCGGTTTTGTTTTCAGTAATTTTATCAATTTCCGAATAAACTTTCTCAAGTATGTTTCTGGTTACTTTTTCGGCCTTTTCTGAACTTGAATTTCTTGATCCTGTCAAAAAATTAACAAAGAAATCAAGCTTACGGATATTGAATATGATGCCACCTTCATTTGTATAATGTTGCTCTCCACTGGGGATAAAATTTCGCTTGTCTATTCTTTTAGACAGTGGACACTCCCGCAGTTTTGGACGCAATTTTCCACTATAATTAGCATCAAATTCGATTAGAGCATTATCCATTTCTCCTTCCACATTAATATGTCTATTCATCCCTCGTAGATGACATGTTTGATTATCCCAGATTTCATCAAATTTTTTTTGAAGTTCACTTTCTGCTTCTTGATATACCAAAATTCTCTGCACATCCAAATAGCAGAGAGTTTCTCCTGTTAGAATTACTTCTAGACTTGTCTTTGTCATTCCGTTAGAAGTAATGACTGTTTTAATATTATCTATTTGATCTGATGTCACAATACTATCCTCTTCATATTTGGCAAGCTTTTCATCAGAAAATAAATTTAATTTTAGCAATTCTTTTAACTGCTCTGACTCCAGTCTTCCATTTTTTATGCATTCCAGAAGCTTCTCCTGCTTGCCTTTAAATAGCATACAATCTTTCAGGACTTCGTCTTTAATATTTCCTGCACTATTTTCAGCTTGCTCCTGGTCTTTCTTAAACTTAGTTACTTCAATTTTACTCCTGAACAACTTATCACAGTGATCTTGTGCATGCTGCTCCAGTTTTTTTGATAACATTTCGAGCTTGTTTTCAAAAGAACCTTTCCAATCTTTTAAAATATCAGCATCTTTGCCTCTGAAATACTGCTCCATTGTTTTTTGAAAGTGTGAATGCTTTAACTGAATTAAATCCTGTAATTCTTTCTTTAACTTCTCCTTAAGTTCAGACATAGTTGCTTCAGGCTCAGACTTAATACGGTTTACTGCTTTGTGCTCCCATTCTAACAATGACTGTCTGAAGCTCCAGTGGCAATCTCCATAAACTTCTTCCATTTTTTTATACGCTCTGATTTCCAGTGTATTCTTGAAACTGAATATGAATGTTTCATTAAGTAAAGCCTTCCACAAGTCTTTCATTCTCTGCTGAAAGGAACGCAAACTGAGATCACCTTGGCCTGCTCTATTACAGATACACTTGATAATACTCAGCTTTAATTGCTGAGCTGCTGTACTGTATCCTTGGTTTACTGGTGCCATTGGAGGGTCTCCTCTCCACAATCCCGGGAAATGATGTACATCAGTCTGATCATCAAACTGAATCACATCATTAAAACACTCGTAGTCTCTTTCACACGATTCTTCTTCAGCAGCTATCCTGGTAAATTTATTCAGCTTTGCCAAAAAATGTTCACGCCCTACTTCACTTTTGGCATTCTCACTGGCATTTTGATGCACAAAGTGGCAGCTTCGTGGATACTTTATTTTGCTCATACGAAGGAATGCATGAACTGATGTTTGTAGAATGTTGTCCATCTCTCCTGGCACCTCTCCATAAATGTTGATCAGAGTTACATTAGCTAGTCCAATGACAAAAGTAGCCAGTTCATTGTCATGCTTTTGAGTTTTCTCAGGATCTAGTTCTAAAGCACGTAACCCTTCTGTGTCTACAATGAGTACGTAACTGCATTTAGTAGCTTTCTTTATTTCTTCATCCAGTAGAAGCAGCTGCATATATGCTCCCCGAGTGCATCTTCCTGCACTGACATTAAATTGAACTCCAAAGGTTGTGTTCATCATTGTGGATTTCCCCGTGCTCTGTATTCCAAGTACAGAAATAACAAACACTTGAGGATCATTCAGTAACTCGGCAGCTTCTTCAAGTACTGCTGATACCCACTGCAGAGGGACATGGGCAGCGTCTCCATCCATTAGTTCTAATGGATATCCATCCACTAGAAGCTCAGCTACTGCTTTTGGAAGTCTAGAAATGCACTTCATTTCCTTTTTTGACTGAGCAGCTTCATATATTTGACCAACTTCTCGTAACAAGTGTTCTAGGCCAATAGAAGAGTTGATTATTTCTTCACCAAGTATTTTTAAACTTTCCCGTAAAGTTACCCTTTGTGGTGTCTTTTCTTCATGGGTAGTCTCCTCATTGTTCACAAGTGATGCCAACTTTAGTCTTACAGAACGATAATCTTCATATACTTTTGATGTGCTTTTTTGAGACAGATTGTTCAGTTCAAGCTTCAAACATTGCAGGAAATAATTTCTGAACGGTCTATTTTCAGGTCCTTCAAGATGTAGCAGCTCTCTAATGAAGGCTGCTGTAATAGGAGTTAGGGAATTAATATGCTTGTGTTGATCTGACCTAACCTCGCTCTGCTCAATTCTAATTTTGTCCTGATATTCTTGGACTGATTGATTTCCCCTGAGGGTTTGTCGATAAAGTTCTTTTTCTTTGTTGGCCCATTTTCTCCAATAATGTTCCCCCTGAAGAGGAAGTAGCTCTTGCTTCATGTTATGTTTATTGCCTTTAAAGTTTAGTACATGATCAACTACTTCATTTGCTTGAAGTTTACCTACTTTATACGGTTCAAATTCTTCATCAGTGGTGATCGGACTATTATCTTTGACATGAGATGCCAGGCACTTGACTCCTGTAAAGCTTGTAAAAGCAGAGTTTATCTCTTCTCGCACTGTTTTTATAACTTCAAAATCAGTTTGTGACATCAAGTTAATTACAGAATAGTTGGATAATGTTTTTTTGATATTTTTCTGATTTGTATCTGCAAGAAATTGTGTTCTGTCAGGAGAAGTGCATAATTTTGTTATGCTCTTCTTAATGGAATCAAATTGAATATTTTTTTCAGTCACTAGAATAAAACACATAGAGGACATGGAACTGAGAAGTTCCATTTGCTTTGGATGATCTCGAGCATCTCCATGGAGATTAAAAAAAGCTATGGCATTAGGAAATAAATCGGTTTTCTTGCCATTAGGAAGGTACCAAAACATATCTACAAGTCCTTCTCCCAACACTCGTTTGAGACTCCCTCCAGAACAGTTGCGGTGAAAAAAGTAGTTATAAGACTGTTCAGACTCACTGATCACTTCATTGAGTAGTTTTGATTTAGATATAGACTTCTTTTCAGATCCCATTCTCAGAAAAGTAACAATAGGCATTGGATAATTAACAACTTGATGTGTTTGCTTTGAAGTCTTTCCTTCGAAGGCTAACTTCCAATCATAAATGATAGACTGCATAGACCACAGAGAAAGCATTAGCTTTTTGGTAAAGGGATTGGGTATCGCAAAAGGAATAGCTCGCTGACATTTTGCCAGCTTGGAATACAAGTCTTGACAAAGGAAATCGTCTGAACAGATAAGTAGTGCAAGAAGGCAATCAATTGGATGAGTTGTTTCGGAAACTTCAGCTGGCTCAACTTTTTTAATTTCCTCACCAGAGTCAGGGACGCTATCATCATTAGAGCCATGGATGCTATCACCATTAGAGCCAGGGACTCTATCATCATTAGAGTCAGGGACACTATCATCATCAGAATCATCAGGGAAGTCCTTTTTTTTTTTTTTAGACGTTGGTAAATCTTTCTCTTTAATGTCAGTTTGTCTTAAGTCTGTCAAGCATTTTGGATCGTAAGACATGAGCTTGTGCAAAAGGAGAAAAGGAACTTCTTGCAAGGTTTTTGGATAAGTCCCACTCAAAGATAAATCTAGAATGGTTTTCCTGATATGTAATGCATCTTGAAGACTAAGCGTTTTTGGATAATATTGAAGCAGTCCAATTCTTTCTAAAAAGTCAGCCACACATGTATTTTTTTCCAAATGCAAGTTTTCTGTAGCTACATTCACACTTTTCTTACGAGAGATTTGAAGTAAGAGGGTTTCAACAGATTTAGAAGTGTCATGTTGATCTTTAAAATGGGCATCGGATGATGAATACTTCAATTGCGACATCAACCATCTATTAAATTCGGGTCTGCTAGCTGGCGTTAACAGAAATCTTTTAAATTGGTCAAGCAAACTTTTATCTAAAGATGGTTTTGACTTACTTATCATACCCCATACTTTTTTAAAAAATGTGTCTAATGTGTTTAATCTTGGGCATTCAATAATCTGCTGAATGAAGTAGCAAAGATAAGGCACTTCATTTCCTTTCATAGTTTTAAATTTGTCTTCCTCCTCTTTAAGCTCCTCCTGTAGTTCCATCAGTTTTAATTCTGACAATGGTTTTAATCGGATATAACTATCACTAGTATAATCTTGGTAAGAAAATAAAAAAATGTTTAATGCGATATCCTCATACATTTCATAATAATTTTTTCGTAGACGACTAATTGCACTTTCAACTTCTTCAGCTATATTTTCAGGAGACATTTCAAATCCAGGCTTTTTAGCTTTTGCTTCAATTGCTTTAAGGCAAGCTAAAAAGCTAGAAAAATCTGCTATATCCTCTTTTTTATCTTTGCTCCCGTCTCGTGAATATAACCATTCTGTAAATTCTAAAACCTTTGGAAATGTAAGGGTATCAATCTGTTTTAATTCATCCTGAGTAACAAGCTCCTGCATTTTTTGTTTCATCAACAGTTGATGACTAAAGCTTCCTTTAGAATCAGACACAGTAAGCAAAAACTGCTGAATTATACTGTTTCGAAGATACTTGCTAACCCAATAGCATGTACTGTGTGTGGTTTGTGTTATATCATCTTTAACATTTTTTTGAAATTTGATCATATCAGAAATTGTACCAGCCGAGTCGGACCTGCTGTTATTCCACTCCTGTATTTGTGTAAGCACATTATGAGGTTTATATTTTAGACCAAGTAAATCTTTTTCAGCCTTGAAGCCAGTTAGGTCTTCCCATGATTTGCTCAAGACTTCAGCCAACTCTCCAAACTCATCAGGATGATTTTTCTTTATAATATCCCAAACAGCTACCAGTTCTTTACCTCTATCTATCAAGACCCATGTGTTACTATCAGACACTAATCCTTTACCCCATTCATCCACATCAGTTGCATTAGGTGGACCTCCCTTTATTTGCACATGCAATTTTGTACTTGAATGCAAGTGTTTACTTTCACTGCTTTGGAAAACTTCGTTGAGTTTCTCACCGCTTAGTTCTACGGATCCACCAAAATCGCCGCACTTACCTCCAAGCTTTGAGGAAACCGCATCTTCCTGAATATTCTTAACTGTATCTCTCTCAGACTCCTCAAAACCAGTTGTGATGCATGTAGAGAGGAAATACCCACCAAAAAAGTTTTGCCCAGCAACTGCATGGGACCCATAGGAGGTAAAAAATTGCTTACATTTTTTCTTAGCATTTTCGCTGTGTTTGCCATGACCCTCAATTATAGACATCAATTCAGTTAATTCTGTTGTGGCATTCTTGCTGAGTTTGAAATCATGGCTATCAAGTGTACAGCTTGCAACTTCAAGGTAAGAAGACTTCACAGTGGAAGAATAAGTTGTTTTTTGCTTCTTGTCACTGGTTTTTTCCTCAGTATTTTTGCTGCTGTAAGACATACTTGCCTCAATAGAGACAGGTCCATACGCGGGAAAACTTGCTGATGCTACTGTCTTATGGCCGAACACCTCTAACTTTTTCATAAAAGTATTTTCTTCATCAACAGAAGAAAAAGTTTCTTTCACGTGATCACCTAAAGACGCTCTGGTCAATTCTACTTTCTCGGGTACTTCAATCAAAAATTTTCTATCCTTTAATACATCTTGCAAGTCCTTAGTGAAGTACAACCCTTGGAGAGCCCTTCCTTTTGAACAAGACTTCAATATTAGCTTGTCAGTTGTTTTGATAGCTACTTCTTTATTTTGGGTTAAAGTAGTCATTGCTCTACACACACAGATTATACATATTTTTCACATAGCTAGATTGTAAAAGATGCTCTTTGATGGAATTAAAATTACATGTGAACTATTATATAATGTAGGACTGCTCAAAGAACTGGATCAACCTGTCATAATACAGTGTCATGAAATAATGCACACCCTCATACTCCAGACAAAACATTTCCTACATATTTCAGCTTCTACTGCATGATATCTTACAAGTCACCAATAGCTGGAAGGCAAATGCTATTCCAAGAAATGTGTGATAGCACAACAATAGAGTCTGAAATTCTTCAGACAATGTATTTTGCCAATCTTATGATAAAAAAATATTGAACAAGATGGAAATCATGCCACTTATCAAAATAAATTTGCTGGATTCCAAAAAGTTTACAGATTCATTTTCTCCATCCACTATACTAGAAATGTTCTTAATGCTTCTATATTCTGATGTACAGCTTAGTCAGGCATCTTTCTTAGTTGTAATAGCAATTACATACACTAATATCAGTGCATAACATAGTCAAAGGTCTTTATGGCACTCACAATAACAAGGAAGCAAGAGTTTAGTTTTAAATGTGCAAACAAGTTTGGCTTTCATTCAAAGAACAACTGATGGCTGCTATTTACCCAATAAAAAAGCTAACCGTACAAATGGTCTATTAATAGATTTATGTTTTAGTTCACCTGAAAATCCTCCTATTCATGTTTGTGACTACATCCTTTTAATAGTTTGGTTTCTAGAATTACAAGTATATAGTCATTGACAAATTATTCAGCTTACTGCTATGATATTGCTTTATTACCTCAATTTTTTTGGAGTAAGGGTTCCATTCATCACTTTAAGGATACAATACTATTGGAACCTCCGGGATCAAGTTATAGTAAACTACCACAAACTGCTTTAAACTCTACTCTCCTCAAATTGTTTTTTCATACGTCAATTGCACAGAATTTGTATGCACACCAATGAGCTATACTTTACCACAAAGAGTTTACAAAGGGATCCAATATGCCATCAGTACAGCAGTTGGTATGGGCATGCTGATCAGTATAATACATAAGTGGGTGTCATCATAGTAAGTTAGGGTCACATCACCATCCATGGGGAAACAATCCTCAAGAGAGCAGTCCTCTTCTCTAAAGAATTAGAGAAATCTGTGTCTTCTCCCACACTGGTGTCTTCTCAGGAAAAGGTAGTTCTATCCTTTGGAGTACAAATTCAAGTCACAGTAGCTCTAGTAATTGAAAGGGTTACCAATGTCATAGCCAACTATTTGCCAGTTTGTAAAAATTCCAGACTCAAGACAGTGAAGTAGAAGAAAAAGACACCACATGTATTTTAATTGCTTTCAACTATAGCCCCTGGTCCTTCACATCAATACATGGAATTTGCTGTAGTAGTGTAGACAAAGGAGAGTTTACAGTATTAATTGGCGAGCTAGCGAGATACTATTAGGGGTGAACAATTGAAAATCGGGTATATGTTATATCATGATAAAAGAATTTTACGGGGTTTGGAAACGGATCATGTGCGCCGTAGAAACTGTACAAAACGCTAATCTAAAGCGTGTTACATTTGTTACATTTGGAGGCATTTTCGTAAAGCTGGTTACCACCTACCAGAAGCTGTGTAAGGCGAGCTACCCCAGGGAATAACTATTTCTAGGTTACTGGATATTTTCTAATGTAAAAAAAAACATCTGTCTGAAGTAATACCTATACCTTTAGCAGTCATTCAACTAAAACTTATAACCCCTTTAGCTGGTTAAAAAAGAAAACCATATGGCATCTTCAATTAAAGTGTATAATGTTAGTTACAATCCCTTTGCTATACAGCCAACTGTTACTGATACAATAATAGCAAATTGAATCTGGTATGTAATGCACTAGTAAATGCAATATGCATTATGATTGTGATATTGTATAGTTATTATTACGGGATATTCCTACAAAGTTAACATTGACAAAGCTTTAATCGGTATAAGATGAATAATGCAAATTAATTGCTATCTTTCATGTGCACTCTAGCTAATACTTTAAGATTAGCCAAGTATGAAACATATTCTGACTCCAACTTCCTGGCTCAGGTCCTAATGGTGGTAAAAAAGATATTACGGCCTTTTTGTCCCTAACTATCATTTTAAACTCAGCGGAACATAAAGAAGTGAGGGAGCTGCAAACAATCAGATAAAGTCTAAAAAGCCGTGTTTTTAGGAGAAAAAATGGCATGTCTGGTAAAGGCTTTTCGATGTCATAGTAACCAGTCGCTTTAACTTTATGGGACCTGAATAAAAAGCTTTTCGCTGGAATTATCCCATAATTTGGAGCCAAAGTTTCAAGTAAGGCTTGTTTAATGACGTTGTATCCGAAGAAGGTGGGGTCAAGCCTAAAAAGCCGTGTTTTTAGTTGAAAAAAAAGGCACCTGCGCACGTGTTTATTATAAACCGTTGATAAAAGAATTCTACCAGGTTTGGAAATGCCCTGTAACCAATACAAAAAGGCGCGGTAACGTTATGCCTGTATCTGATCATTTACTATGGCATTACCAAACATAATTTCAAAACTTCAGCATTTTGGTGGCTGCTAAATGCCACTTGTTGGTTGTCAAGTGCAACTGGTAGCCAGAATGGCTAAATATTAATACTAAGGAAGCCACCATTACTGGGGAGAAGCTGAGGTAAGCACATAGTAGTTCCTGCATATTTGTTAGCTAAAATTATAAAAATAACTCTGGCTTTTTTTTTTTAGTAGAGCTATGAGCTTGTTAACCAATTACTGGTAATTGAGGTAGTCAGAATGGCTTGAATTGGATACTACAGAAGTTATTACCACTATTCCAGAAATTGAGGTAGAGGGTAATTCTGTATTTGTTTGATATTATTAATGGTCAACTTCTATTTAATTTATTGAATGAACTAAGCTGATGTATATTATGTAACAATGCTGCAGTTTTATGTAACTTAACAAGGCAGGCTCGCTTGATATTTGTGCTCAAGCACATCACTAGTATATATATATGTGTGGACTTATGTATATCATTTTTCACTTTGACACTCACGTTTTTGTGTTTGCTTCGTGGTCTACCCCTACCGCCACTAAACAAAATGTTTTGGTTTAGCAATCCGTATCATTCAAGAAAATTATTATTTACCCCTTCCTATGAGGTTGTTTCTGAATGCCACAAGACACAATTAGATTTTAAAAATGTACTGTTAGACTCAACAATGTGCAGTAATTCTTTTGAACTTCTTGCTTTTTCAAGTCACATAATGTTATAGCAAATGGTAACTACTCGACCTTTTTTTTTAAGCATCTGTGAGTGCTTGTTGTCACAGGATACTGGTAATTAAGATAGTCAGAAAGACATAAATATATTAGAGTTTACAGAACATACCAGTACTCTGGAAATTGAGGCAAGAAGGTGGTTCTGTATCTGTTAGCTAAAGTATACAATGGTCACAACAGCTATGTACTTGTATATTTCAGAAATGGACTAATAGAGTATTTTGAAGTGTTTCATTTGCACACAGGCTTGCTTACCATTTGTGCTCAAGCGCATCTCAAGCACATCATTGGCGAGCGGACCAAGCAAGACAGTATTAGGGGTGGATAATGCAAAATCGGGTATATGTTATATATCACAAAGTGTTATTTCATGGCTGTATTGCAGCAAGCTCATTACCAGAGTAGTTATAGCAACCAGGCCTGGCTACAAGTTTTCTGGGTTTTTACAGCTACGTTTACTCTAGTGGAGCCTACCCAGCCAGATTAGAGCAGCTGATATAATATCAGCTGGGGTTGTGGGGAGCGTCTAGTGAGTTTTCTCCAACTTTACACCACCAATAAACTACTCCAGTGAAGATATCTAGTGTGGAATAAACCACTTATTACACTCTGTCAGAGTGATATGGCTAGATATTTCACTCTCAGGCTTTATTTTCACTCGCCTTTTGTCAGGAACTAAGAACTAGAACTGTTATTCAGCAACATTTACACTTTGTCTTTGTTAATCATTTTCATGTCTATTTCTGGGTTAACCCTTACTGCTGCCAACTATGATGAAGCTGTACAAGTTTTGAAGAAACGTTTTGGCAATCGACGACAGATAATAGACAAGCATATGGATGCTCTCCTGAAGATTGAAGGTGTCGTGTCTCAGCACAATGTCAAGGGTTTACGACACTTATATGATCAAGTTGAGTCACATGTACAGGGTCTGAAGTCTTTAGGTATGTCCCCTGAGTCTTATGGCAGTCTCCTTGCATCAGTGTTTGTCAGCAAGCTCCCGCAAGAGATTCAGCTCATCATCACAAGAAAAACTGGAAGTGATGACTGGGACCTGCTCGTCCTGATGGAGCTTGTGGAAGGAGAGTTCGAGGCTCGTGAGAGGAATGCGGCTACTCAAGTGAACCCACGTAAACCGCCCCATAGAGATCAGCCTACTGCTGCTGCTTTATTTGCGGGTGGTTCAGGGAATCCAGGCAGAGGACCTACATGTTCGTACTGTCAATAGGCACATTCATCCAACTCATGTGGAGTAGTCACTCAACCAGAAGCCAGGAGACATGTCCTTCAGAAGACTGGTAGATGCTTTGTGTGTTTACGCAGAGGTCATATTGTGCGAAATGTACCTCAAGCATGAAATGTCACTGATGTGGTGGTCGACACCATGTGAGTATCTGCTTTAAGGGCCAGGGGACTGGATCACAACAAGAAGGACCACCTATAGATCCAGTGACTACTACTGCAGTGACTGCTACTACCTCCCCGCCTGCTACTACCTCCCCGCCTGCGCAGAGTGGACTAAATCCTGATGCTCCAATCTTCTCAGCACCTCGCAATGCTCCACACACCTCAACTCGAACCCTTTGGGTTAATTCTGGAAAAACCGTCCTTCTGCAGACTGCTCAGGTGCGTGTGTTTAATCCAGATCACACTCAGAACTCTCAGCACGTTCGGATTGTATTAGACAGTGGCAGCCAACAGTCCTACGTGACGAACAGAGTTACAGAAGGACTTGCGCTCTCTTCTGTGGGAGAGCAGACCCTGCCGATTGTGACATTTGGGTCTCGGGAGGAACAACCTCAAACCCGCCAGCTTGTAAGTATGGGGTTAGTTTTGAAGGATGGTGATACTAAATGTTTATCCTTTCTCTCTGTTCCCTTCATCTGTGAACCCCTTACCAGTCAACCAGTTTCTCTGTGTTAACACAGGTTTGAGCATCTTGCAGGGCTTGATCTCGCTGACCCTGTGGAGGAAACATCTTCATTAGAGGTTGACTTTCTCATTGGATGTGATCTTTACTGGGAGCTGATAACTGGAAACATACGACATGGAGATTCTGGCCCAGTGGCCATTCAGACTAGACTAGGTTGGGTTCTATCTGGCCCAGCCATGATGCCTGGTCAACATCAGTCCTCAGCCTGCCTTGTAACTCACACCCTACATGTAGAATCATTCTCTTCAGAAGATGCTCGGACATTAGATGATCGTTTGAGGAGTTTTTGGAACCTAGAAGCGTTTGGAATTGATGTGGTCGGCGATCCAGTCCTCGACGATTTTAACCACAAGATTCATTTCACAGAAGGGAGGTACAAAGTATCACTCCCATGGAAGGACTCGGTCCTAACGTTGCCAGATAACTATCAACTATGCCGGCGACGTCTTTATAGTTTGCTTCAACGCCTCCGGCGAGAGCCAGATACAATGAAGGAGTATGACGCTATCATTCGCAATCAAATTGAGCTTGGTATTGTGGAACACGTCAAGCAGCCTAGCTCTACTGATGAGAATATTAGTCGCATCCACTATCTTCCCCATCACGCTGTAGTACATCGTGATAAAGACACCACAAAGGTCCGGGTAGTGTATGATGCCTCTGCCAAGGGCAACGGCTCTTCACTCAACAATTGTCTACATGCTGGACCCAAGTTTGACCAAACCATTTTCGACTTGCTGCTCAAATTTCGTGCTCATAGAGTTGCACTGACGGCCGATATTGAAAAGGCCTTTCTTATGATTTCGATTTCCGAGGAGGATCGTGAAGTCCTTCGATTTCTGTGGGTCAGGGATATAATGGCGACAGATCCCATGAGATAATTGAGCTTAGATTTACTCGTGTGGTATTCGAAGTAAGCTCAAGTCCCTTTCTATTGAATGCAACCATTAGATATCATTTAGAGAATGCCTCAGCAGAAGCTACTCTGATTGACAAGCTCTTGAAATCCTTTTATGTGGACGATCTTATCACTGGTGCTTGTAACGAGGAGGAAGCTTATCAGCTTTATCAATCTGCTAAGGAGGTACTGAAATCTGGTGGTTTCAACCTAAGAAAATTAGTTTCCAATTGTGCTGAACTACAATCAAAGATTGATGAAATCGAAGCAATTGGGCAGCAACAAGAAACTAGCAATAGAATAGCGGAAGCCGATGGGACGTATACTGAGTCTAACCTTTGTCCTGGACAGGCTACTTGTGTTGGAGAAAAGAAGGTGCTTGGTGTTCGCTGGAATGTTAAGAATGATCAGCTTGTCATGAGTCTCCACAGTTTTGCCTCTACTGCTGCAGATCTTGAGCCATCCAAGATGAATATAGTCAGTTTAGTTGGAAGGTTCTATGACCCCTTAGGATTTCTAGCTCCTATCATTGTCCGTTTCAAGATGTTTCTCCAGGAAATGTGTGAGGTGAAGCTTGGCTGGGATGATCCACTCCCTAGTAATCTGTCCAAGAAGTGGAATGTGCTCAAGTTGACCTTGCTGGAAGGATAACCTATGCCTGTTCCTCGATGCTACCTGACTCACATTTCAAACATCCTGTCAACCACATTGTGTGGCTTCTGCGACGCTTCACTCAAGGCCTATGCAGCTGTTGTGTATCTCTTACTGGAGACAGCGTCAGATTCTGTGGTTCGGTTTGTTGCATCCAAACCAGAGTTTCTCCGCTAAAGTCACAGACAATTCCTGGTCTTGAACTTCTCTCTGCTCTCTTATTGGCTCGACTTCTGGATAGCGTGTCACAAAGTCTCAGTACTGAATTGACTCTCTCTCTGCCTCAATGCTTTACGAACTCCACTGTGACACTTTGTTTGATCAAGGGGACAGACAAGTGTTGGAAACCTTTCGTTCAAAACAGAGTCGCTGAGATTCGAACTTTAGTCCCTTCGAGTCAGTGGAAACACTGTTCAGGCAAAGACAACCCTGCAGACATTCCGTCTCGTGGTCTATCTCCTCTGGAACTATCTATGAGCGCATTATGGCATAATGGCCCGGAATGGCTTGTCATGTCTTCGGTGACTGATGAGGAAGACTCCACAATTCCTTTAGAATGCCTTGCAGAGTTGAAGTGTGGTAATTTAAACTCAGCCCATGGGTTGCTAATAACGGAAGTCGATGTAGTAGTGGGTCAGATCATGAAGTGTGAGGATTTTAGTTCTTATTGCCATTTGATAGCAGTAACAGCAGTGGTTTTGAAGTTTTGTCGACTTCTATGTAGCAAGATTCGCCCTGGTGTGTTGGATATGATGTCAGATGAGTCTAAAGCTGAGGAGTTATGGATTCTTGAAGCCCAGAAGTCTCTTGTTAGTCATAAGAGTTTCAAGCAGTGGAAGACTCAGTTCAATCTTTTCGGGATGACAAAGGAATTTGGAGATGCAGAGGGAGGCTTCAAAATGCGGCTATTCGGTACAATACCAAGTATCCAGTTATGCTGACCAGTGGTCATCACTTCACTACTTTGCTTGTGCGAAGAGCTCATGAACGTGTCATCCACAATGGTGTGAAGGAGACCCTAACTGACATCCGCTCGAAGTTTTGGATTGTTAAGGGGCGAAGCTTTGTCAGAAGAATACTACATCAGTGTGTTGTTTGTAGAAGGCATGTTGGAAGACCTTACAGTACCCCATTACCTCCACCATTGTCAGCCAGTCGCGTACAGGAAGCTCCTCCTTTCTCCTTTACTGGTGTAGATTTCGCGGGCCCTCTCTTCACTAAGTGTGATGCTGGTACCCAGAAGGTCTGGATTTGCCTTTTCACTTGCTGTGTTGTACGAGCGGTACACCTTGACCTTGTTCCAGATTTGTCTACGGCTGTATTTCTTCGCAGTCTCAAGCGTTTTATCGCGAGGCGTGGAATACCTATCAGGATCCTATCGGACAATGGCAAGACCTTCAAAGCAGCTGCCAAAACAATTGGGACTATCACTGGCCACGCTGATGTTCAGAAGTATCTCACTGGACTGGGTGTTAAGTGGATATTTAATGTTCCAAAGGCTCCTTGGTTGGGCGGAGTGTTTGAGAGAATGATCCAGTCTACAAAGCGCTGTCTCAGAAAAATTATTGGAAAATCTCAACTTACTTATGATGAGCTTCTTACAGCCTTGACAGAGATTGAGTTAGTGATCAACTCTCGACCTCTATCTTACGTCTCCGAGGATGACCTAGAAGAAGCCCTGACTCCATCCCACTTGCTAGTAGGACGTAGACTCCTGAGTTTTCCGGATCATCTCTGTACTGAACCAGATCAATTCGAACCCACTCCAGATATTCTGACTCGTCGTGTCAGGCATCTCAACCATGCACTTGATTCCTTTTGGAAGAGATGGAGGCAAGAGTACCTATTGGAGCTGCGTGAGTCTCACCGTCATCACAGAGGTAATCCCAATCCAGTCCGAGTCGCAGTTAGTGATGTAGTTGTCATACATAGTGACAACCAGCCTAGAGGATTCTGGAAGCTTGGTTGGGTCCAAGAAACTTAGAGTGGACCGGATGGTGAGCCTCGAGCTGCAGTGTTGAGAGTCCAGGGAGGGGGAAAACATGCGACTCTTCTACACCGTCCTGTTCAATGACTTTACCCTTTAGAAGTCGCTGGTGATACACAAGACAAGAAACTCGCTAATGAGCCCCTCCACAGCAAGACACTCTCAGGAGATGATGACCAGGAAGTATCCAAGGAAGATAACTCTAGCACTGGTCTTCGAGTTGATACTGACCCTCAGGAAATTAGTGTGGACACATCGTGCCCTCAACGAGTGGAATCAAACAGAAAATCAGACAATGAGAAATCTGATGATGATGAAGATACTCCTGGAACTCCTCCTACTTCTACTCGACGACCTCAAAGAGCCACAGCGGCGACTGCTCGGGACCGCCTCAAGGCAATGGCGCTGGCCATGTCCGACAACTGAATTGGTTGACCACTGAACGTGTGGTCAACGAAAGGAGGATGTCAGGAACTAAGAACTAGAACTGTTATTCAGCAACATTTACACTTTGTCCTTGTTAATCATATTCATGAACTCTTACCATTATGATGTCATTGTACGT
>WLWD01001106.1_pt1 | contig 28081 bp, 17 predicted proteins | sample 6712731 | NCBI WGS metagenome assembly WLWD01 (sample SAMN12718690, study PRJNA576275) | sponge metagenome | isolation source: marine sponge | host: Mycale hentscheli | place: New Zealand: South Island, Marlborough, Capsize Point | collected 2014-11-01
TAAGCTAGAGTATATCTCTAGTCTTTATATCACACTTGTGTCTGTCATAAGCTAGAGTATTATATCTCTAGTCTTTATATCACACTTGTGTCTGTCATAAGCTAGAGTATATCTCTAGTCTTTATATCACACTCGTGTCTGTCATAAGCTAGAGTATATCTCTAGTCTTTGTATCACACTCGTGTCTGCCATAAGCTAGAGTATATCTCTAGTCTTTGTATCACACTCGTGTCTGCCATAAGCTAGAGTATATCTCTAGTCTTTGTATCACACTGGTGTCTGTCATAAGCTAGAGTATATCTCTAGTCTTTGTATCACACTCGTGTCTGCCATAAGCTAGAGTATATCTCTAGTCTTTGTATCACACTCGTGTCTGCCATAAGCTAGAGTATATCTGTAGTCTTTATATCACACTTGTGTCTGTCAAAGCTTAGCGTATATTCTCTAGTCTTTATATCAAACGTGTGTCTGCATAAGCTAGAGTATATCTCTAGTCTTTATATCACACTCATGTCTGTCATAAGCTAGAGTATATCTCTAGTCTTTATATCACACTCGTGTCTGTCATAAGCTAGAGTATATCTCTAGTCTTTGTATCACACTCATGTCTGTCATAAGCTAGAGTATATCTCTAGTCTTTATATCACACTCGTGTCTGCCATAAGCTAGAGTATATCTCTAGTCTTTATATCACACTTGTGTCTGTCATAAGCTAGAGTATATCACTAGTCTTTGTATCACACTTGTGTCTGTCATAAGCTAGAGTATATCTCTAGTCTTTATATCACACTTGTGTCTGTCATAAGCTAGAGTATATCTCTAGTCTTTATATCACACTTGTGTCTGTCATAAGCTAGAGTATATCTCTAGTCTTTGTATCACACTGGTGTCTGTCATAAGCTAGAGTATATCTCTAGTCTTGTATCACACTCATGTCTGTCATAAGCTAGAGTATATCTCTAGTCTTTATATCACACTTGTGTCTGTCATAAGCTAGAGTATATCTCTAGTCTTTGTATCACACTTGTGTCTGTCATAAGCTAGAGTATATCTCTAGTCTTTATATCACACTTGTGTCTGTCATAAGCTAGAGTATATCTCTAGTCTTTATATGACACTTGTGTCCGTCATAAGCTAGAGTATATGTCTAGTCTTTATATCACACTTGTGTCTGTCATAAGCTAGAGTATATCTCTAGTCTTTATATGACACTTGTGTCTGTCATAAGCTAGAGTATATCTCTAGTCTTTATATGACACTTGTGTCTGTCATAAGCTAGAGTATATCTCTAGTCTTTATATCACACTCATGTCTGTCATAAGCTAGAGTATATCTCTAGTCTCTATATCACACTCATGTCTATCATAAGCTAGAGTATATCTCTAGTCTTTATATGACACTTGTGTCTGTCATAAGCTAGAGTATATCTCTAGTCTATATATCACACTCATGACTGTCATAAGCTAGAGTATATCTCTAGTCTTTATATCACACTTGTGTCTGCCATAAGCTAGAGTATATCTCTAGTCTTTATATCACACTTGTGTCTGTCATAAGCTAGAGTATATCTCTAGTCTATATATCACACTCATGACTGTCATAAGCTAGAGTATATCTCTAGTCTTTGTATCACACTTGTGTCTGTCATAATCTAGAGTATATCTAGTCTAGTTTCTGCAAATGAAAAAAAGAAAGAAAAATCTTTAGCTAAAAATCATTTTCTTCAGAAAAATCAACTTCTAGTTAAAATTGCCTTTACGTTGAGGTTATAGCTATCACATTTCTGAAGCGAAATTTTTAAGATTTATAAAGTGCGCATGTGGGAATATAGATAAAATCAGAATTATCAGGTCTTCTACAACTCCATTTCTCACATAAATTCTATTGTTAGATTATAGCAATTGAAAGCTTGGTATTGGAACAGGTCAAACAAGCAAGATATCAGTAGACAAAGAACGCTTCACATTATTATAGAATGGTGTTTCAGAGAAAAGCAATGAATTCTATATATATATGTCTGAAACACAAATATCAGGACTTCTGTTGATCTGCATCATTGTCTCAGTCACTGTAAAGACTCACACTGGTCATTGAAGTTACTGTAAATAATAGTTTCGTATGTTCTAGGTAAGACTTAACTTTCTCTTGTTGGAGCTGCCATATATCTGTGACTCAACAAAAAAACGGAGTTTAAAATCTAAAATTCCACTTTGAGAAAATGGAGTTTAAATTTTCAAATTATTCCCTCCACTTTCTTGGCATGCTTACTGCTAGCTACCTGAATCTGTTCTTTATATATTTGTAGTAAGAACAAAGGTGCCTAGGATGGATATAGGTAGCATTTTACATATTGAATTTGTACTTTACTGAATGGATTCACTAGCAGAAATCAAAATTTCCTTATCTAGAATTGTTGTATGATAGTTGTAGGAAACGCTGAAGTTCCTGTACATTTCCTCTGTTCAAGATATTGGGCACTTGTTTATACATGTATGCAGTAAGATAGAGCCTAATTTCAGGTTTGTGAATGTAGTTTGATAGCTGTTGTATAGATTAAGTGTCATACATATGGATAGTGGAATACTATTGGACATGTTGTACAATCTATTACACATGCACAGATTATCAATACTATCACTACTTTTGCTTTTTGCTTTGGATATTCTCAGTTGTATTATAATCTACATAATGTATAGAAATTCGAGAAGATGGTGAGTTTGCTGATGATATATCACTAAAAAATGCTGTCTTTTCTTTGCCACTTGCTTGAAGTGTCTTGCAGTCTTCGACTGACTTATCTACCATAAATAATTTGGAAGCAGCAGACATTGTTTTGTATACGGCAGAGGTAACAGTATTTCCAGAAAGTTTTGTCTTGTTGAACCAACTAATTGATGATAGTGTGAATATTTGTAGTCTCAAAGGAAACTTTACGTGGCTAGGTTGGTCATGCTTAGTTGTGTTGTGCAGTCTTAGTCTTTCACAAAGTTAGCAGTAGTACCTGATTCCATGTGCACTAGTGAGCTATTGTGTGTAAGTCATTACTAGTTTCATACTTAATGACTGATAAAGTGACACACTCTTCAGAAGTGAGCAGTAGCTACGGAGGTGTATCCAATTACTCATAGCAAATTTAAAAAGAAGATGGCTGAAATTGAGCATGATAGACAAGAAGATTGTCGGGATATATGTCCAACTCCTTTTGAATTGGGTGAGAAAGATGTTACTAATGAGTGCATGGATTGTGATTTAGTTGAGGAGTGTGAAATGGGTTCTGTGAGTGAGGAATTGATTGGAAGCTAACACATGTTAACTTCAAACTTCTTGCAAGAATAACTGGATGAAGGGTTGAGAGAGCTATGTATGAGGAAAAACTAGTACTAATAAATGAGAGAGTTGAACGAGACGAGATGAATAGTTAGTGAATGAAAGGTGTGACTATATTGATATATAGAGGTAATCTCACATACTGGGGAGTGTATAGAGTGTATATGAAATGAGGGTCAAAATAAAACATTAATACATGCAATCAGACGCATACATGCTATGAGTCCATCTCTAGTCCCCATAACAAAGTTCCAGGGTTGCCTTAACAACCACTTTAGTGAGGGCTGGCCCGAACATATGTTTAATGTTTTAGAGCTTCCGAGGTACCTCTTGAATATCATATGAACGGATCCATTATTCTGATATGAAGTCATCAATGACACATTGCAAAGAATAACAATTATAATCACCTTGTATCACATATCTCTTGAATGCCTCTTGGACAATAATAGAATACTGTGTGTAATAAATTCTATAGGATATTTTATCCTTTTCATTAAATTTTACACCAAATGTCTGTATGATAATGCAGCTAGAATGAAATAGCCCTTAGCATGCAGTACTTAGTTAAACAAAATTAGTGTTTTACTCATGGTCATTCATTAGTTAATATAATAGCAAAAATTATTGTGACACCCTAAACAACTGGTGTGATGAACCATATTGTTGCCTGTGTGCATGTGCATAGTCCTTTCAGCTTATGACCTGTCTATCTCAAACAGTATCTTGTGTATCTAATTCAGTATCCATCAGGCTCAAATAAAAATTGGGAGGAGTTCTAATCCATTTCAGGTCAGATGAATACTGGAGACTGGAGGGACCACAGTAAACTGTTTGAGATGACAGCTCAAGGGCCAAATGCACATGCACACAGGTAACAATAATGACTGATATGAACGCAAACCAGTTGCTGAGGGTGACATAATCAGTTTTCCTATGCACTCGTCTGTAAGTGATAGGTAAGTGGGTAACCATGTGTAAAATTTTGATGAAATGAATAAAATATCCTAAAAAATGTTTTCACTCAGTACATTATTATTGTCCACAGCTAGGTATTGAATAAATAAAATATAAAATTGAATTTCTAACAGTATTTTTCTACATATGAATGTCACAGGAAGGCAAAGATATTATGGTACAATTTTATTTATAGCAATAATGTCATTGATGACTCTACAGCTTAATAACGGATCTGCTCATATGATATTCAAGAATTATCTTGTAATATCTATAGCAATAATATACCAACATTAAAACATCGTAATTAAGATAAAATCAAACTACCCAGTTTCATGTGAACAACAGACTAGAAGAGACTAGAAGGGACTAAAGAGACTATAGAGACAAGAAGAGACTAGAAGGGACCAGAGAATAAAGAGACTAGAAGAGACGAGATACTTGAAGAGACTAGAAGGGACTAAAGAGACAAAATAGACTAGTAGAGACTTTAAGAGTCTAAAGAGAGTAAAAGAGACCAAAGAGAGCAGAAGAGACTAAAGAGACTATAAGAAACTAAACAGACTGAGAACAGAAGAGACTAAAGAGACTATAAGAAACTAAACAGACTAGAAGAGACTAAAGAGACTAGAAGAGAATAGAAGAGACTAAAAGCAATTAAAGAGACCGAAGAGACTGACTATAAGAGACTGAAGAGATTAGAAGAGACTAAACAGACTACAAGAGAATAAAGAGACTACAAGAGACAACTAGTTGTTTAGCTTATGCTATAGGAAATTGGACTCTATAAATAACTCTTAAATTGATGTAAAGAGAGTACAACTACATGAAGAAACACCCTTAAATTAGCAACAATTCTTAATCAGCTTTAGTCAATTTGAAGTTAGGAATCGGTACTGTCAACTTTTTTAGTCTTTAGAATATACTGCTCTGCCTTAATCACATCACACTTTAAATTAGCTTCTTTTGGAGGGAGAAATTGTTTCTTTCTGGAGAGAGAGAGTTGAATGAAGATGGACATTATGCTTCAGGATGGAGTAAAATGTCTATCTGTGGAGAGAGAGAGAGAGTTAGGTGAGAAAGGTAAATCAGTGGCTTTTTTTTGAAGGGAGCAAGATAGGTCTTTCAAGATATTGAGAAATGAATAAGGCTGGTCTGGGAGAATTATCTTCAGAAGAGCACGAAATTATTCTCTCGGAGAGAGAGAGAGATGTGTCAATTTCTGGAGAGAGAGACATGGATGAGACAGAAGACATCTTTGAAGAAGTGCTCATTAGCTGATGATAAGGTTTTACGTGGACATCATTGATTATGTTTGTCTAATGCTACATTATAATATGAATAATATGAAAACTTCGTGATTTTGTGCAGACCAACCCATTTTGGATACAATTTGCCATGTGCTCATTTCTTTCTCAAAATATCTTTCTTCAAACAATTCAAGAAATACTAAATTAAATACTTCTATTTTATCATTAAAAAGTTCTACTTTTATTACCCTTTAACTGGTGTATAATTGTAATATATGATGTATGTTTGAAGTGCTCCTTGTGATAATTATCCCACATTAAAACATTGTCACTTTCAATATCCATCACTTAGGGTATGAGATATGCAGCTTGCAGAAAAACTCTTCTTTTTTAAATAAAAGTTGAAGTGTAGGTAGTTGAGAAAGCAGTGAAATTACTACGTTTTTTAAGCATGCCTTAAAAGTAATCCTTTTGGTAAAGCATGCAACCACCAATCTCCTATTCAAAGCACAGTCTAGCAACAATACTAATTTGTTAGCACCAAATTATGGGACCAAAATAGCTCACTTTCTTCTTGCATTTTCCCACTCCATGTGCTGGCTTATTTTATTACCCTTTTCTAATTTAGTACAGCCTTCAGGATAAACACCCTAAAAGCTATCAACTATATTTGTTCACTTTCTGAGCTCATTACTTCAATACGCGAAAAATATCAAATCCGAAGTTGACACAGGGGATCATGCATGGCAGCCTTGTTCTGTCTTGTTTGGTCTGGGGGGGGGGGGGACCACATATAGCGGGGGACCATCCAAAGCGTGACACAGCCACCAATTTCAGAAATCTTTTTCGTTATGGTGTGGGGGGGGGGGAAGGAGTTGGTAATACTACTGGGCTAGATGCCAATTAAACTACAAATTTATCAAGGTGCAATAGTAGAAAATTGTACAATATGTCCCATTTTAAATAACAAAGAAACTTTCCTAGTGGACACTTCACTTGAAGTTACACAGAGTCCTCATTAACACCAGAATATGCTACCTGATTGGAAGAACCTGATGTGAAACTTACAATGTATGAAATTGAATCCAAGTCTTGTATGCAAGGGAGACTGTAAGAAGCAAAATGCTTTAAGCTAATACAGAATCACAGGGAATGTCTCTTGGTCTAATCTTTGTACAGATACAGGATCATCTATGAGGTATCAACAATGTGAACATCATTCATACTTTATCAAGACCGTATGAATGGTATTCACACACAAATAACATTTCTACATGCTGCTGAGCTCTGAACGGCACGTTAAGCTGTAGCTATAGAATGAAATGGTCCATTATACACTGTACTAAGATATTGAAAAATAATTAATTATATAATACTGCTGCTTGTTCAGCAATTGTCATAATTATAACACTACATGTCTATTGGCCAGTGGCTGTTTAATTTTTTACTTAGGAAATACTATGAAGTTACTTGGTAGCTAGCTACAGCAAACAGTAAGTGTTGATCTAAGTGAATCTATGGAGTGCTTGTTATCATATGTATAGGCAGTTTGGTTGAATGACTAGAAAAATGTGACCTTCACATCACACGGATGCACTAGTCCATGCATTAGTTTATCATGATCTAATCAAACTCAGTAAGTGAACATAGCTACTAATGCTTTTCTTTTTTTCTACATTCCAAGTAAGTTATGTTGTATAATATGAACTTTTTGTTTATTTATGGCTACTTAAAATTGTAGCAAGTGGTGGAGTTTTGGAGGTACTTTTTTTAACCGGGTGCTATTTGTAACAAACAGCACTCAAGTATGATAATGTGTATACATTGCTAAAGGCTAACAAGTATTATGTACATAGTTTCAAATTCACGTTTTGAAAGTGGTAAAGAAGGTATTGAAATCCCCTTCCATTGTTTATAGCTTGTTGAGGAGTTATTTGCCCTACTTTGACTGCACCATGCTCACCATCCCCCTCACACACACACACACACACACAGACATGTCCCCCCAAGTTGTTATCTCAAAGCCAGATTAAACTTTATCTTTCTTTACCAAAAATCTATTCGTTTTTGCATAATAATGTTGGAAGGTGGATGACATTTTTTTTAAATGGTTTGCTATTCTGTCTCTCTAGTTTTTTTGTTTTTTTTGTTGTTTTTTTTTTAAAATCTCCTTGGACTGATCCAGGTGTATGAGTAATTCATTTGTAAGCCTTCTCAAACTGGAGCATTAAAGCTGAGGGTGTCAGGGTTGCTGATCGAAGCAATATGGTTAACCGATCACTTCCCCTGAAATTTAGTAATTCGATTTTGAAATTTTAATGAGGAATTTACCATGTTTGCGTGTTTGCTTGTTTTGACAGCTTGTTGTTTTACGGCTTCATAACCTGTAGGTGGATTTGTGAGTTAGAAATGGTCTTGGAATGTCCAATTATGCAGAAGGGGAATAGAAATAGTAACTGAACTGAGGCTCTGTAGCATCCAGGAAGTGTCAGTTGCTGTAAATGACTGACTTGGTACAGGAAAAGGAAATATGTCAATTCTCAGCTGTCACAAACAGGGAAAGGCCCAGTAGTGTACAGAGTCCTATCATATTGTATTGGATCGGCCAGCATTGCAGCTTTGCTATTGTAACAGAGTTGCTGAGAAAATGATTATTGGTTTCACTGAATGTCGTATAGTTAAACGTTTGGTGCTAAGTTTTTGTAAAGTTGTGGGAGTGAAAATACCTCGAGTAACAGGATTGTAATAAGATATTTACCATGAGCAGCTTGATTGCTAGGGGCAAATCATTAGTAGGAACATCAGTAGGATGAAATGCTGTATACAGAGTATAGGCTAATATTCTACTGACAGCAGTAACATTGAAGTAATGTTTAGTTGCCAAATAATGCACAGCACAGGTACAATAAAATTATTGTACTACAATAATCTATTCAAGTGACACAAGCTACTTGTTGACCCTTTACCAACTATTATTGCATCAGCCAACAAAGTACGGTGTCTTTTTATTATGAGGGTAATGTGGCAGCGGTTTATAATCATTTACCTTTTACCCAATAATAGTGCCTTGAGCTCCAATGCTCCGTAAGCTGGTAACTATCATGCGAATTTCTCCTCAGTGTGTGTGTGTGTGCACATGATGTTCGTTGTGTACTTCTGAGAAATAGTTAAAATATAATATTATATATGTGTGCATGGTAGCAAAGGTTATGTTGTATGGTCTCCATCATCTTCACACTCCAGAGTGTCTTGCATGAGATTTATTTAGCAAAAAATCTGTTGCATTTTTTTTTGACCCCATTACTACTAATAATTTATGGAAGAATTTGTTAAGTCATTAGTTATTGTCAAGAGAGGAAGAAGATAGACAAGGTGCTATCAATATGGTTTGTCAAATTAGCTCATCATCATTCAGCCAGGCATCTTATTTACCACTTAGTATGTGTGTCTCCTGGAATGTATAATGGCTGCGAGAGCTGGTTAAGTCAATTTAATCAAGAATGTTGTTAAAGAACGAAATATTGTTGGAGCTATTTCGCACCAATTAGAATACCACCCACATCCTATGCTTGCTACTAGGCACAAACACTGACTTACTGTTCATGTAACATGTTGTCATCGTACGCGTGCACTTTGATCTATAAACTTGAAAAACTGCATAGAAACACAAGACCTCATCTTGCAGGTTGCTGTGCTCATAGATTCCCATTTGTTTGAAAGAGAACAGAAAATACTTGAGAATTGTTTACCCATCACATGCTAGATTGAGTCGTATCGAAACTAAGTTCATGTGCAGGCAGAGTGGAAAATGTTTTTTCTATTCTTTAGCCCTTTGTATCGTTTTTTAAAATAGCAATTCCTAGCAAGTTACCGGCAAGTTCCGTGAGCTTTCTTTTAACTCCCTAAGTGCTTCCATTCGAAGTTCATTTCTAGCCCACTTACTTGAACAGACCTGTCAAGTCATGCCAGATTCAAACCACTTGTCTGGCATAAATTATTGGTTTCCATTAGTTTTTACTTCTTCCTCTGTTGTGTATATAAACCCAATACTGTTTAAATTCATTCATTTATTTCAGGTTGCTTTTACTGGTGCCACCCTTTACCTAATGTGTGTGTCGACACTGCTTGCTGCTGCTCACTCGTTTTGCTCTGAAAGTGCCACACCCACTGGACCTCCCTCTCCTCTCTCCTCTTCCTCATCAATGGCCTCCCTTCCTGGTTTCCCGCTGGACAGCAGCCCCTCCCCCATGTGGACCTCTAACTCCACTGTACAACTAGCCGCCTCTACCAACACTAAAGGTCATGTATTTGGAAGTCCTAGATCACTGCAACCGATCCCTCAATTGCCTGAAGTTCCTATGTTGACCCGTTCTAGGTGGAAGACGGATCCTGGTCCAAAGCCAGTCAATCACTCTATCAGCTCCCCTTCGTTCGCAAACATCGTCTGGATTTTTTCAAAATTAAAATATGGCTGGGGTGACACATTCCATAAAGCAGATTGCGGTCTCAATTCTGTGCCAGAAGTAAGTAGAAAACTGGAATCTTGTGGCATTAGCACAGAGAGTGGTGATCATCAATTGGAAAGCAGAGTTCACCCTTCTATTCATGAGACTAGAAGCCCGGTAAATATTGAGCATGGAAGCAGTCGCACACTTGGATACAGCCTCCCACTTGGATACAGCCTCCCACTTGGATACAGCCACCCACTTGGATACGGCCGCCCACTTGGATACAACCTCCCACTTGGATACAGCCACCCACTTGGATACGGCCGCCCACTTATTCCTAGTCCGGACCACATTATAGATGGAGCAAGAGTTGAGGTACCACAAGCCATAGAACTGGGATACAATCATAAAGGAACATTTCACTGGAATCTACTAGCAAATAATTCGCCGTTGTCAGAAGAATCTAGGTTTGGAACGTTTGGAGTCCTATTTCAATACTTGCTCTCCAGTTAGCTGGTATTGTAGTATTCGGTGCTCTGAGTTAGTACTAGTTAGTTAATAACATGCTGTCTTCTAGTTTAGAAACTACTCAAAACATTGTACAATGAAATTATTGGATCTCTAGTCAATATTGACAATTGATGATTTATATATTAATGAAATGGGTAGAAGTTATGGTCTAACTAGACATTTGATTGTGTTGCTGGTGGTATAATGATTTGTGCCCTAACATGTGCTTGATATTGTGGCACTACACAAACCCAGGTAGGTGTTGTGCTTAATACATTTAAATCTTGCTCATTACAGTGGAACCTCTGATAGTGAACTCTCTAATAAGCTGATTAAGTTCACTTGCTCCCTACAATATTATCACCTCTCTCGAACCAAACACCTTCTTATGACTAGTTCCAAATTGTTGTCAGTTGGGAAGATTTTATTCTGATAACCACAGGCTATTGGTTGAATTTTACATGATCTTGTCAAAATTATTAACTTCTGGGTAAAAAAAAAAATACTGATATAGATTCATAGTCAGGTGGCTTAGTGGTAATTATTAGGATTACTGTTACTGGGCGGATAAAAGCACCAAATTTACCACAAGGCTCACAAAAGGTGTACTCATTAATTGAAAGTGGGTCATGCAAAATATTTTGGCTTAGTGGCTAAATTTACCAAAGGCAGTCATTTTTAAGAAAAAAAACCCAGGTTTTTCCAATTATATAAATTTTTGCTGTTACTAAATGTTTAGTATGTAATTCACCAAAGTCAGATAGATTAATAAGGCAAAGGTAATCTCACTTTGTTTTATTGTTTCGTCTCAAAAAATCAAAATTGTTTCAAATTATGAGGAAATAATTGGCTTCAAAGTCATGCAAGTATCAGATTTATTTGCTCATTATAGAATACAGACAAGCTGGCCAAATTCTTACACCAGACCTCTCCTAAGTATGGTGTGTGTGTGTTGGGGATATGACACACCGGTTGACAGATCTTATCTAACTTAATGTTTCTTTTCTCTCCCCAACATTAGTCATAAGAGGTAAGATTATGATATTTACCCAGCTAACTGGCACATATCAACATTAATTTCATATCATTAACCTCAATGGAGCTGAATTGGAGTCACAGCATCATGTGCCAGAAGGAAACAAGTGAGCCTGTGTAGTGTATCAGAGAGCCATGACTTAAGTGGTAGGATAGATACTTATGTCAAATTTTGGCCTATGTGTCAATTTTGGCAAATGTGAAACAGTTTCAAGAAATTTAGCAGTGATGTAACAGTTGCTGATTTTGAAGCTAACTCTGCATGTTGGCACAAGTCCTGCCAGAAGAAATTTCAGCAATACCAAGGTAGAAAGGGCAAAAAAAAAAAAAAGTACCTCCCCTGTCACAGAAATGAGAGAGAGAACACACTAAGCGGCAGAAAATAGACGTGTCAAACTGCTTGTTCTGTGACAATGGACAAGAGGAAGGTGACCTCCTTTGGGTATCAACATTTGAAGCTGATGCCAACTTTCTTCCAACCATGATCGTGGGGCTGCAGGACATCCAGCTTCTTTCTTGGATTGAATGAGGAGATTTAATTGCAAGGGATGTAAAGTATCATTTGAATTGATTGGTCAATTTGCCAAATAGCTATGGAGATCACATAGGAAGTCAAGTATGAAACCTGAATGAGAAGTTAAATGAACCTAAAGTGTTTGTTTAAGCTTGAGCAAGCTTTATATTTTGGAACTCTTCTTTTCATACTATCTGAGATTCATACTCTTTATGTAAATTGTCTTGAGGATTTAGGTATTAAAATAGCCATCAACAAAACTAGGCTGAAGAATCAGTTGTTAGAGCATTTTTCAGAGAGGCACAGGAACAGTACGATAGAAGGAATGTTGTGATTGTATAAAAAATAAAGGAATGGACAATATGCTTATTATGCTTTTCTCTTATTTTCTATGGCACTTGTCTAAAGGATCAGGATAGGCATGCATGAATCCCAGGCTATCTCACTATTGGACAGTTAATTCTCTTCAGTGTCATAAAAGGCTTTCTGATTCTGCCACAGTAACAAGGCACACTCTGGTAAGTAATTATGAGCTTACCATGGCAGCTCTGAAATCATGCAATGGACTCTCTAGCAAAATGTACCTTATTGCCACTGTTCTACGAAAAAACAAAAACTACCACCCCTGCAATGGTGGAGAATGGCATGGATGTTCAGAAACAAGCAATTGAGTTTCTTAACCATGGACAAATCCCTGTTACTGTGTTTGATCAGTTTTATTTGCTATTGTGAAGTATGTACAGTGGAAATGGCCCAGGACTCATGGTGAGTCAGTATATGTTGTCATGCTAGGGGGGTTACACATTGAAAAGGGCCTCTGGAGTACATTAGGTGATATTTGGAAACTTATTGGATACAAATATGTAAGACTGCACGTTCTCCTATTTACCATAGAGTATATACAGCAGGTGAAACCCACCACTACTTAGAGCAAATAACCTTAAAGTAACTCCTGTCTACTTGTTCCCTCTGTCATATCTAGACTGCTTGATTAACTAAGATTTCCAACTTCTGTGGTTTGCTCAGCTTGTGGTTAATACCACAGGCAGCCATAGAAATCTAGATGCTTGCTAAGACGAAAAGTAGTATAGTCAGTCAAATCAGTGATTTTGCATGTATAACTTCATACATACATACATACATACATATCTTCACAAGGTATTAACCACAAGCTGAGCAAACCACAGAAGTTGGAAATCTTAGTTAAGATATGACAGTAGTTTATTCCACACTAGATATCTTCACTACTGTAGTTAGTACTAGAGGAAGGGTAAAGCCATAAAGTTGGTTGTTGGGGCTACCTAGCGTAAGCCCTCAATTGTCGACCGGTGTCATATAAAATTAGTCACCCCCAAATTTAGTCACCCCGGGTGAGTAATATCACGGATAAATTTAAAATATTGCTCACCCCCACTACCATTTTCCGGTAAATTGGTCACCCCAGGGTGACCGATTTAAACAGGAGAACAGTCATCCCCTCGTGAAATTGGTAACCCCCAAAATAAGCGAAGTTTGGAGCGTGTAGAGTCTTCTTCTCTATATTCTGTTGTTGCTAACATACTGCTCATAACTTTGGCATCCATACCTTATCAAAGACATATTTTTATTGGAGAAGCAGAGAGATTTAGGGATAACTGTAACTAGAAACTTATCATGGTCCCTCCACATTAGAGAGACATGTGGAAAAGCCTATCGTTTTCTTCATCTAGTGAGACGCACTGTCTCTATCTCAGCACCCTCCCACTTGAAAAAGTCACTTTATCTCTTCTTAGTAGAGTCTCAGCTAACATACTGCTCACAACTTTGGCGTCCATACCTTATCAAAGACATATTTTTATTGGAGAAAGTTCAACGTAGAGCTTCAAAATACATTTAGAACAACTTTATTTAAGACTATAAGTCCAGGCTCTATTTACCCTCAACCTTCTGCCACTCCTGTACCACTTCGAACTGTTGGACGTGTTGTTTGTATTGAAATGTCTCAAAGACCCTCCTGATTCTTTCAATATTTTTTATTTCAACTTTTTTTCTTCTGGTTCCACACAATCATCTTCCTCCCACAAGCTAGAATGTAAGTTCCATTGCTCCTCGAGTACTCATCACCAATATTTTAATCGTGTAGTCTTGCTCTGGAATGATTATTCTCCAATTGATCTTTCTAGTCCTTTCAGTACCATCAAAAAGACTCTTCAACAACAGTTCTGGAATACATTCCTCATTAAATACAACAATTTCAGCTCTCTCTACCCTTCTCAAACTGTCATACCTCCAATATCAACATTACTCTACCACCTAACTCTTGAATTAATTTTTGCTCTTGTTTATTTTTGTTTTGTTTTATTTTTGTATCATTTTTCTGGCAGTTCTAGAGCTTAGAGTTTGACCCTCAACCTCAAAAACTTATTCATCACACTTCAATACCTGTATTATCATATGGTTGTAAAGCTAATAATAATAATCAAAATAATAATAATAATAATAATAATAAGTAGCTAGCTAGTCAAATTACATTCCTGAGGAAGTATATAGCGAAAGTAAGCTAAGGGGAGGGGGGTGTAATATCTGGGGGAGCCTTGTCTCCCCCCCCCCCAAAAAAAACAACAACAAAAAACAACAACAACAACAACAACAACAACTTTTGGCCAACATTTTACATCATACATTAATTTTTGTAAGGCTGTTCATATAGCTAGTTTTCCACATAGAACTATGTATCTGTGAATAGATGTCTCTATAACTGATGCATAGTGAATTATATAATTATGTCCTATCTGAAGGTATGTCAGAGTGGATTAATAATGTATAAGTACATATATTTTCAAAGTTATTGCGGTGTCAAAGGGAATTACTCCCTGTTTTAGCTAGCTACAACAATTCTATTTCTTGTAGTAGCTTAACACAGTCACATGACAATGCCATTGAGGGAGGGCTGTCCAGTATAACAGAGCTACAGCTTCTCCATGTCAACATTTGAGGGTATATGCCAGTGTGCCTAGGTTAACTAATTTATTCTTAGTTATTCTTTTCCCCTTCCTTGCATCGACAAAATTTTGGCTAAAACAATTTATATTTTGCTAGCTCACATTACTTAGCCAAGCTTAAATACCACAGTATAGCTACAAGCTCCCTCTTTTTCCTGAGAGCTCTGGAAAGTTACTTGTCCCATGAGTCAAGGAGGATAGTTTCACCCACTATCTTCTACAGAGGCTTTAAGGTGGTGCAGCAGAGAAATGACCATCTTGGGATGTGTTGCTGGCACTCATTAACTTTATTACGTTTTGTTTACTTTTTTTTTTTAGCATAATAGCATGGTTTTGTTATTGTTTTGTTTTGTTCTAGCTAGTGGTTTAAGCAGATGAAATATATCACTATTGATGGCTGTGATGAGTCATGTCTGAAAAGCTTGAATATATCTAGCTACTAGCTAAAAATTAAGATTTCATGATTTAGCTAAACTACATTTGAACAAGATATTTTGACAGTAGTTTGTTGTCATCTTGTCTTCGAAACAAACTTGAACAAGTTCATTAGTCTATACACAAGCTAGCAGGAGGCAGGTATGATTTAAGAATAAATACATTTTCTTAGTCTTTGGATGCATGCTTTTACTTTGACCAAATAGCATTATAATATCCTATTATTCTATCCAGAAGTAGAAGTAGCTGAAGATGATGTCGAATTGTTTTTTTAAGTGTGGTAAGCAGTCAGAAAAGTTGATTACATCTGGAGCACCGAGGATCAGGAGCATTATTGCTGCCAGTCATCAGCGTGGTGACAACCTATATGAAAGTCTTCAATCCCACCTGGATGAAGATTCAACTTATATACCATCGTGTGCCATAAAAGCTGTGTTTCCTCATACACTTTAAAAACCCACATACAATGTCAGGTGGGTAGAGTGGGGCTAAAAGGTGAGCCACCACGAAAACCATTATGTCGTTCAGATTTATCTTCGTTTGATTTTAAATTGCACTGTATATTCTGTGGAGAAACATGCAATCTTAAATCTGACCCACGCAACCCATCCAGGTGGATGCCTGCCTATCTTTGTAAAACAGTAGGCCATGGTACTGGATTATCCTTCAAAGACTCAATACTTGAAGTCTGCAATAGACGGCTTTGCTGATGACACAGGTATGTCCAAACACTGAAGATAGTCAGGAAGACTCTAAAATCAAACGACTCAAGAAGGAAAATCTCAAGGATTCTATAAAACCTGGTATACCTGTCTCCTACTACCACGGTCCAAAAAAGTGTGACATGCCAGAAGAAGTTTCAAAGAAATTTGTCCTTCCTCACAGAGTGCTGGCGCAGCAAGTAATTCTTGTTTGAAGAGTGTTGCCATTACACCATCCACACCTGAGTTTTGGTGGTTTCAATACTAAGCTCATACGAATGCAGGGACAAGGTGTAAAACCTCATACCAAAGCTATGTACACACCATTGATTGACATGACTCCTTCAGACCCAACTACAATGAAAACTGCTATGCTAGAGGCAAAAAGATTAACAGGGAAAGCTGGCCAAGTAGCAACTATTTTCACCGCAGATCTTCAGCTCTATCGTGTGGGTCTTAATGTGGAGTGGGCTGACTCAGAACTATTTGGTGAGAACTTTATCCTTCGACTAGGAGGAATGCACTTTCTAATGAGCTATGTTGGTGCTGTGGGGGTTCTGATGGCTGGAAGTGGGCTGGAAAAGGTGATGAAAGCTGCCTTTGGGGGTGTAACGAAAATGCTTACTGGTAAAAATTTCCCCCAGAACACCAGAGCCCTGAAAATTGTGGTTGAGCAACTGCTACATGAAATTCTGTGTAAAGTCAATACCATGGATGAACTTGTTGAAAAAACTGACTAGCACAATAAACTGAATATGATAAACTAAAAGATACAACTAGGTGACAACCACAAAACAATGCATCTAGTGATATAGCTTGTGGCAATATGCACATACATAATGCTTTAGGCTAAATACATGACAATGTATAGTTGTAAGTGTTTATTTCCAACACTCCTCCTCACTTGCAACTGGGCATGACTCTAACTCCAGCCAAAAACTGTAACTTGACAAGTTGATCATGACCAAGACCTTTTGTCAACAAGTCTGCGATCATTTCCTCTGTTGGGCAATATCTCAGTTCTCGGATGAAATGATATTTAATTTCGATGTGTTTTGTACGTCTATGGAATTGAGGATTTTTTGCTATCTGTATAGCCGATTGGTTGTCCTCATAGTCAATAAGCTCCTCCACTGAACTCGCACACAACTCTGAAATGAGTAGTCTCATCCACACTGCTTCTTGTCCTGCACTTGCCAGAGCCATATACTCGGCCTCTGCTGTTGACAGTGCAACACATGATTGTTTTTTGCTTCTCCAGCTCACTGGACAACTGCCAATCTGGAAAAAATAGCCAGATGTAGATTTTCTGTCATCCAAATCTCCTCCCCAATCTGAGTCAGAGTATCCAACACATTTGCTTGACGTTTCCTTGCTGTAAAGCAGACCAAATTTTGTAGTGCCTTTCAGATATCTCATAATTCTCTTCACTCCGATCCAATGCTGAGTATTTGGTCGTGATGAAAACTTGGCAACATTGTTCACGGCATATGTAATATCTGGTCTAGTTCCAACAGATAAATACATGAGGCTTCCAACAGCTGACTGATACATTTTTTGGTCAAATTTCTCTTCATCTTCTGTGCCCTTTACCAATTTGGTACAAGTGTCAACAGGAGTCTTCACTGACTTAGCATCCTCCATGCCAAATTTTTTAAGAAGATTTTGAGTGTAGACAGGCTGACCAATCCAGACTTCATTTGCTTCATCATTCTGAACTACTTTCAACCCAAGGAAATAGTGAAGCTTTCCCATGTCCTTGATATCGAAACGCTTGGCCAGTGCTTGCTTAACATTCTTCAATTGCTCCTCCTTTTTAGCTGCAAGAACAATGTCATCCACATACACTCCAATATTGAACATTTCTCCTTCACATCTTCTGTAGATACAAGGATCACTCTCACTTTGAATATATCCCATTATATTCAGTTGATCATTCAACACAGAATTCCAACAGCGAGGTGATTGTTTAAACCATAAATGCTTTTCTCCAGTTTACACACAAGATGTTCTTCTCCCCTCTTGATGAAACCGTCTGGCTACTTCATATATACTTCCTCCTCAAGTTCTCCATTGAGAAAGGCAGTAGTAACATCAATCTGATGAATCTGTAAGTCATTCTGTACAGCCAGTGCAATCAGAGCACGAAGTGATTCCAGTCTAATCACCGGACAGAAAGTTTCATCATAGTCAGTGCCGAACTTCTGTGAAAAACCTTGAGCTACTAAGCGAGCTTTATAACGTTCCACTGAACCATCTGCTAAAATCTTGACTTTGAATACCCATTTACTACCAACTGGTGTTTGATCTTTTGGTAATTCTGTTAAAGTCCAGACTTTGTTGTCATCTAGAGACTTAATCTCCTTTGCCATTGCTTCCACCCACTTTTCTTTATCAGAACTCTCCAATGCTTCATCCAATGTAGTCGGTGTTGTTGGCTCCCTTGCTTGACTATCACTAATGCTTGCTCTTTCTCCATAAAATTCTGGAGTTTGCTTCGCTCTCTCAGAGCGTCTCAGAACAGGCTGCACAGTAGCCTCTGAAGTAGCAACTTCATTTTCTAGATGATCAGAAGACTCTTCAGTATTAAGTTCCAACTCCACAAAATGTTTATCTTCTTCTGTACACAACGTTTCTCCAATTTCACTATTGGTACTTTTTTCATTGAAATGAACATCTCGACTGTAAATCACTCTTGATCTGCTCGAATCATAGAGTCTATAACCTTTCGTTTCCTCTCCATAGCCCAGGAAAATACATTTTCTTGACTTTGAATCCAATTTTTTTCTTTCATCCTTGGCTACATGAGCATATGCGTCACATCCAAAAACACGCAAGTGCTCTACTTGTGGCTTCTGTTTCATCCACGCTTCAAATGGAGTCATGTCTTCAATAGCCTTAGTCGGACTTCTATTTCTCAGATAAACTGCAGTAGATACAGCTTCTGCCCAAAATGCTTGAGGTAGTTTAGCATCAACCAACATAGAACGCAGTGTCTCAACTAGAGTCCTGTTCATCCGTTCAGCTATACCATTTTGCTCGGGTGATTTGGGAACTGTACGCTCATGACGTATCCCTTCTGACTTCAAGTAGTCCTTGAATTCAGTAGAAAGATATTCACCTCCATTGTCAGAACGTAGAACTTTTAGGTGTTTTCCACTGGATCTCTCCACTAGAGCCTTCCACTTCAGGAAATAATTGAATACTTCATCCTTTTTCTTCAAAACATAGACCCATGTGTAGTGGGAGAAATCATCAATGAATGTTAAAAAATACTCAGTGTGACAGATTTTGATTCTGCCATATTTCACTCCTCTACAGCTAGCAGTCCTTAAATATCCACCAGCTAAATCTCTGCCCAAGTGTCTGGGCCCATAACCTGTTGAAAAAACTGACTAGCACAATAAACTGAATATGATAAACTAAAAGATACAACTAGGTGACAACCACAAAAACAATGCATCTAGTGATATAGCTTGTGGCAATATGCACATACATAATGCTTTAGGTTAAATACATGACAATGTATAGTTGTAAGTGTTTATTTCCGACAGAACTTATGCAGCAACTAAAGGCTAGAGCATCAAGAAGTAAAGCCACAAAACACTGGGTGGAGAATCTTATTCGTCCAGTATTCCTGATGCTAATGTTTGTTAGAGCTGAGCGAGAAGGAGAGTGGGCCCTACATTTGTGGGCAGTAAATGAAATGATACCATACTTTTTTGCTGCAGGGCATGTTCACTATGCCCGATATGGTCTACTGTACCTCCGATCAATGCAAAAGCTACATGGAGAAGTCCTAGTGAGATTTTTGAAAGGGGAACATGTCCAACGCCACAGACAGGGACTATGGAATGGTATTTGGATGGACATGTTCATAGAAATCACTTTTATGCGATATGGGCATGGACCCATGGTCTTATAGGAATAACACTGAATGAGAAAGCTGTCCATAAATGGGCAATGAGTTTGCACATCTGCAGCAGATTGATGAAGGATGTGGCAGATTTGAAGGATTCCTCCTCACCAGTGGAGATCACCTCCCACAAGGAGGAGTTAGCATCACGAGTCAAATATGATGAAATGACAGGCAAGTCATTAGGGAAAAGTTGCAAACTTGCATCGACCCATTGAACACAGCAAGTCATCTTGTGAACATAGTCACTGGGCATATATGTACGGATGAAGTAAATGTACATAATGCTATTGACCTGGGAAAATCCCAGATGAAAGAATATTAAGCAAGCTGGCCAGCGGCTCAAGAAGAAAGTTCGTACAACAATGAAAGAGAACAAGAAAAACAACAACAGTTGCTGCTGAGCAGTTTGACTCTGGACTGATATTTGCTAGGGCCCTAGCACTCATGAACTCTCGAGACATTAAGGTGGAGTACATTCTTAGCTATGAACTAGCATCAGTTCCTACGTCAATGTTTGATGAAATAACTAGAAATCTGCGTATTGCCAAGTCAAAGTCATTGCTAAAGAACAAACTTCAGGTGGAACAATCAGCTCGTGCTACAGGACAACCAGATGCTATTGTCATGGATGGCTGTGCCATACTTTGGGTTGTGCATTGGCCTAGTAAGGGGAGCGTACAAGACCTGGTGACAAATATTGTGAAACACATCACAAGTAAATTGAAAGGCAGCACTCGAGTACATATAATATTTGACCACTATTGTGAATACAGTATTAAAAGTGGAACTACATGCTCTCGTAAAGCACAGGTTTCTAGAGAGAATCAACTGTGTCTCAGCTCTCCTCTGCCTCCTCAAGACGTTGCTCTAACTGTTACAAAAAACAAAATACAGCTCATTGATATGATTTGTGATGAACTTGTGTCTTCAGTAGCACTGCTAAATCTTCCCAACAGTTTTGTAGTCACTGGAAAATCACCAATACCTACAGAGGTATGTAGTGGATTGCAAATCATAAGACCTGACCTGAAGACAATGCACGAAGAGGCAGACATTATCATTCCTAACCAAGTAGTGTATCTGGCAAGCCTTGGATGTTGCACTATCAAAGTTATCAGTGACGACACAGATGTGTTTGTGCTATTAGTTCATTACTATGCTGACAAGAAATTGACATCAACGCTTGTCATGGAACCAACTAGTCAGGGACGCTCATCAGTTAACATTGGTTCTACAGTTGCCAAGCACCAAAGTATTGCCCTACAACTTCTTCCAGCTCATGCGTTGACTGGGTGTGACACTGTTGCATCTTACTTCGGCATTGGTAAAACGAAGGTTGTAAAAACTCTTGAGGCAGGAAATAGGTTGAACCACCTGGGTAACCCCATGGCCAGCCTAGAGGATGTCCTTTGTGAATCAGCAGCATTTGTTGCAGCATGCTATGGTCAGAAATGTCAACCTCATGAAACAATGACGACATACGCTACAAAGTATGGGTTTTCAAAACTGGACGAAAAAGTGCATGCCTACTACCAAAACTTAAAGCAATACCACCGACTAGTCAATCATTTAAGGAAAATACGAAGAGGGCTCACTTTCAGGCATGCATATGGAAAGCTGCTCTAGATGAGGAACCTCCAAAACTTGACCCATTGAAATTTGGATGGGTTAAGGATGACAGTAGTAAGTCACTCAGTGCAATTCCTCTACCACAGGATGTTCCTCTTGCACCACCAGAAGTACTCAAAACAATTCAGTGCACCTGCAGCAGTGATCAGCCTTGCTCATCTCTCAGATGTGGATGTGCATCAGTTAAGCTTCCTTGCTCTCTGTTCTGCAAATGTGGTGGGTTTGATAGGTGCTTTAATCTGATGACAAAACACAATATGGCAAACAATACTGTAGATGATGAGGAGCTCAGTGGAGATGACGATGATAGACGAGGAAGATACTTAAATATGCTACTGAATAGGAATTGCTGACATCCATTTACATTTTATAGCTTAAAACTGTCACAGTCATTATTGATTCATGCATTATATCTGTTACTTTCTGAACATACACGTTTTAATTAAAATTATCCTCAACCTAGCAGCCATTTTGAATTTCTGTGGATGCATAAAGAAAGTAGTTCACTAAAAACATGCAAATGGTTCCATAGATGTGCATGCCACTTACTAAATTGCCAACTTTCAGAATTCTCTTTTATGTTAATTAATGCAATTGAATAACAATAGTTTTGGCGGCCAATTTGAATTTCTCAAATTCCTCAAGGATGTCAAGTTGGCACCCAATGGAATATTAATCTAGACTACTTAAAGATTAAAAATCTGCCAAGAACAATTATGCGTCATGAAATTCTTGGTTCACCCCTCCTTCCACTAGACTATGGGGCTAAAACAGAAATATAAATGGGAAGAAACAACTTCAGTAGGTATGCAGTATAGTGTATTCTTAAAGTAGTTATATCAAAGGATTGTTTAATCAAACTCATTAGCAGACCCATAGCTGGGATTTGAGTCTTAAGCCTCAATTAAAAAAAAAGCACATAATTAATTTCTTAACATTCAATTTTCTGTGTTATGCCTCACACCTTCAGCCCCCCCCCCCCTCCTCCTTATATATTAGTGGGGGAACGATAGCCCCCTCTGCCTCCCCCTGCCCCCATTTCTCTGCCATTGAAGAAGTCACAATGAACAAATAAAAAAATAAATGAATAAATTTTGGTAGCAAATTACATTGAATAATAAACTGTTGTTGTTGTTGTTGTTTCATCAGTGTGGATGCCTCTGAATAATTGATTTTTCTGACTTCATCAATTCACAAATACTGATAATAAATATGGATGCTAAATTGCCGTATCTACCATTATCTTTATAAACACATAGTAATGCTTTCTTTTCTGTATTGCTTGTAAGAATCTACCTTAACTAGCACTATACATGGTTTAGCTATAGATATGTAATTATTTATAATAATTATTTGTGCTTCAATTAATTCTCATTTATTGAATATTACAATGTTTTTTCTGCCAAGAAATGTCATGATATTCAGTAAAAACACAAAATTAACAAATAAACAATGACAACAAACACTCAAAATAATTATCCATGTTTCACAACTCAAGAGTTAAGTACACATTGTGCAAAACCAATCACCCAAGGGGGCCTCTTTTATTTTGGCACATTTGAAGTGATTCCAAGTTTTACACTTGTCACATTGTATCATCTGATCGAATGAGTCAGGCCGCTGACAGGGACAGTACACTGGAATTGCAATATACTGCCATTTTGGTCGCCTCACTTCACCAGTTTGTTTTCCTTTAGGGAATGCAGTAAGTTTCTGTTTCTCAAAACAGCGAATAAGGTGGGACCTCATTTTGTTTTCATTAAAGGTAATTGTTTCAATGTTATTTCCTTTTGCTGCGTGGTAGGCAGCAGCAATGCTGAACAATCCACAGTTGTTCTAACCTGGTGATTGCTGCTGGACTTATGATTGTCACAAGCAAGGCTTGTTGCGATATTAGAGGTTGATATAGCTGAGTTATCTGTAGCTCCGCACTTGCTGCCAACTTTCCATTGAAACTACTGTCAAACAGATAGACTTCATTGCCTAACAGGGCAGTTGTGATCCAGTGCTGATACTCTTCTACATAGAAAATCTGTATAGCTATAAATAGACAAATTGGTTAATTAGTTAGCCTAAGCAAAGGATAACATACTGTACCTGAACTACAATCACTAGTAATAGAAGGGAAGGACTTCAATTGGATAAGTAACGTACTATAACATCCTTCGACACGTGAAAATTGCATGCGCAATAGTTTGTGAGCTGCATGCATATGGCGGTCATTTAACATGCTTGATTTGCCTTCAATTTCTTTCTTATCTTGCTGTGTCAAACCCAAGCTTGATACCCACTCGGTACTTTCCTGCGATAACATAGTTATAATGATGCAACAGTTAAAATATTAGGTATACTTTACCTCTTCTGCTCCTTTTCTATGATACCTGTGGCATGATCTCTTAGCTGGAGGAATCAGGAGATCTTGAAGCTTAGAATCATGGTCATCAGATTGGTGTTGCTCTGAGATGTTGGACCTTACATACCACATAAGTATCACAATTACATCATGTTTAGTCATGAGTTTGAAGGTTACATTGTGTTGTCTTGCTTTTGTAGATCAACGTCGACACTGCGATCAAGCTGTGGATTTTCAGAGCAAGATATATTGACCCAATATAAAGGACATATATAAACATCATAATAAGTCTGACAATATGTATAAATAAATAATCTATTTATGCTTACATTCTTTTGTCCTTTGTGAGTGTCAGAAGGCTGCTTGGTGGTTGTGTTGTCTACCTTAGATACCTGTAGATCAATGTCGACACTGCTATCAAGCTGTGGATTTTCAGAGCAAGATATATTGACCCAATATAAAGGACATATATAAACATCATAATAAGTCTGACAATATTATGTATAAATAAATAATCTATTTATGCTTACATTCTTTTGTCCTTTGTGAGTGTCAGAAGGCTGCTTGGTGGTTGTGTTGTCTACCTTCTGTGACCGCTCTTTATATTCCCTAAGCCTGGAAATATTTGCTTTTTTCTTGAGAACTTTCCCAGATTTATTGGTAAGTTCATACAAACCCTTCCCCACATCTCTAGAAATAAGGTATGGGCCAAGCCAAACAGGTTCCAATTTACCACCTTTGCGCTGCTTCTGCATGGAGTTCTCAAGCAAAACTTGAGATCCTATTGGAAGAATTTTGGCTTCATGCTTGCGATCATATGTTTCTCTCTGCTGTTTTTGTGCAACTAGAATGTTCTCTTCTGCTTTTTTAAAAGCATCTTCACGAGCCATTAGCAATTGTTTGATTAGTTCACTATGAGCAACCTCCTCAGTAGAGTCATCTAGCTCAGTTAATGACTTGGGGCAAACATCATTGTGTATAGGTAGTCGCATCTCTTTCTGAAAAAGCATGAAGTATGGTGAAAACTTTGTTGATGCTTGTCTAGATGCTCTGTAACTCATAAGCACTGTGTCAAGTTTTAAATCCCAATCATCATGTCCTTCACATGTAATCTTAGCCAAGCTCCTTGTGAGAGTTTGGTTGAAGCGTTCAGTGAGACCATTCGTCTATAAAACAAACAAAAAAGATTAGTGCCAAAAATTGTATAAATCATAGATATATACATACCATGTGGTATAACAAATAGGACATCATTGTGTGAGTGATTTACGATTCTCTGATTACTTGCTGACTCGGATCCTGAGACAGCATTCTCACTACAGTACTACTAACTTTTTCCATTTACTCAAGTACAATAAGAGATTGGCCAATACAAATCCAGCAGCTTTAATGAAGCTACTTTACAGCCACATTTTATGTTCTTCAATGTTGTAAAAGAAAAATTCTATAATTTTTTTTTTATGAGTAAGAATTATTTTAACTGACTATTCTCATTTTCCTTTTATTATTATTTATTATTCTTACAAAATGCATAGCAATAGGTTAGAGAAGAGAGACCCACACTAACGAGTCTCAATTGAGATTGTGGTATATATATGTGTGTGTATATCAAAAGTTCAAAGGTCAGTACATGTCACCCCTGTGTCACCCCTGCGGGTATGTTCAATTGGAAACATTAGCGCGGGTGCAATACCTGGGCTTACCAACAAAGAAGTTTGAAATTTTCTTTTTTTGTCTACAAATTGCATGTTTATGTCTTGGGGAAAGTTCTGGAACAACCAATTACTTTCCATGCTAAGAAACAGACCGCATAATTTGAAAATCATTAACTAGAATTGGCATGAAATTTGCCATACTTTAAAATTATTAATTGTGTGCTTCAACGTGCAGTAAGGCCAGTAGGCCCTGTCAAATTATGCTACCATTTTTTTTCTGGAATAATACACAGGAGTAAGCATAGTGGAGTAACTAGTGATGTGCTCGAAATGCACAAAATGGTGAGCAAACTCTTTATTTTAGTTACCTAGGTACAATGCTACTTTGTTCAGGAAGTGATTGTGCCGCTCAAAATAATGCTCAAACATGCACTCATTTGTGCTAGTCCAGCAATGCATACAATTTAATTGTAGCTAGCTATGTTCTATAACTTGCCATTCATATAAAGTAGTATAGTTTAGAGAATGTCAACGTGCGTAAATGGCATTACTGTGGAGTAACTATAATAGCTGGCTAGTGTAAATAAAGACTAGTTTGTTTGTTATGATTTGTTTACAAATATTCCTAAAAAATTCTTCTTTATTGGTTCTTGTAAAAACAAATACACAAAAAACAACAAAAACAAGAACAAAGTTCACACACATATTTCAATGATGAGTTGATGCAGCTAACTATCTGAAGACACTTCATCAACTACACAAGAAGTAAAAAATATGGATATATTCATTGAGAGCTTGCAATGATTTGATTCCGAAATACAGCAACACGAATAGCTTCAAATAATTGCTAACTTTATTTATCTACTTTTGTCATATTCTCAGCATCAATGGTTTGTTATTGTCAGTAAGATTTTGGGCAGTTTCAGAACTTTGACACTTGTAATTTTTTGAAAATATTGCGTAATTGCAGCCCCTATACGATATACACCTTTGATTTCAGAGTTACCTCACCTGTGGATGGTAGGCACTGGTAATCCTATGTTCAGTATTAGTTATCTGATACAACTCCTTGGATAATGCATTAACAAATTCTCTCCCTTGGTCAGTGATCAAAACTTCTGGACTGCCCATCCGACATATCACCTGTTACGGAGTCACAACATGCAGCATCTGAAATTGCTATCATTGTTATTGTTCTATTTAAGACTTACAGAATATATGAAACTTGCAATGCCATTTGCAGTTTTGTCTGGAAGAGATGCAGCCTCAGCCCACTTGCTGAAATAATCAGTTAAGGTTACAATATACTGGTTTCCTCTTGAGGTCTTCGGCAACGGGCCAATAAGATCCATTCCCACCTGAGCCCAAATCCTGATTGGTACAGGAATTGAGCGTAGTGAGCCTGAGGCTTTTTTAAGTGTGTGGTTATTTCGCTGGCATGTGTCACATGATGCCACCTGTAACAGTAAATTTGGTTAGGCCCATAGCTAGATAACAAACAATGACACATATTGCTTACATAATTTTTAACATCAGTGGTCAGACCTGGCCAGTAATATCGAGCAGAAATCATGTCCAGAGTACGATTAATTCCAAGATGACTGGCATTATGAACACACTCCACAATTCTCTGCCTTTTAATGGTGTCATCTACCACTAGCCTGCCTAAAGTACCAGATTATTTGCTTACTATAAACATTCATCAGCTAATGACTGCTTCTAGCCCTAATAGCCATAGCCACTATAATATAATTAATGCTTACCTGTACATTGCTTAGAACTTTTATAAAACAAATCTGCTTCCTTTGTGAAAAAAAACTTAGCTTTTTTCCTTAATGACCCTTTATCCGACTTGGAAAAACCATCTGGATATATGCCATCTTTGATATAGTTGTATATAGTGCTGAAGCTAAATCTCCCATGATTGTTATCTCCTGCCATACTTCACCAGTAAAACTTTGAACTGGTCAAACTAAAAAATCAAACATGACTTAAATATTGCATTGAGTCTGAAGAACTATGAGAATCCTGCATAATTATTGTAAGCAACCTGTAAGTGTAAATGCTAGAAAAACAACGGATGATATGTGAGAGACAAATTATACATGTACACATGTATAGATTTAAAAGAAATTAAGCAACCATGATATATGAGACAGAAATTAAACATGCACATTTGTATAGAATTAAGCGATTGTTCTATAGCTCCACTGTTCATGTTTTGCTATTTGAGATGAGATCCACATTAGGCCCACGACACGGTGACAGTTTTCCAGAGGGGGTGACCATTTTCCAGAGGGGGTGACCGTTTTCCCAAGGGGGTGATCGTTTTCCTGTTCAAATAGGTCACCCGGGGTGACTAATTTT
>WLWD01002210.1_pt1 | contig 28076 bp, 17 predicted proteins | sample 6712731 | NCBI WGS metagenome assembly WLWD01 (sample SAMN12718690, study PRJNA576275) | sponge metagenome | isolation source: marine sponge | host: Mycale hentscheli | place: New Zealand: South Island, Marlborough, Capsize Point | collected 2014-11-01
TTAGTGTTGTTCAGACTTCCCATTTAAGTACTCTATTCAGAGCTGGAGTGACTGGTGTTTCAGTTAAGCGTGGGCATGTCAGCATGTGTTAGAAGAAGCTGCTGATGATACTGGCTTAACTGTGCAACAAGTAGTAGTAAGTTATGAAGATATGGCTTAGTATAGAATGGCTATATTATTTATTTGTAGAATTGTGTGAAGGAGAAATAGTAGAAGATAAAGCATACCAGAAACACTGAACCAGTGAAGACTTTTCAAGATACCTTTGACGTCCTGGCAGAATTTTCAACAGGAATAGGCAAAATCAAATGGTTAGATGAATTGACATTTAATAGTACAATCTAAGTTCTCTTTAATGATTCAGCCATTCTCGGCTGAAATAATGATAATAGCAAATTTTTCTCGCTCAATAGAAAATATTGTTAATTAAAACTTGACCCGATGTTTTGACTTCTTGCCTAAGTCCTCTTCAGGGGTCAACAGAGGTCGAACTTTCCATAGTGATATAATAGCACGATGTAAACAGCAATATTTCTGGAGGGCACGCTTACTGTTTATTATACCTTGGAGGATGATTTGCACGCAGCATGGACAGCCAGCATCCTGGAAGCTCTGAACCTATGTCTCTGTTTTATTTATTCATTTATTTTGTCTTTGCGCAAGAAGGGGGAGGGTGGTATGATCTAGGGCTCCACTAGAGTTTTTTATTAAGCTAGATAGCCACCCTCTCCCAGGGCTTCCTCCTCAGGATTGAGTTGGTTATCTGTGATAATTCCTCAAACGCATGATTTAGCTTGTATGTAATTGGTGAGTGAGCCAGACACTTACAGGGGTTACACAATCAAGATTTTGTGGTGTATTAATGATGATTCAGTCATTCTCGGCTGAAACAATTATAATAATAGGAAATGTTCTCGTTCTGACAGCCAATATTATATTAATTAAAACTTAAGTTATAATCGTTCTACCAGCCAATATTATATTAATTAAACCTTAAGTTTTAATTAACATAATATTGGCTGTTAGAACGAGAAAACTAGCTCTTGTTTATTTGTGACCGTCTATGGGAAAATCGGGCACAACGCGGCATGCGTAGATGTCGCAAAAAGATCGATTTAGTTCTTAAAATTGTATTAAATAAGCCTAACGAAGGGAACGGTTAGGTGATATATAGCGGGAATGGCTAAAGTTACGGCGATAAAACTTGGAGAGCTTAATATCTGCTTGCCGAGGAGTGTGTAAGTGCAAAAAAAAATTTTTTTGTCGGGGCCGCGTTGTGCCCGATTTTCCTGTAGACGGTCACATTAATTTTTTTACTTATGAATATGGAACATGCTACCCCTATTTTTGCCCACGTCACCAGTTACATAAGTTGGTAAATCGTCTTGATAAAATAAAGAATTGGATCTGCCAAACAGTGAGTGGTGGGTCCAAGCTAATTGGAGCAGACCTAAACACATGAACTTTTTGTTTTATTGGCGAGTAAATGAAGCGAGCGAGACACTCTCAGGGGTAACACAATTGAAAATTGGTGATGTTTGTTTGTTAATATATATGTTTGGACGTACGTATGTCATTTGTACTTTGAACTTCTCGTATTTTTGTGTTAACTCAGCATTCGACCTCGTCCCAAACTTCACTAAACAGATTCCTCTGGTTTATCGATCATTACCCGTATCATCCTAGAAATTGAATTGTTTACCACTTTGAATTATTTTGCGGGTACAGTTAGAACTCAAAACCTTTCGGGAGTTCCATTTCTATTCGAGTTAGTGGCGGTGGTAAGTTAATAGCTATTTGTCATAATTATAAGCCCTACGCAACAGTATTGACTTGAAAAATTATTGTCCACTAGACTAACCACAAAGGTAAGTTGCACAGGTATGTTCAGTTAAGTGTGAAAGTATTGTCCTACTACTTAGCTAATGAATATCACAAAGAAAACACTTAAATAACGTGACTTGTTTTTTGTTGCTTTTTTTTTTTTTTTTTTTTTTTTCCAATTCAAACAGTTGCGGGGTGTGGTTACTATGGCTTTGAATCCCCTTTACCTTATATACGTAATTCAAAACTTGATTTTTTTTAATAGCATGAGTGTAAATCAATCGTTTAACGATAGTATAGCTTTAGGCTCGCTCGCCATTTGTGCTCAGGCACATCACTAGTTTATAAAAGCATAGCAGACCCAGCAGCACTATATTTTTTTCTTCGTCTTTGAATTATGCCAAGGCCTGTAGCTCATACTAGTTTGTGTGTAGACGTACATATGTCATGTTGTACTTGGACCCTCACTTTTTTGTGTTAGCTATTTGTCGACCTAGATAGCAGGTTTTGACAGGAAAAATGGTCCAACATTACAAATTGTAGCAGTGAGGGTCCCTCTGTAATACTGACTATAAGAAGTGTACCATGTACTGGAAAGTATAGAGTAAACTGACAAGTGTTGTTGCGATCTTGTCAGTATATATGACTGTCCACAGGAGATCAGTCATAATACAGCAATCATGATTGTAAGGAAGAGATCGTAGAATACATATGTGGCATAGCACAGATCACACTACTTGCATAACTGGCATTGCATCCCAACATGAAGAGGGTAATACTTGTGCACGGTCAACGTCTGATGAGTCAGGTCGTAAAGGCTGGCCTCTCGGTTGTTGTCTGAGACTTCCACTAATAGTAATATAGACAGAGATTGTTCGTTGGAATTGGTTCCCTGCATTGGACTCCCACTAAGTAGCATCGTGTGAGCGAAGCAAGACCCTCATTAACAAGTCTCAATTGAGATTTTGGTGTGTATATATATATATATATATATATATATATATGGCAGCGTTCCACACATGTCTATGGTCAATGCATGCCACCCACGGAAGCTACTTAGAAACATGAACATTGGCACAGGCACAAGAAATTCAGGAGAAAAGACTTAGTTAATAATCAGGAAAAATTAATGGCAAAGAGCTACGGTGACAGGTTACAGGAGAGGAGAGAAGTTCGCAGTGAGGTCTTACAAACTTAACAGAGTTCATTTTCTATTATATTGGCGGTGGTAGTGGTAAGTAACCTTGGCTATATGCCTTACGTAACAGATTGGCTCTTACTTGAAAATCCATTGTCCAATAGTCGAGAATCTAAAATGCTTTATCAACTAGAGCTCTGGTACAATAGAGCATTTTCAAGGTTTTGGAAACACGGCTTAGCTTATACATAATCCATTGGTCTACCAATCCTTACTGTGTTATCCTAGGAAATTTATTTGATTACCCCTTGAAAATTTTTTGTCCAATAGTCAAATCATGAATAGAATACGATATAAATCTTGTGTTGGTATATCCAGTGAACTTGTGTGTGTGTGTGTGTGTGTGTGTGTGTGTGTGTGTGTGTGTGTGTAGTGTGGTGTAGTGGTTGTGTCCTGGGCTCAGGGCCCGAGGTCCTGAGTTCAAGCCCAACTCAGGCAATTTTTCCATCTGATTTTCCATCTGCCTCCCACCAGTCCACCCAGCTGTGATTGGGTACCTGGCATTTTCTGGGGTGCAAATTCAAGGCCTTTTCTCATGAAGCAGCAATGGTCCAGGTGGGACTTCGGGTGCCCACACCACTTGCTGTGAGGAAAGGCCTGTTCTCCTGCGAGTTCCTAGCCCGGCTCCAGGAGCTTTGCTTGCACAACTCACAGTGCCTGCTTAGTGCACAGGCATCCTGGCTCTGCCAGGTGCATGAGACCGCCTAGCGGCAGCAAGAAATTTTGCATTTGCTTTTTTTTTTTGTGTGTGTGTGTGTGTGTAGTATATTAGATTGTTTGATACATACGATACTGATGTATGTGTAAATGAGGAGTTTGAAATGATGCAACGAGTAATAAAATGCGTTAGTGATAGTTATATAATGTGCTTGTACAAATACGGAAGTATTGTGCATGCTAGCTAAATGTGGAATGATGGTGAAATGATAACTAGCTAAATATTGACAAGTGGAATGTTCAGCTTTGGCTTTGGTCTTCAACACAACACAATATGTTTACAGAGACTGTTGCAATTGAAAGAATACTAATTTGAGGTGTGTCTGGAATACTTCACACTCACATACAGACACACAGAGCCATTACATACACAGACTCACATACAATAACAACAGGTTAAAGTATATTGGAGCATGGTGACAATTATTTGTATTATTTATTTATTTATTTACTTAATTATTTATGTTTTACTTTTATAGGAGTTCCTCAAATTTACAGTAAGGGCTTGGGAACTTAATCAGAAGAAGTGGACTGTGAGCTGGAAGGTAAAAGTCAACTATTTAATCATTATGTAGTAGATATGTATTGTTTTTATAATAGTGTTACAGTAGCTTCCATGAACTTTCTTTTAAATGTGGAAGGACTGTCAATGGGTGTAGTCAGTCATTTATTCACTGTGTGCGCTAGAGGGTCCTAGTGAGTCGTCCTGTCTGTTTGTGTGTCTGTATATAATACTATAACTTTAGAGATGACTGACAATTAATGGTTGATTATAGGTAACTTACTCAGAACAAAGATTTAAGATCTTTTATTGTGCTACTTTAAATTTTGGCTGATTTTTTAGAAAACACGAACCATGTGTAATAGCTTTAGTGAGTAATGCCCCCTTTTGTTACGTTGTAATCACATGAGCTAATTAATTTCTTGCATATGCAGTAGATTTGCTTTATGTGCTGAAAGTTAACCGAGTGCTTGAATTCTTGTTTAAAGGGACTGCTGGAGTGCTGGCTATATATGCTATATGCAAGTCATCAAGAATGTTACCAGTTATATCATATATAGTCGCCACCAAAGTTATCTAGATCCTTGTGGCGGCATGAAGTTGAAACATTATAATAAGAATTCAGATTCATTGTGGTTTCAATAATGAATACACAGCACACTGTTTCATTGAATGTCTTTCAAAAGTCTTTAGTTACTAAGTCAACTTATCTGACTGGAGTACGTACCAAGTTCGTCTTTTTTTAATCTTTTTTCTTTTTTTTTATGTAATGACTGAAGCTATGCTAATACAAATTCATAATGTGGTTCTGTCGTGTGTGAGTGTGTTTGGTTAGGACTAGCTATGTAGGATGCGTTTTAGGATTGATATTCCAAATAATGCACATCTTATAGTACAGCTTAAGATCAGGCCACACTCCACATGATATAGTGAGCATAGAGAGAAGTAATTCTGAATCAGTACTATAAACTTCGTAGTGGTCAATAAACAGACGCAGTATACATTTTGTTAAAATCATAGGTATCGGTCGTAGTTTACTGCATTATCGTACAGGACGCCATTGAAACCACACACATGCACACACACACACACACATCCTACACATCACACACACACACTACACGCGCACATCATACACACACATCACACATCGTGCACACATCACACACACACATACTATTCTTCCTTCCTGCGACAAAATTTCCATCAAAAGAAGCCCTGGAGTTTGAACCTTCATTTAAGTGGCGCAACTCTTCGCAAAAGTAGATAAATCCCGGAGATATGTGGACTCTCTCGAAGTCTGTCGATGACCATTACCTGTTATGATTTTACTTTCAAATTGCATTGCTTTATTATCGACCACTAACCAAGTATTGGTATCGATTCAGAACTAATCATAACCATATTTGCTATTTTGTGGTATTGTCACATTATTATAATTTATAATATGAAAAAAATCATTGTAATCATGTGGACTAATATGCTCTTGACCTTGATCATCCAAAAAACTTCCTGGCAGTGTTTAGTACCCACCACAAGCACAGTGTAGCCACTCCTTCTTAGCAAAAAAACAAACAAAAAAATAATAGCAAGTATTACTTAACTCAGTATTACTATTTGGGTGTTTTTGTGAATGTCTGTACGCTATGCCAGTTGATAAATTAAATTTTCCATGATGTCCGAAGACGGTGCCGGTTGATAATAGAACCGGAATGTAAGAGTTACAGGTGACTTGCTCTATGTTTGTTTGTCTTTGTTTGTTGCTGTTACTGTTTATTTGTTGTGTGTGTAATGCACTTTGTCATCACTTCAAGTTTATATTGTTGCATGTGTGCTATTCTTCATAAAAAAGTTTTTTTTAATGTTTGTTTTTTTTTCTTTTCTTTTTTTTCTTTTTCTTTTTTTTCTTCTTTTTTTTTCTTTCTTTTTTTTCTTTTTTTTTTTTTCCATTTGTCTTTCGCTCCTCTATTTTCTGTTTAAAAGTATTGCATCAAATGATAATTAGTAGTATTTAAATTGCTTTAATCTCCTATTGTTTTTGCTAATTTTTGTGCTCTCATCTTTTCCTTATCTCGTGGTGATTAGACTCGTATGATTTGTCAGAATTGAAGTTGTGTATGGCGGAATGATTGTGATAGTTGAGTGTCTTTGTTCGTCGATTGGCACTTTACAACGTTATCTCATGTTATTCGCCCAATATACTTCATGCAAGTGTAATTTACACAGAAACACATTTTTAATTTTTAATGTGTTGTTGTTTACCAGTTCATTTCTTTTAATGGGTATTGTTTACAGCCAATTTTTTGTAATTTTTTTATTATCCTCAGAAACTGATTAGCTCATTATGGGCAGAAGGTGAGAAGTGGGGCTTTGATGAGGACTGCAGCTATGACAGAAATCGGAGTAGCTCGGGATGGTGACAGACAGCACATCAAGCGTGGCCCTGGATCTAGTGGATTCATCAAACTCTTCATAACAATTTTAGAACTTTTATTATTATTATTAATTTTTTAAACCACATAGCTAACTCAGAAATTTATATAATAATCAGTATTACTGTCAAAGAATTCTATATATCACGTCATTTAAGAAAACATTTGGAATTACATTCAGTATATTTAGTATCTATACACTGCATGCTGTGGTAAGACATTGTCAAGAATACATAGGGTATATTCCAGCAACATATCTAGTACACATAGTATGGTATACACCTGGTGTAAAAAGTAATGCACAGTACTCCAGTAATACAGTCCATTACGAAAGATACACACTGGTGACGGAAGTAAGATAAGGTCACTGGAGTATGCCACGTGTATAACAAAAGTATGACTTTATGCACTAGTGTATATCCATTGCATGGTGTTGCTTCCACTGTAAAAAAATGTATTTATGGAATATTTTGATGTGTAATACCCTGTATAGTTTACCTGGTACAGTTATAATAATAATAATTAGTTTGTATACTAGTGGCCAAAAACAGTATTTATAACATCGGTGAACTATGTACGAGCAATCGTCCCATACACCATTTGAGGACTACCATGCAGTAGTTAGCAGCACCAAGTGAGCATGTGAAACCTCTGATAGTGAACTCTCTAAAGTAGATTACCTCTGTTCAGTGAACTTCCCTTAGCCCTCTACCCATTCCTATAGAAAAAGTATGGCGTATCTCCCCCTCCTTAAAACAAACACCAATTTTTCTGTACTAATAACTAATGCAATGCATGATATTTGGAGGCAAATTATAAACAAACTCCGAAGGCAAACAAAATGATTTGTGAATTGCGAACCTGGTCCCAAATTGTTCTCAGTTTAGAGGTTCCATCTACTGTATCGTATAAATTTTTGCACATGTCAGAGAGTTCTGGTGATTTCATCTAATAACCCCAACATAAGTTGGGCAATCACCTCCTACAATACTCATAAACTGTGCCATGCCGAGACCATGCATCACAGATCTTTGCCCCCACTAATTATTGACCTTTATGAATAATAAATGTTTGTGTCATTTCTACAACATCATTCAATATGAGCCAAATATAGATGACAATAATATTTTACATTTACACCATGGTCATTGCTTGTTTACAAAAATATGTTGGTATTAGTCCTGCATGAAGAATCCCAAATCAGATATCCAGAATTTCCCACTCAACAGCACACATATCCTGCAGTGATCCCACACGTAACTGGTTGCCGCTGTACTGGAGTGATCCCAGATGCTGCCACTGTTCTGGTGCGACCTATCAATAATTAGACAAGTCTCAACTGATGGTAGTGTTTTCTCTAAAATAAAAAAACAACAAAAATAATAAATACAATGTAAAAAAGCAAACAAACAACAAAAAACAACAACAACACAACAACAATAATAAAAAAAACATTAATCCTTTCACTGCCGTAGATGCCATATGGTGTTCTGAATTTCGTCAGCGGTTCTCCGTATTAAAAAATTGATTATCCAATACAACATTCCCATTTCTTGTTCTCAATTATCCGAACACCTCAGGACCGAGGATTGTTCGGATATTTGAAATGTTCGGATATTCGAAATAAGTCATTTTGAATGGGGTCTTAATCTCTTATCTATTTAATGCACAGCAAAATTCCAATGAATATCATTATAATTCCAAAAAATTGTGTTCGGATTAGCAAGAGTTCGGATAAACGGGGTTCGGATAACTGAGGGTCTATTGTATTATGTTGCTCTGACATAGTACTTCCTGTAATTAAAAAAATAGAAATGATAGCACAGGTGTTTAGTTGTTGTTGTTTTTTACCATTAAAAGAGTTGTCTGTCTGCCCGAAATATTTTATAGTACAAGGTTGAGAAGCCCAGAATCCATCAAGTAGAAGACGAATAAGCCGTGTACTCTGTCTGAACTCCATAGCAGCTCTGAGGTCATCAATAATTGAGTTTCAGTTAGTACCGTTGGTAACGGTAAGTCTAAAGTTATAGCTATTCTTTGTGCGGACTAATAGACTTTTTTTTCATCATAGTAAACAGTCTGACTTGCTTTTAAAATATTTCTCTTGCTAAATGTCTGTGCAGCAAAAAACAAAACAAAAAAACCCAACAACTTTATTACATTTTCATGTTACCAAAATGGCTATCATAAACTCGGCAGTGAAAGGGTTAACAACAAATATGGAACCCCCACCCACACAAAAAAACAAACAAACAAACAAACAAAAATATCCTCTCTCCAGCCCAATTATTTTCATTCATAGGTATGTTAGTGGGTGTGGTCTGTCATTGGAAAGTTAGGAACTATATTAAGGAGGGAGGGGAGTGTGGGTGGAGTGTGTGTGCCACATTACGTATAACAAAAGTAAATTCAACATTTGCACTTGTCTGACTTTATTTGCTGTCTATTAGAATTTACACTTTCAACAACACACCAGAGTTGGGGTCAAACTCAAAATCATTTAATTGCAATTGAAAATACTGCTCTCTTCAAATACAATTTGCAAATACAAATACTTGACTTCAGAATTGTATTTAATTAGAATCGCAAATACTTTGAAAATACGACAGTGTCATGTGCACGTCACATACGTTATCTGCTGTCACACACACATATATATATGCACATACACACACATGTACATACACATGCGTGCGTGCACACATATGCACATGTACATACATACACACATGTACATACACATGTGCATGCACACACACACATGCACACACACACACAGTGACCTCCAATGAAATATCCAAATGGTATTTCCACTTTCCTTTTCCCCAGGAATTTTTGAGGGGCTTGCCCATGTTTTCTCTCGCCTCTTTTCATTTCTGCACGTATTTCAAACTTTAATTTTGCTAGTATTTCAATACATTGCAAATACATAAAAATCAGATTCTCTCAAATACAATTACATTGAAATTACTGCAAAAAATATAATATATTTAATTGCAATTAAATATAATTACAATGTATTTGACTGAACTCTGCCACATACCACTCGCCTCTCCTGGCCAGTGCTTAGTGAGTGTGGTGAAGGAGATGAGAGGAACATATCAAAACCAGTCAATAAGAATCTGATACTAGGTACTCTCAACTAATAATAATAATAATAATAATAATAATAATAATAATAATAGTACGGCACGCAAGTTTCCCATTAAAAAATGTATAGGAAAAATCACTGTTCAATTGAAATTGCACCGGTAAAGTGAAACAGCGCGTAAATAATTGAAATACGTGGAAACTAGGTGAAATACCACAGTAGCTAAGTGAAATAGTACGGGTAAGTGCGCACGCGTGGAGCATTAACCTTGGAAACATACAGTTCGAGTAGTTTCTAGTTGGAGACAATGTCATTCTTTACCACAGAAGCTCTACCCATATCAGACGGAATGTTTAAACAGATTAGGAGGAGCCATATGTTGAAAACGAAGTTCCAGAAAAAACTAATCCTGAAATTGAGTGAACGATACAGTGTAGCTACAATTGCAAATGACTTTTTAAAAAGCTGGCCTACTATTAGTGAGTGATAGCATGGGTAACCCGTGCTATTAGGGATCAATAGCACTTGTAAAGCTATTGAAATAGCACTACTCATGCTATTAATCCCCGAATATCACGGTTACCCGTGCTATTACTCATACTAATTATAATATCATAGCAACAAAAACAATAATAATAGTAAAAATGACAATTAATAATAGCAATAATAATAATAAGTAGCAAGTACTCTGCCATACAGTGGCGCTGTAGCATAAGGTACTTTAATCTCTTAATTCTCAACCACTTGGTTTAGTTACATCATTTGTCCTCTCTTGCTCTCTTTCTTCCTGAACCCTTCCCTCGTTCTTCTTGAGTTAATGGATTCCTTCTGCTCCTTTGTCTGTACCTCTTCCTGGTTCTCAGTGTCTCTGTACTTCAATCCATGATTGTGGACTTTGCCTTCCCTTTCCTTAGGTACACATGTTGTTTCCTTACTTGCCTCTAAGCGCTCCATTCACTTACAAAAATTGGCCGAGTGGGCACTCACCCATTTTTTGTACATGCGAGAATTTGCACACACACAAAATTTACATACACAGCATTATTGAAAGCTTGCACAGGTTGCACTACTTACTCGACTTTAACAAAACTAACATAAGACATCAGATTCAATAGTCTTTAAGGCTTTCTGGACATTCACCATTGATATTCTAGTCAGAAAAGTCAGCCTTCACTACCGTCAATTTGCTTGAAATGGCACAGCAGAGGAACAACTTCTATTGCTGGCCACATAATTGACAAGGAATACTTGTTCGTGTATGCAATTTAAAACCTGGGTGTTAATATTTATCAGAGAAATGGACAGAGTGGGAGCTTTCGTGATAGTGGGTGCCTATCCCGTAGAATACAATAATAATAATAATAATAACCATAATAATGGGCAAGTGAAGCGAGTGAATTCAGCTGCCTTTAATTCTTGCGCGAGCGTCTTAAGAATCCTAATGAATTAATGTTTGTGTCTATAAAAGCTGGCTATCCTTGGGGTAGACGTGAGGACTTGAAATTTAGTTTACTTTGTCGATCAACAACACATAGTCGACTATGAGACCTATCATAAGACTGCACTACCATATCAGCATCATTACACAACAAGTAGCTAGATCACTATAACTTCTACCACTTAACAAAGTGAAGCAGATTGTAAGAGCTCCTGATAAAATACTATTATTAAATGACAAGTGCACTTTGACCTCAAAGTGCTGCTAAATTTCAACTTTAGCGTGAGTGCGAAACACTACACTTGGGCTTAAGAATCTAAAGAACAAAAAATGATGCTATTTAGCCTATTGATCTATGGACAAAAATTAAATTTTTGAAAATGCTTTTTTTTTAGTAGCTTGTGTTCAAAGTACCTAAAGCAGTGAGGATGATGAGTCACACACACACAAAGTCTTCAAGCAATATGCTGCATGAAAAAAGTGTCAAATGTTCTAGTAAGGTTAATGACTTTACAAGTCAGAGGGTAAGGGGAAATAAGATGCAGCTAAGGGGGGGCCAATGCCCCCCCCCCCTTAAATGAAGCCCTGCTTGCGGCGTGCATACGTGTGAGTCTGTATGTGTGTGTGTTAAGTTTCTCATACACACCTCAAAATTTGTATTGTTTCAATTGCAAATTCAAATGCTCTCTGTAAATATATTGTGTTGTGTTGAAGACAAAAAACAAAGCTGAACATTCCACTAGTTATCATTTCACCATCACTCCACATTAGCTGGCACGCACAATTCTTCCTTCATTTTACATGCGTATTCACATATCACCTTCTGTTGCTCATTGCATCATTTCTAACTTCTCATTGTTACACATACGTCAGTATCCATACTCATCAAACCACAGCTAAAATAGCATAACTAGTCCCTAGCTACATAGTTAGTGGGAGTCCAATGCAGGGGGAACCAATTCCAATAAACAATTGCTGTCTAATCACTATGAGTGAAAGTCTCAGATAACAACCAAGAGGCCAGCCTTTACGACCTGACTCATCAGACGTTGACCGTGCATGAGTATTTCCCTCTTCATGTTGGGATGCAATGCTAGTTATGCAAGTAGTGTGATCTGTGCATGTCACATATGTATACATTCTGCGATCTCTTCCTTATAATCATGATTGCTGTATTATGACTGATCTCCTGTGAACAGTCATATATACTGACATGATCACAACAACACTTGTCAGTTTACTCTATACTTTCCAGTATAGAGTAAACTGGCTCAGTGCTATCTATATAATAATACATTTGTGTGTCAGTAACAACGATGGTGCGTATTCATGAATAATTCATGAGCTTAAACAGTTTGGTAAAGAAGCAAAAGATTCGCAAAACCAAGTTCACAATCATGATAGAAGGACAGAAAGACTCAGAAGCAGGAGAGAGAGACTAAGGAGAAGGGACTCCATGACTAACTGAAGAGAGGAAACGAGGGGATAAAAAAAGCCGAGATAGTTCATGAAAAAGTAGAGCAGGAGAGAGAAACTGATGTAACCTTAACCAAGTGGTAGAGGAGATAATGAATAAAAATAAATTATGCTACCTGCCTTTACTCTGCAATACATCAAGCACCAATGTGTGGTGGGGTACTTGCTAGTGATTGTTAATGTTGGACCAAATTTTCCCGTCAAAACTTGCTATTAATATTAGGTCATTTACACAGTATGAAATGGTATAACCATGGTATAAAATAGTTAGACCATGACAATTCGGGATAAATGCCCTTTCCGGGATGGAGCGATAATTTTTCAAATCAATGGTTTAGCTATTATTTACTTACTATGTATGAGGAATTATCGCTGATAAAAAAACCCTGATCCTGAGGAGGAAGCCCTAGGGAGAGGTTGGTTATCTAGCAATAATTCCGAAAGTTGCTGTGGTTTAACTATTTTACATCACAGTTATTGCAAACTTAGATTGCATTATTAAATATCAATTAATCTAACCATTTGATTTTGTCTATTCCTGTTGAAAATTCTGCCAGGACGTCAAAGGCATCTTGAAAAGTCTTCACTGATTCAGTGTTTCTGGAATGCTTTATCTTCACACAATTCTAAACCAAATAAATAATATAGCCATTCTACACTAAGCCATATATTCATAACTTACTAATTCTTGTTGCATAGTTAAGCCAGTATCATCAGCAGCTTCTTCCAACACATGCTGACATGCCTATGCTTTACTGAAACACCAGTCACCCCAGCTCCGAATAGAGCATTTAAAAGGGAAGTCTGAGCAACACTAAATGCTTTCCCTAACCTGTCCAGGGACGTCGGAAGCTCGATAGCAGCTCAAGACCCACGCTCTGTAACGCTTACTTCCCAGAAAGCAAAATGGAGCTCACTGCGTGGGTGGAAAGAACTAGGTTGGAGGTGTGGCTAGGCACTTTTTGGGGGGAGGTGACGACAGTCTACGCCCATGGGCCAGGAAAGATTCCAGTTTCACCCGATATTTCCCATCCAAGGCTTCCAGGAATCTTCGATACGTTCTATCGCAAAATATTCCTGAACCGGGTGCTCCAACACCATAGTCTGGCGAGCAGACCCTTTACCGTACGAGGAAGAGGGTCAGCTGAGGTCGAACTCTATATTGTAGTGATACAATAAACACAATTGTAAGCATGGAGGGAACGCTTACTGTTTATTATGTCCTGAAGGGTGATTTGCATGCAGCATAAACAGCCAGCATCCTGAAAGCTCTAAACCAAAAAATTGTTGTTGTCTGGTGTCATCTAGCTGTATGTGTAGAGCTTCCTTGATCTTTAAATCACTATTCTTATTGGCTCTGTCTACAACTCATACCTCTTCCCATTTAATGGGGCGATGTTGCTGCCAAGCATGTTCAGCAATGGCTGAAACATTCTCATCTTGCAAGCATGCTGATATTCTTTCATTCTCTGCTCAAGCCTTCTTAGTTGTTTCACCTATATATACTTAACCACAGCTGCAGGGTATACTATACACTATGGATGACTCGGTAGTAATGGGTATAGTATCTTTGACTTTTTAGTAAGAGGTGATCTTAGCATTTTATTCGACTTAGATGCTGTTTTGATGTCAAAGTCTCTACACACTCTCTGAATACTCTCACTCAATCCTGCTCTATATGAAATCTAATCTTTCTCTTTCTCAGTATCTGTGTGATCTCTAGTGTTTCTCTTCTTCCTTCAAGTTTTCATTCATATTAGTTAGCCTCCTAGCTCTCTGATACAAACATCTCACTATTCCTCTCTTTACATGACCAGGATGATGTGACTTAAAGTGAAAGTGTTTATATCTGTGTGTGTAAGGTTCTGTAAACAGTGGAGGTAAGCATACCATCACTCTCTCTCTTCAATAAGCAATCCAGAAAAGGTATGTAGCTTACTATCTTCTGATTCCATGGTGAAATTTATAGAAAGTCTTACAGAGTTTAAATGGTCCAACAAATGTTTTTCAGTTCCTTTCTTAACTATGCAAAAGGTGTCATCTACATATCTCTTCCATAACACTGGTTTAACTGGAGCCGAGTTTAGAGCTTCTTCTTCAAAGAATTCCATGTACAAGTTGGCCACTACTGCAGAAACAGGAGAACCCATGGCTGCTCCATCTACTTGATCATAACAGTTCCTATTTAACCTAAAGTAAGTTGACCTAAGACAGACCTCTAATAATTCTGTGATGCACTCAGGAGATAGACATATTCTCTAATCTAGACTTTCATCATTCAGCAGCTTATCTCTGATCACAGATACTGCCTCGTCTATTGGAACATTGGTGAACAGGGAAGACACATATATGAAGTCTGATAAATTGTAAGATGATGATCCAATGCAGGAAACAATAGGTCTTTGTTTTTAGGTGGAATTAAAAACAGTGTTAATAAAGTAATGATATCGACAAGACATTAGGCTACAATGAATAGTTTTCAGTTTCAGTGGACCTTAGACCAGGATGGAGTGACCTTGGATTTACTAGCAAAGCCAGCTTCTACAAGTAAAAGAGAAATAGATTTTAGCTTATCAAATGAAGCTAGCTATCACTCTATTTTGTCAAGAGCAATCTTCTACAATGTTATGAATAGACCACTGGTGACTTTGGCAGTTGACATCACTTTTTTTGATAGTAGCATACTGTTTTTAATTAAAGGGTGCTTAGACTAAATAAATACCTGCAAGCTACAGCTTCTTAGCTAACTGTAATAATAAAATTACTGTGAAGGTTATTGATTTATTAATTCATTTTGTAATTGTACCAGCCACTAAATTCTGACAAGGGGGGGGGGGAGTTATAATACTGAGAAGCTTTTTGCTCTTCATTTACTATAATTGTTTTGTGTGCTCCAGGTAGCTCTATGAAAATCAGAGACCTAATCATGCTTTTCAATTCAAGATTGGTAGCTACATTTTCTTAAATCATGTTAAAAAATATTGTTCTTCATGAAGTTGCTATAGCTGATAATTATTAGCTATAATCAAATTCATTATTATACAACAGTTTACATACAAAAACATTTATTCACATTTGAATGAACAACAATAGCTAATTATACAAACGAACAACAATAGCTAATTATACAGTGTTACATTTAAATTACTTCTAAATTTCTTGTTCTGATCTTTGCCACATCAGTATAGCTAGCTATACTCATGCAAACGACAATAGTTGTCTGAATAGGCAACTCAGGTGTTAACTTACTCACGCTGATTATATTCATAATCCATGCCACACCTTAGTTGTAATTAATACTTCTGGGATAGCCACTAAGCTAGACTTATGGTTGATTGTCTTTGTGTAAAGGAGTGAGGCCGCTCTACCCCTCATCTACCTACTCCTATATAGTTACTGTGCGCACTGTAGATTCTTTGTCCATTTGACATACTGAGCCAGTAGTTATATATTTGCATGCACTTGTAACTTTTACCAGTATTGGCTAGCTAATCACCAACTGTTGGATAATAGCAAGGCCTGTTAGTGGAACAGGTGGCAGTCAACAATTATCACAATATTAGAGAGTACTTGGCACCACACAATATTTCCTAAAATCCAAATTTTCTTATCACATTTCATCCCCCTCCCCTCCCTTATAGCTATACATAAAGAATAAAGAAGAGGGTGAAACACCTTAGGCAAGGAATCAATTTCTGGAGGATAAAAAATTTCAAATAGATCAGTCAATCAATTTACTAGAGCTGTGTAAATTGTAAAATTGTAAAAGCAAGTGTAACATGAGCCTGAGACACAAGCTAGCTATGTTATTTCTTCAATTTTATACTTGTCCCAAACATAAGCTGCTTTGGCTACATAAATATCGTGAGAGTAGCTAGAGACAACTTAGCTATATAATTACCACGTGAAAAATAGACACTGCCCACTACACATAATAGTTCCAATTGGCAACTTATGAATTTATTTTACACGCGGCATGAGGTTGCACGGGTAGTGTGGGTAGTCCGCTGGGAATGCACTTCCACATTCCTCCAGAACAAATTTGGTATGGCCATATTGTCCCGCCCCAGACCCTCTGCGCGCTCTGCGCGCTACGTGAGTCTGGCTACCCGGACTATGTAGTGGGTGGGTGGGTGGGTGGGTGGGTGGGTGGGGATGGAGTTAACGAATGCTGACCAGTGCGCGCAGTATAGTATTTGTAAATCTCGCTAACATGGCCGTCCGTGGTCTGGTTGCTTTATTATTGCTCGGTTTGACAGTCAGCCTAACTTTGGCTGCTTCCACTAATCTGAGAGAGAAATACCCTTTCAGTTTCTCTCTTTTGAGTGATGCTACTAGCAGAAGCTACTATACTTTGCACTGGAACTTTACGAGGGAACAAAACACCATCTATTTCGCAGTGAATGTGAGCACTACAGGCTGGGTAGGATTTGGTCTGTCTCCTACTGGAGGAATGGTCAATTCAGACCTGGTGATAGGATGGGTCAACAATGGTGCTGTGTATTTCAAGGTAAAACTTAGTCCTAGTATATCTATATGAGTGAGACAGAAACTTAAGTAGCTATAGCTGTTGTGTCTATCCACTGTTAGTGTGATTAGATACAAACCACATACCCTCCCAAAATTGTTACTATATTCTTTCATATCTCATGGGAATAGATAAAAATAGCTACAACAATAACTGTGACTCAGAAATGTCCGATTATCGCAAGATTATTTTTGCTTTTTATATTCTTATTATTTTTTAAATTTTAACCTGTTTATACTATGCTAATGAGAATGCCTTAGAAAAGTTTTTTTACTTGCATTGTGCTAAACTAGAGTAGATAAAGTGATTCCCAATAATTTATAGTATAAATAACTTACCACTGTTATGTAATCATTGCATCAATGAGTTTTTGCCTATGCATGCTATTTTTGTTGTTGTTGTTTTCAATTTCAAACCTAAAATGTCAGTAGATGTGCCATTTTTTTTCTGGTGCAAGTGAACCTTTAATTATAAAGCACCAGAAGGCAATTTGTGGGGGATGCGTAGCTGTGTAGCTAATTATAAGGTAATATTCTTGCAATTGATATTAGATTATAGTTCCAGAAACAGCCACTGTATTTTACACTCAGCATGAATGTGTCTCATGGGTGAATGGCATAGAAGGGGAGAGGTGTGCATTTAGGATTAATTACAATCACATGTGTATGACCAACAAATGCTATCTGAGAAGTTTTCACGGTAGCTATAAAAATGTATAGTAGTATACTTATTTATTATCACACAGGACAGATATGCAGATGCTCAATCACTACCTATGGCAGACACTAACCAGGACTGGTGCCTGACATCAGCTGAAGAAACAGGAGGTTATACCATTTTGGAGTTCAACAGAAAATTTGTGACATGTGATGCAAGAGATAGAGATATTACGGTATAGAACCTCGAATATTTTCAAATTTAATGTAGCTATAAAAAATAAAGCATAAGAAGTGTAAAAATAGATTTAAGATTAAGTTTAGGTGATACATGCATAATTGTTTTAAGCCACACTTTAATAACTAAAAAAATTTCCGATTTTTAAAAATAATAAACAGACGGACACTGCTCGAGTAGTGTGGAGTTTCAATCCTAATGATCCTGCTGGTAATAATGAGGTGAACCTTGTGCAGCACTCCCAGAGAGGAGCATCTAGTGTTAATTTGCTCGGTGGGGACCCGAAACAGACTCCTGTTGGCAGTGACGAGTTATTTTTGGATGTCACAGTATCTAATGTGAGTTGTTACTAATCAGAGATTTTTCCACTGATGAAATATCGCTTTTTAAATTAGGTTCCGATCCCTTCAGATCGTACCACGTATTGGTGTCAGTCCTACCAAGTTCCATCTGTTGTTGTAAACACTACCCATTTTGTGAATAGGGTAAGTTATATGGTTAATTGTTATATATAACAAGAGTAGCAAAATGTAATTGTTGGATTCATTGTGCTAGTATGATGTCAAAAATTTCATGCATATGAACACTTCATTATAATTTTAAATTTTTGATCTAATACAAGTTTAGCATAGGGGACTTTTTGGCAACACACAGACTCACTCACTCCACTGGAAGGTGGAAAACTAACAATTGATTGTGATTTTCATTCAAAATGTAAAGTGTTTTTTTCCAGTGACAAGGCCATCTCCATCTTGTTTCTGTCTGGCCTCTTTGTCTAAAAACATAATCTAGGACCTCTAGAACATTGACATAAAGTCAGCTCTGTGGCAGCTGGATTGCTATGTAGCTATTTATATTTGTTACATTGTTGATTAGCCTGAAATTGGATTGCTATGTATTATTCCTACAAATGGCAATGTGGTGTACTTTGAGTAGTAACTACCTTGCTTAACATGTTAGTGAGTCACATTATATATATATATTTATTGCAGCTTTGATATTTTTACTTGAATATTTCCGCATCACGCGAGCGTTCTGTATTCTCCCATATTGTACGGTTTATATTGTACGCTACTTGTAGCGCGCGCGTAGCGAGTAAAATCAATGAAAATTGTATTGTAACCGGTTGAGAAAAATTTCAAAGAAGCAATAAATCACTTATCACACTCGTCGTACAATATGGGAGTGATATTTTACTCTCACGCCACATTTTCACTCGCCTTTGGCTCGTGAAAATATTTTGCGTGCTCGTAAAATATTTTCCCATATTGTACTCTGACTCGTGCTATAAGTATTATATATTATATATATATATATATATATGAAAACTTGTATATTTGCTCATGTAGTCGTGTTTAAAAAATTGTCTCCATTCATTTATGGTTGAACGTAATGGAGGGGCAGTATTTCTGTCCTCTCTGTGTATTTTCTTTCACTTCTTCATCGAAGTAGTTACATCAGTCAGCCTTCTTTGACCCTTGCGTTCTTCTGCTGCCTTTCTTCTTCCCATAATTTGTGGTTGATTATGGTACAGACACACTAGAGTAGTTAATAAATAGGGAAAGACCTAGGGGAAAAAGAAAAGAAAGAAGCGGATCCAATATGTTAATAAGGCATTCGAAGATTCTCTAAAGTGCTACTTCCAGACAGTTCAATGGCAAGTGTGGGATGTGGGGAACCGCTGGCTGAGGGTTTGAACATGACATGGTACTTTATTTCTCTCCTTTTTTCCCCTTGCTTTTTCCCATTCAGGTAGTGACTATGCTTATCAACTCTGCTTAGCTCATTATTCATGAACTAGCAAATACCTCGCCACATAGTGGTGCTTGACATATTGCAAAGTAAGAATGCAGTAGCACAAGTTATCTTGCTCAGTTATCATTCTCTACCATTGGTTAAGGTTATATAAGTTTCCCTCTCCTGCTCTCTTTTTTCTGAACTATCTGAGCTTTTCTTTTATCCCACCTCTCCTATCTCAAGCTATTCTTCTTGAGTCATGGCATCCCCTTTTCCTTTGTCTATCTCTCCTGCTTCTGAATTTCTGTCCTACTTTGAGAAACTTTTGTCTTCTATTTCATACTTTAGCCTTTCTTTTGAAAACTAACCCCCGCCTTTACTCATCGATTTCACCCGCTTTTTAGTTATAATTAATCGCTCACCTTTTTGCCTTCTCTTCCCTTCCATTTAAACCTATATCGCCTTACCTCGCCGATTCCACTCGCTTTTCAGTTACGATTAATCGCCTTTTACCTCCTCTTCCGTACTTTTGCCTTCCTTTTTTAAACCTACGCTGCCTTCAATCGTCTATTGCACCCGCTTTTTAGAAATAACCAGCACTTTCTACTGAATGTGATGGCACTTTCTACTGAATGTGATGGCACTTTCTACTGAATGTGATGACACTTTACCTACCACAAGGTGACGATGCTTTCCCAAACTGTACAAAGCTCATGAATTATTCATGAATACACACACTGTCAGTCGTTGTCATCAGTACTGACACACAAGTGCATTGTTATCTAGATACACATACCATCGTTAGCCATTGTCGTCGGTCATCATCGTCGTCGTCATTACTGACTCACAAGCATATGATTATATAGATATAATACATAATATAACTTCAATTTCCATAAGGAGAATTATTAGATTTGATATTGTAATTATTTAGATCACTCCTGTAATTACTCCTCACGCTCGTGAGTATGTTCATCACATTTTAGTCTACTTGTGCCCAGTCAACTTTCCCCTCTCTTCTTCTGAAGTGGGGATCTCTGGGCAGTGCCATCGTAGTCCCATAAACATTAACAGATGTCTTGGCAGTGGAGTGCTAATAGGAGGCTGGGCTGTGGGCGGAAATGTAAGTTGCATGGCTTTCGGGATGAAATTTGATAGAATTTATTTTAATGATTACGGCATGCTCTGTTGTTCATTGTTCTCTCTGTTCTTGTCTCATTTTTGTAGGAGTTTATATATCCAGAAGGAATATCCTTCCCTGTTGGTGGAATAGGACAAGAACACTTTATAGTGATGCAGATGCACTATGACAACCCTAACCAACGGACCGGTAAGGGGTATGCTCAATTGTATCACAAACATTTTTCTAGGGACAATTTTGTAATTGAAGTCAGACTGTATGAGTGATACATGTTACTAATATTTATATACTTCAATAAAAATTGCAGTTGGACTTGATTTCCATACCGTGACAATTACTAGTGAAGATGTGAACAATAGCATTTAGCTCTTTTAACAATAACTGGGACAGATTTAGCTAGGGGGGTTCAACTGTTGTCGTACGAGACAGCCTCCCCTTTTTTAGAATGAGCCCTCATTTTTAGTTACAGTATTTCTTATCTGTTAATTGGAAATACAGTTATAATAGCAATAACTTTTATTCATCGCTGTTTTTCCCCCTCTTTCACCCCTTCCTGAAAAGTGTCCACTCTAAAAAAATTCTAGATCTGTTCCTGAATAATAGGGGGAATGTAGAATGTACTATTCAATTTGAATAAGTCCAGCATAAAATACTTGATATATGTATTTACTGCTTATACTATCAAGCTATTGCTGGTTTGTATGACTTATGGCCACCACACTCTTTGTAATGTACATAGGTGTAGTGGACAGCTCTGGTCTCAGGTTTTACTACAACCTGCAAGAGCCAACGCATAGGGCTGGAGTGATGTACCTGGGACTGAATGTCGACCAAGCTATGATTCTTCCTCCAGGATCCAATGAGTTTACTCTTAGTTCTGTCTGCAGTCCACAGTGCACAAATGCAGTAAGTGAGCAGCTATGCTTAAGCCTCCAATAGAAGCAGAGAGTATTTAACCCCATAATATGTAGCTAGCATAATAATGAGTAGTGCCTGGTATTAGTATTGTCTTTTGACGCATGTGTAATTTCTTTTTGCCTTGTCAAAATAGCCAGTTTTATTCTTGGATTACAAAATTCAGTGTTATTTTATGATCTAGTTTTTCCAAAGAATTATCTTCACCGTCTTACTCTAATATATTTGAAAATTGAAGACTATAGCAAAAACAACAACAACAACTAGCATTTCTTAGGTAACTCTTCGGTAGTTAACACTTTTAATTTCTATATAATCTGAAGTGGTTTCGTTATGAATCACAATTATTGTATAGAGTACACTGTAATATCTTGTATTGTATCCTTGTAAATACAGTACATTCCTCAAGAAGGGATTACCATTATTGGAAATCTGCTTCACACTCATTTAATTGGTACGTTTGTATGGAATAGGGATGGAATACTGCAATACATGCATAAAATTATGAGTGCATGTTAATTGCGCGATCATACACCAATACTATATTTTGAAAATATTGGGCTGAAGTGTGTGGAGGGAGAAAGAGGGAGGACATTTAAAATACTGTGAAAGTAGTATAACAGAGACTTGTTAGCTAAAGTGTTATGGCTTGTTGAGCAAGTGAAATGGGGTGTACTATAATTTATTCCTATATGAACGAATATATCAGACTGTCTCCTAGACATAGCTAGTCAATGTTTGCCAATGAACAAAATAAAGTGTATAATATGAAACTGTTGTATAGTACCGTACCTAAAAATAAAATTATACTTATAGGGAGATCTGTGACTATCCGCCATTATCGATTCAATACCACTACCAATCAGCTGGTAGAACTTGAACCATTGGACCAAAACCTCAACTACGACTTTAACTTCCAGCAGTTCACACACTTACCTACACCACGTGTTGTGAAGCGGGTAGGTTGCTATTGCAAGAGGTTATGTAATAATTAATTATGCAAGTGCCAAATGTGTATTATTATAGGGAGATATTCTTGTAATACAATGCACCTACGACTCCTCATCGAGGAACACTATTACTTATGTAAGTTTTAACACTGTCTAAAAAATAATGCATTTATGATACTACTACTACTACTACTACTACTACTACTACTACTACTGTTGCTGCTGCTGCTATACTACTACTACATGTACTACTGCTGCTAATAATAATAATAATGGCAGAAAAGTGATAGTAATCATATGATAAACATAAACAAATGAATAAATATTAATAACAGATTGATTAAATAAGTTTAAAAAGATGAGTTTTGTATATTATTTAGGGTGGTGAAGCAACTGATGAAGAAATGTGCCTCAGTTTTCCCGTGTTCTATCCAAGACCTGCTGATGGGAGTGCTATTATTAGATGTTCGAGTGGGGTTGATCTGGCAACACTGAATGAATTCTACTCCTATGTTGTAGGGTGAGGCAGTTCTGTATGTCTTACACTGTGAGAGGAAAGGAGTTTTTATATGGTTTATTAGTACACATATTAATTCAATGGGATCTCAAATAGAAATTTTACAGAACTTCTTGAAGTACTTTTTGGCTATTAGCTAGACATTCAATATTTCTTTAATCATTAAATCTTTGAGTACTTGATCACCACCAATTAATTTTAATCTCCCTATTTCCGTGGAAATATCCATATGTAAACAAATAATATGCAAGCTGTATTAGAGATTAAATTCAGACTACCATTTTCCCCTTCAAATAATTGCCCACCAGGAGTGCTTCTATTACAAACACAGTAAAGCAAACAAGAGTCTAAACTTTTAGCCTTCCATTCACTACAAATTAAAGGCTGCTTAAACTTTCTTAAACAGTTAGCTCTCATGTGTTACCAAAAACCTCAAAAATAACGTCATTGCAATACTACATTAAATATTGTAATGGTGTGGTCCAAATCAATATTTTGTTTTAATGTTATATTTTGTCATTAGCCAAAACCTTGCCACAGTAGAGAGCCTCAATGGAGACTATTATGGAACTCTCAGTGGTCTCAATTGGCTCGGAGATCCTATGCTTTCATCCACACTCCAAAGCTCACTGGCCAATGCAACAGTAAATGAATTATGCCGAAGGGAAAATGTAAGTTAATTTTTTCTCAGCTATCCAGTATTAACTAATTCAGAGTGTAATTAATACGTTCATGTTATAGTGCTCAGTTGTCAGTCTTGATTGTCATCAGCAGATTTTGAATTCAATTGCCGTTTAAACGTTACAATACTTGAATAATTTATTGTATCAATATTTTTTTCACACTTTACAAAATAATCAACTTTAGTCTCAGTATTTTACCCAATTAATACTGGTGGTGTGCTTCAGCACAAATGGCGAGTGAGCCTGTCTAGTTAGGTTACAGTATTGTTATAATTATGATTAATTTTAACTTATAAAAAAAACACTCCAGCTTCTAACAGATGGTCGAGTTTTAAATAAGTATATACGGAAAAGGGGATTCAATGCCATAGACCATTCGCTTCAACTGTTCGACTTAAAATCAAAACAGCAACAACAGGCATTTCTAAGAAATTACCGCACAAATGTGAACTTATCTGAAGTAGCTAAAAAAGCTGTATTTATTTGTTACTAAATGTTTACTTTGTGCTATTCTTTAGTTGAAGCAGTAGCTGTAACGCAAAAAACTTTCACACACACACACACTTGTTCACTAGACATACCAACACAAGACTTACCTTCGTGGTTAGACTATTGGACAATGGATTTCAAGTAAGAACAACACTGTTGCGTAGGACATATAACTATGACAAATAGCGTATTAATTTACCACTACCACTAATTCGAATAGAAAATAAACTCCAGTAAGTTTGTAAGTTTTAACTGCACTTACAAAAGAATTCAACAGAGTCGGCCACCGAGCTAGTACAAAAATGCAAGGGGGTCAAAGTATAAAAATGACATATGTAGTCCAAACATATGAATGAACAAATATCCCTGATTCTCAGTTGTGTCATCCCCTGATAGTGTCGCGCTCGCTTTACTTGCTTGCCAATAACATCTACTAGTTACAAGTAACATGTTAGCCGTATTCTGTGCAAGAAGCTATTTTTCCAGTTATATCAGTAACCAAATAAATAAGAGAAGCCTCCTGCTAAGAAACAGCTATAATGACACTGGTTTGGACCTCTCTTTTATAGCTAGATGTCACTTTTGACTAGATAGTAACATTAATTATGCAAAGCACTACACTGGCTCTGTCTGCCAAAATTTCAAATTAGCCCATAGCTATAATCCAATTCTTCGCAGTCTAAGAAGTAAGTTTCCCTTTTCATTGTAGATATGTCCCATTTAGCATTCCACTTGGCTTTGTATTTTGCACGATAACTTTGCATAGAATAATAATTCATATCGCGTTCTTTTAAGCTGGATTAGTGAGTGGTGTGGCTATATATCACACAGCTGCATTGTTCTTGAATGTCTGTAGTTCAACTCCAGTCGCTTTAGTGCTCAGATGCCTCAACCTGATGTACGATACCAACCTCCAGATGTCTGCAATGGTGTTACCAGCGGACAGCTAGCTCCAATGTGCTTGAAAGATGGAGATGATGCTAATGTCAGTGGAACTCCTCCTGTGACTAATGTCAGTGGAACTCCTCCTGTGGCTTCAGCCAGTCTCCTTCTTGTCAGTGTGGTGGCACTACTGCTGGGTGTGGTTGCCATGTAATGAACTTGGACTTAATAAATATGTACCTGTTGTGTTGTTTCTACATTCTCTTTGTAGTTTTTTTCCTTCCACATGTTGTTTGTACTGCAACGATTCGTGTTCATTAATTCTTTTTGTAGTTTTTCTACTGTTGGTTGTACTGATTAGAAGTATTCCAGGGATGGATTTAGGGAGGGCTTGACTGGTGTCGTATGAGCCCCCCTTTTTTTCAGACGGAGCCCTCATTTTTTAGCTAGTCTAATTCTTACCGATAAAAGTATAATATCGATAACTTTTGTCCGTGGTTGTTTTTCCACCTCCAGTAATCGCGATCATCTAATCTATTATCTTTGGTCTAATGAGCTCACTCCTACTTATATAATGCTGAGTCAGGATTTTTTTATATTCGTCGTCCTTTTATAATACTTATAGCAGACCAAGCTTTTAGTATGCCAAAGCATTATGATCTTGTATTTATTGGTTATTCTTCGTGATTAAATTATAGCTACTTTCAATATTAGCTAGAATGTCTTCGTAGTTTTCTCTCTCATGAAATCAGTTTTCATAGCTATTTTTTTTCATGTTTAACTTGCCTATTCACTAAAAATATCCTTGTAAACTTTTTTGTTCTCAGCTAGTTTAGTTTTAGTTTTTCCTTCCTGATTTTTAGCTGTTCATTATGTCAGTTCTGAACAGTTGGATTATAATGCTAATTATTGTGAAATACAATATATACATTTTCCATAAGTAGCTGTTCACTAGTCTCGCAAGCCAGACCTTTACCAGACGCTACGCGGGGGAAAGGTCTGGTACATTGCGCATACCTATCTCATATTTGCCACATTCATTTCCGATCGTGATGAATACGTTTATGCCAACCGCAGGACTGCGCGCAGACTATACGATCAGATTGATGATCTTCTATGGAAGCGTTGACTGCAGATGCCAGAAATCGTTTACATTCCTCCAGCTAGAGATAATATCGTATATGCTGTGATGGACAAACCTAGAGGAGATGATGTAATTAGTAAAGTTTTCCAAGGTACTGTGGAGAAGTAAAAGATTGAGAGAAGTAACATGGGAAGAGAATTATAATATTGTAAGACATACGATAATGTAATTTCAATATATCAATTTTTAAGCATAGTTTAGAAGAATATTTTACTGATCCAAAAGGAGCTCCAAACCACATAATTAGTAGAGTAGTAGATATGTATACCCATTGCACTCATGAAAGCGTAAAAAATAAACTAATTGAACAATTTACTAAGGAATCATCTTTAAGAGTTGTGATTGCTACAATAGCATTTGGTATGGGGATTGACTGCCCAGATGTGCGGCATGTAATACACTGGGGCATTCCTAGTGATGCCGAGATGTACGTGCAGGAAAGTGGCAGAGCAGGAAGAGATGGTAAATTATCATGTGCTACAATTTGGAAAACATCAACAGATTTGACCACAAGGTACACTACACAGCACATGATTGACTACTGCTTGGAGAAGAATGTAGTTTGCAGAAGATCATTTTTGTTTACAGACTTCGACGATTGTGTTTTTAAAGCTCAGGGGTGCAAGTGTTGTGATATTTGCCAGAGGAACTGTACTTGTGGAAGTTGTGATACCAACATTAATTCATTTATTGTTCCATTATCAAATATACAAACAAACAAATAGTTCTTTTCTGCACTTGTTCAACTATTTTTCATTCTGTAGTTTCCACATTCCTTCACTTATTTTGTCATATTATTTATCTATACAAACTTTAATTTATTTATTGTTCCATTCTCAAGCAAATAAATAGTTATTTTTTGTATTGTATTTAACTATTTTTATGCATTTATTCTGTAGTTCACATTCCTTCATATATTTGTAGTAGCAATGTATTTCATTTGACAGGACAAAGATATTTAACAATCACAAAAAGTACAGAATAGCTAAGATAGGGTGTATTTAGAAAAATTAGGTTTGCTATTAAGTTAAAGAAAGATTTGTAGTTGTGTAAACCTGCATCAAACACCTCCGACTCCATCAGTTGATTCACAATTTGATGCAAATCATTCAGTTGTGACTTCTCAGCATGCTTGCCACTGATTGGACCAACTCCTGCCTCATCATTAAATGTAGACAAAATATCACTGACTGGTCCCACACTCTTTCCTGCTCGAACAATTGCAGTATCAGTTTTATTAGCTCCCAATCCATCAATAATTGTCTTCACAGTCCTGTTCATGTGCTCCATGTGCAGTCAATACATGCCATACCAAGATAGGACAGGACTGCACTAACAATGTAACCGGTCACCACAATTTCAATGAAGTATTCAGCTGCATTCACATCACTTTTCACTTCTTTCTTGACATTGTTTCTCAACTGAGAGCTTTTATTCTACTTCATGTACTGAACTATTTATACCTGTGGTTAACGGATAAAGTTTTGGGCACGTCAGAAGACCATTATGTCTTTGCCT
>WLWD01001107.1_pt1 | contig 28075 bp, 20 predicted proteins | sample 6712731 | NCBI WGS metagenome assembly WLWD01 (sample SAMN12718690, study PRJNA576275) | sponge metagenome | isolation source: marine sponge | host: Mycale hentscheli | place: New Zealand: South Island, Marlborough, Capsize Point | collected 2014-11-01
TACAATTATCTCACTTTGCCTTGATAATTTCTTTTCCAGCAACACTAATAAAAAGATAACGCGGCTTTATGTCACAAGAAATGTTTCTAGCCGAGCTTGGTTCCCGCAACTGAACTTCTATCACAACATCTTCTACTGTCTGCGCCCATTGACCCCAAGGTGCTTTGCAATATGCCAAGCCGGATTTCTCATCAAAATTAGACATCTTACTCCAAGGACTAACGGGTACGGAGTCGTCATGGTCACCGTAGCGATCCATACCTGATTGAATATCATCGGACTGTACTGAGACTGATAGGAAAGCATATGAGGGAACCGTAAAGCAATGGCTATATCACCCTTTAAAGTTGTGTGTACAAGTATTTCTAGAAGTATACAGCGCACTGTCGTATGTAGAGTTACACGTAAACTCACAGTTATTAGCCCTTGTTGTTTAAGACTGAAGTCATTGGTCACTCTGAACAGAGGTTATCATTACAATTTTAAGCACATCGAATCAAACTCGCCCTGCCCAACATATCTGATGTCAGCTGGTATTATCTTAGTAGGTGTTGGCGGCAGCGGAGAATACAAGAAGGGTAAGTAGCAGGTAGTAGTTCCTCTGACAGTGTCCCACAAGTAACAGTTTTTGTTGCGACTTTCTAGTAACTACAATTATTGAAATGTGTATATTACAGTAGCTTAAGTTTCAAAGTTGAATATATATAAATACGAGCTTAATTATAGCTAACTTGGCTGCTGATGTCTTCTAAAGTGACACAAAGTTATAGCTAGCTAATAGACAAGAAAATTTGTTTCACCTAGCCAAACCCTTTACAACTGACATAAATGTGTTGACAACCTTATCTTTTAAAATATATTTCGGAGTAATATTGTGCTGGGTAAGCTTGCATACCATCACTGTGCTGAGCCAACTAGTACATGACTGCCCACCTGGAAGTATAAGTTCCTTTTTTGCAATAGGTTGATGTTAGTGTTTGTTTTAGAAAAGCAAAAGTCTTTTCTTTCTTCACTCAAAGATGGCAATCTGAGATTATCCAGAAAATTGCTGAAAGGAGGTGGTGTGGATGTAAACTGTCATCATGATTTGGGCTGGAGTGGACTCCATATTGCTGCAGTGAATGGAAATATTGATGTAATCAAATTTTTAGTTGAGAATGGTGCTGATGTGAATGTGAAGGATGAATTTTCATCAGCTCAGAGAGTAGCAGCACATGCAATGACGAGCAGCTTACTTGGTAACTTAAAAATTATAAATGTTATTAGGGATGTTTTCGCCTAAGTCCTCGATAGTATAGTGGTCAGTATCTCCGCCTGTCACGCGGAAGACCCGGGTTCGATTCCCGGTCGGGGAGGTTTTTTTTTTTTATAATTTTTCTATTTTTTTTTCTTTTCCCCCTCACCTTCTCTTGTTAAATTTATTCCCTACCCATATAATATATCAACATTGCTTTACTTTTTATTGTTGTCAAATAAGTTCATGCATTATTTTTTGGGGAGAGAGAAGTGTGTATAGGGTAGGTAAGAAGACTTGGTTTGAGTTGTAATCAGATGACTGTTTTTGTTTTTTTAACAGTTTCTCATTTGAGAGATATGGAGTTCTGCTCTTACATTGACCATTACCAGAGCTATTCAGGATTCACACCCCTGCACTATGCAGTAATTGCAGACAATTTGGAAATGGTTAAATATTTGCTGGAAAATGGAGCAGATCCTTCTATTGAGAACAATAGAGGCTTCCTCCCTGAAGACTACACCACAAATGAAGATATTGCAAATTTGCTGAAAAAATCGGCCAAAGAAGTAAGATTTTTTTTTGTTTTTAAAGGGGAAGGGGAGGAGAGGGGAGGGGGAAGATATTAGTGTGAGTGGTGTTCGGTCAAGTTATGAGGAATATGATTTCGTAAGAATGGGAGCAGTGTTGGCATGGTCCCGTCAACCAGCTGACTATAGCACTAATATGAGCTTCAATGCAACAGAACTGGTTACTATTTTAGTATCAAGAAAAGAAGAAACAAGAACTTATCGAGGAAAGAAGAAAGAACCCTTTAGAGAAGCAGTTAAAGGAGCACCTTGTTGGTCAGGGTGGTCCCATTACTGCAGCTGCTGCAGCTATTCGAAGAAGAGAGATGGGTTGGTGTGATGATGAGCATCCTATGGTCTTTCTGTTCTTGGGCTCTTCAGGAATTGGTGAGAGAGGGTGGCAATTTTGATTCTGTAAAGTACATTCATCTTTCTATTTTCTTATCTTTAGGTAAAACTGAATTGGCTAAGCAGATTGCTAGGTATATTCACAAAGGCAAACCAGAGGTAATAAGTCATTTGGATAATGTGGTGAACAGATGATTGTTTCCTCCTTCCCTTTCTTTGTGAGACTCAGTGATCTGATGCTGTCTTATCGTTGACATTATTGTTTGTGTTTCATGTTTTGAGTTGACTGTTATTGTCATTGCATTCTGCAGGGATTCATTCGTATTGACATGTCAGAGTACCAGCAAAAACATGAGGCAAGTTTTATCTCAAGTGGTAACACAACCTCACATGTCACAGCCTGACATGTCACAGCGTAACACCACTGCTTCACATGTAACACCACTACTTCACATGTAACAAACACCACAGCCTCACATGTAACACCACTATTTCACATGAACACCCTACTTCACAGGTAACACCACTGGTAACACCACTGCTTCACATGTAACACCACTATTTCACATGTAACACCACTATTTCACATGCAACACCACTATTTCACATGTAACACCATATCCTTGCATGTAACACCACTATTTCACATGTCACACCACTGCTTCACAAGTAACACCACTATTTCACATGTAACACCACAGCCTCACATGTACTACTTTACATATAACACCACTGCTTCACATGTAACACCATATCATTGCATGTAACATTACTATTTCACATGTAACACCATATCCTTGCATGTAACACCATTATTTCACATGTAACACCACTACTTCACATGTACCACCACAGCCTTGCATGTGGCATGTATTGAAGTGTTTGAGATGTTTGGTGATGTAACAGGTAGCCAAGCTTATTGGAGCTCCACCAGGTTACGTTGGCCATGACCAAGGAGGGCAGCTCACTGCCCAGCTTGCCAAGTGTCCTGATGCAGTCGTTCTGTTTGATGAGGTGGAGAAGGCTCACCCAGATGTACTCACTGTTCTGCTGCAGCTGTTTGATGAGGGACGACTGACAGACGGACAGGGCAAGACCATCGAGTGTAAGAACGCCATGTTTGTGATGACTTCTAACTTGGCCAGTGAAGAAATAGCTTCTCATGGACTCCAGCTCAGGAAGGAAGCACAGCTTGTTGCAGAGAGAAATAGAGACGGAGATAAGAAAGGTATGTACAAACTTGTGGTGTAGTGCAAAACAAAGTTGAGTTTATGAGTTATTGTTATTCTTTTGAAGGGGCTGAAGATCATGTTGAAATATCAAGAGATTTCAAGAATAAAGTTGTGGAGCCTATATTAAAGGTAAGTGTTTTAATACTACATGTATTGATGTCACTTTCTCTGCCTGTGCTTGTAGCGTCATTTCAAGCGAGATGAGTTTTTAGGAAGGATCAATGAAATGCTGTATTTCTTGCCATTCTCAAGGACAGAGCTGAACCTTTTGGTGGAAAAAGAACTGATGATATGGAAGAAACGGGTGAGGCCTTACTTATATTGAGTATGTGTGGTCTTTTATGATTGTAATTGCTTCAGGCCAGCAAGAACCATTCTATAGAAGTCACATGGGAGAGGGAAGTGCTGGATGTCATTGCTGATGGGTATAACGTCAGATATGGTGCACGGTCAATCAAGCACGAGGTACTGCCTGCAATGGGATGTGCTCGTCAGCATATATTCAGTATTACATTTACAGAATGCTCACGTCTGGTTTAGTTTAATTCACGACTTTTGATTGATGCTGCTCGATCTTCTTCAGGTTGTATTTCTGCCTGAAGAAGATCAAGCAACATTGATCAAAATGTCATGAATTAAACTAAACCAGACGTGACTATTTCATAAATTTGATACTTATTAACTGTACCAGCCTCAAGAATGACTCTTCACTTAATCATGGGTCAATGATGTTATGTATACAGACAGAAAGAGTGGCAGTGACTTTGCTGGCTAATGCATTCGAAAAAGGTCACCTGTGTCCTGGAGACAGTGTACAGTTGGTAGTGGAACCTGGCAAAATGGAGGGCACTGCAGTAATCCATCTCAAGATTGACAAGAAGCCCACAGGTACCAATGTTCTCTCGACTAAACCCTTTCTTGCTGGACTGTTTGGCAACTAAATAAGCAGACGAAATACAAGAACCATCTTGTCCCTGAAATCATTCCTACTCATTTTATTTAATCTGTATGACCACATATTTAATAGATACTACAAAAATTATAATAAATGTGGTAGTTGTCAATTTCACATTTATAAGTTTAACTTTCTGGCATGTAAAATTGATTAAAAACGATTGTAAAATGATTCAGTCAGCAATCTTCGTTTCTTCCATGGCAATACTGTCTTTGTCTAGATCATCAGCTTGAACGAAAGGATTTTCATCTCCCTCTTTATTTCTATTGAACTGGAGCTTTGACAACACTTTACCATTGCTATGTAAATGAAATTATATACATAATACATAATCTATAAAGCAATAAGTGGGAAAAGATTTAATTATTTACTATTTTGCTTGTGCTATACAAACTGAAATTACATAGCATTGTTATTTGCTTGACTAATACACTTCTTCCCTCCCACTTCCCGCTATAGGTGATTAGCATGGTTTGGGTTTTAAATCTATTCTCATAGTGAGCAATGAAGTGCATGCCATAGACGGTGTGTATTCATGAATAATTCATTAGCTTAGCTGAGTTGGTAAAGCATTGTAACGAACTAAATGGGAAAATCATCATCACATTCAGTAGGTGATTAAGATAATGTCAAACGACGACTATTGCAGCAATAAGCGGATGAAATCGGCAAAGAAAGGAGGAAGGCAAGAGTTTCAAAATGGTTTGCAATCATGGATAGAAGGATAGAGATGATGAGTGGCAGGAGAGATAGACAAGGGAGGAGAAGGGAATCCATGAAAGAGCTGAAGAGTGAAAAGGAGGATAAGAAAAGCTGAGATGGCTCAGGAAGAAAGAGAGCAGTTATGTAACTAAACCATGTGATAGTGGGTGGCACTTGATATGCCTACTAACTCTCAGCACTATTATACACTGGCTAGAAATTACAACAAGACCTTGGACCAAAAGAAAAATGTATTGGCTATTTTAATCAGGTATCAATATAGCTCAAGCAATGAAAACGGTAGACATAAACACTGTCTTCATTAGAGAAGAAGCTAAACAGGCCAGAGACAATCACCCGTATATATTTTCAACGCGAAACTTCACTTCAGCACTCGGTTAAACTTCCCCACATAAAGCAATGTACAGCGGGCAGCAAGAAATTATTTACTCTGGTGATTACGACATGACGATAAGGGGCATTACCCACAAAATCTAACCTACACTGAGCTGACAGCTACGCGTTTTCTAAAAAATCAGCCCAAAATGTAAATAAGTAGCACAATCAAAGGTGTATGTTCATATATATATATATATATAATATATATATATATATATAGTATATATTATAATACTGACAATTGGCTCAAATTAGCACACCCTTGATAGCGTCTTGCTCACTCACTCACCAACAACTTCACCTAATATAAAAATCTTCAGGGGATTTGGCATTTGACCTTAAATAATAGTTAGGTGCTGCCTTGGAGGGAATTACCGTTTTAGGGTCCCGAAGGCCCTAGGTTCATCCCTGAGTGCAGCGTGGGTGCTACTTAGGGCCTGAAGGACCCTAAAAGTGGTAGTTTATGACGGCTACGCAGCACCTAACTAATTTAGAATGTAGCGACTGCTCCTAACCACGGGACACTAAGTGTCCCTGCCCTCAAGGTGGGGACACTAAGTTAATAGTGTCCCTCTTTGAAGGACCTAAGCAGTTTAAAGTTCCTATGTCACAATACAAAAACTACAGTAGCTATGTTCTAATATATAAATAGGTCTTCAAAAGCTGAAATGTCAGGTTAGCTGTTCATACTAAGAAATGCTCTAGTACTTACTCAAATCTATCATTTTATTTCATCTAGTTCAAGTTTAAATTTAGACCAATACACACTCACTATTTTATTTAAAGCCCAGATATTGTGGTCACTTTCTTGTGGGATATTATCCTAGGACTCTAAAATCCCATATGAGAGACACTATATATGTAGTGCCCCCTCCCCCCATCCCGAGAACAGTTTAATACTAGAGTTGTACACTTCCTTACCTACGAGCCTTGACCACCAACAGGATGATGATGAAAAAGACAATGGTTACCACGGCTATCACGACCACAATCACCACCACAGCGATCAGGATGTTGTAGGATGCAAAGTTGGAATCACTTCTATTGCCTGGTTCTTGATTCTTGTCAGGCTTTCCAGTGGTAGCCACCGAGTCTTTACCTTAATAGAGAGAGGTGTGGGGAACCTGAACAAGTCACTGTATTGCATTTGACCAGACCCTTTCCCCGTGATGCAGTATGCCAGACTAAGCTTAAAGGGCAAGCACAATGAAATATTTTACCTGCATTAGTTTTCCATGCATATATAAATCCCCTCAAAAAATTACAATTTCAGAACTTTTCCCCTTAGAGCTAGATATATGGGCACAATCTTAATTACTTCTTGTTGTGGGTCAGGGCTTAGTGATGCCACAGATAGGGAAATAGCTGCAGCATATTAGTTTGGTGAAGCCATACTGTAAGGGCTAATTATGGGGTGGAGGAGTGTAGCTGCTGGCTGATTCAGTCAAAAGAAAGAAATGGGCTGATCAAATAAGAAGAACCAGGGACAAGTGGGAGCCAACTGATCATTCAAGGCTCTGCAGTAAGCAGTTTGAAGATCATTGCTTCCAGCCATATAACAGGCTGTCAGAAGAAACATTGGGGCTTGGTAAAGTTAAGTCGTTCCTTAAGCCTGATGCTATACCAACCATATTTGAGAAGCCAGCATCACTCAAGAGGAAAATCGAATCAGCATCAGGAAAGCCAATGAAGAAGAGGCAGATGGCATATGAAAAACAGGAAAGAGCCAGGGTAAGCAAGTAGCCTAAATGTGTTGTGCTCAGTAGTTTTAATATAATACTTTGATTTTCAGATTGTTTGAGTTAACTGGAACTGGAGGTTCTAGCACTGCAAATGCAGATTACTCTGGCATGTGTTCAGCAAATGATGAGGCTGAAATGGTTTGTGCTGATATTTAAAATTCCTTTAATTAAATAAGCAAATTTGTAGGATTTTGATGTCAGTGCTCAAGTTATCCTGTCTGATCGTGATGCTCAAACTCAAGTTTCCCCAGAAACGACAGAAACAGGTGTGAAATTTAATTGCATGTGAGATGATTAATACAATACAATATCAGGTACACAGTTGCCAGTAGTGACCACTCAAGATGTTGCTGTACAGTGCAATCTTCTCAATGAACCAGTAAGCCAGATTCAAGAACTATCAGCATAGCCACAAGTCAACTAAGCCATGGCATAAACGAGTGACCCAAAGTTGACTAATTTTTCTCAAAAAAAATATTACCGCTTACACCATAGTTGCTGTTTTTAAAAGTTTACAATACAGCTAACAGGATGGCTACTGTGAGCATGTGCTGACAGTAACTGCCACCATCAAGCCACTAGGTACTACAGCCAAGATATATTTTCTTACAAGTACTAGTGCCTTAGTTTGTGCATGTATTTGTGTGAAATCTTACTTTGGCATTTAATGGCAGCATCTTCTCTGTGGTGGCAGTTCACAGTAGCACCAAATGTCAGCTGCTGACAACTCAAGATGTTTTGTTCTGTTCCAGTGCACTTGACATCGTCCAACCAAATGGGACCTGAACCTTGTCCATAATTCTTCGATGTGTCAAACCCATACACTGGCTCTGAAACTGGGAAGGAAAACAACAAAACAAAAATAAGGCATTCAAATAATTAAATAATCATATTTGTAAACATTCAGTACCGAAGTCTTTGAATCCCAACTGCTGACACACGACGTTGGCCGTGTTCCTGTCCAGAGAGTCGTCGCACACTGTGCCCCACTGGTTTCTAAGACACACCTCCAACCTGCCCTCTCTTGCACTACTGCCTCCTACTAGCTGCACATTTCCTGTCTGACAGACAGAGGGAGCTCCAGCAGTAGCAGTAGAGGCCACAGGACACACTGCACCTGCCACGCCTCCAACACACACAGAAACAGAACTCTGACTCCTCGTGCACTGACCAGAAGAAGAACAAGAGACAGCCATAGCCACGTAGTCTTCTCTGTTAGAATACTGGGGAGTGGCAAACAGTGTTCCTGGAGTGGCAATAGCCAAAGACCCACTGGCCCCCAGACTGGAGCACACACTGGCTGCAGTGTCTACAGTGAAGGAGTCGGCACAGACTGCCACCCAAGTGCCATTCTGACACGCCTCCACTTGTCCGCTCTGACTCCAGTTGCTGTTCAGACCTCCAACAACTCGCACAGAATCAGACTCACACGCAATAGCTACAAAATTATATATCAAATTTTTAAACTTGCGTAGTTCTATCAGGATTAAAATTAGTCAACACACTGGAATTGAAACAAAAAAAGCAAACACTACTTAGTGTAAGAAAAATTATAATGTCGAGTCATGTTCAACTTGATGGCAGTAGCTGTAAAACACTTATACGTGTATGTACTAGCTAGTGTGGTAAATAATTAGATACACCTTATGAAGTTAAGACTGCATAGTAATAATATACTACTTGATGCCTGATTTAGTTATACTGATGTGAACATGCCAACGACATAATTGGCAGTGCAACCAGTTCCATACGTTTGCAAATGACTCCGGCATCTTCTACATGCATGCAGTTATGAACTCCAATGCCAGCATTTCCGCACTCTATCAGGTTAGACTCGTTGCCCCTACATCGAACTTCATCCAGGAAAATGTGAAGACCAATTCCAAGGCCAAACCTGGCTAGAGTAGTAGCTCTAGCATCTACATAAGAAGAGAAAACACGAGGGAAAGAAGATAGGGTCTCGTGGGACTGTGGGGTGGTATGGACAATTTATAGTTTATAGCATTTCTGGACAGCACTCAAAAATATTGCTGGTAAGCACAATACAATTCACTGCAACTCCACTATAAAATTAAATCTCCAACTTCATCTTCAGGACTCCAGTATATTTATGGTAAGTAACTGTAATAATAGAACAGTCTGGTTTTTATTTGTTTCGTTGTTTGTTGTTGTTTTGACAAGAGGCTAAAAAACTCATCAAACCACAGATTCATACAAGGAGTCAATTTAATTGAAATGCAACCTCCTCAGGTGCTCTCAACTATGACAGGCTGAGATAAGGTAGCAAGCAGTTCTTAGCTATCCTTGGTTATGACAATTATTATGAGATCATTCAAATTTCTATTTAAAATCTCAATGGAACATAAACGAGTCTAGTTGTGCTGACCATCTGGTGAAAATCCCAGCTGACGGCAGACCACAGAGGCATCTCTAATGTCCCACTGGTCATCACAGACGGTCCCAAATACGCCCGCTACACACACTTCCACCTGTCCTTCATATGGGCTATTGCCTCCAGTTAGGAGGAGATCACCCAACTGGCAAGTAGCATTTCCTTCAAATAAAATATAATAGTGCAAAGTGAGACATTAAAAAGAAATATAATATTAGTGCCTCAGTAAATCCCATATACACAGCAAGAAATGAAAATTATACACTTGATGTGGAATCAATTATATAATAAATTTCAAAAGAGAAACCAAACTGTCCTGACATCAATTACTTGGGATGGAACATATGTTTTTGATTTTGTTAATTTATAATGCAAACACTTTATCTTCTTTTAATAGATTAAATTTGGCAATAATTTCACTAACTGCTTTGGCAGATGACTCCTGCATCTTCAGCGTGAGAACAGTCATGGATTCCGAATGGGTTACCAGAACAGTTTAATAAACTCGATTCATTGCCCAAACAGTTGAGTCCATCCAAGTGGACAGTGCTGGTACCAGGACCAAAGAATCCTCGCAGGACTGGTACAGCCTCTGGAATAAATGCAAAGAATAAAGTTAGCCATTTTCTTACTCATAACTTGAGATTATAGTGGTTTTGACATATTCATATATGTGTACAACTTTTTACAAGTAAATTCTAGACTCTCAATGTCAGTATTGTCTTCTGAATTATATACAATTATTGTTGCTCACCCATAACCAAAATATCAACAGCATGGATCACTGAACTAAAAAAGCACACAATGAACTCAATTGGGTCATATTAAAGAATGGACTGATTGCAAATTTTGACGTAACCTCAGTGCACAGCACGAGATGGCTGGTAACAGCATTTGATAGCTTCAGTCCAACATTCATTCAAGCTGGAAGCTCTTAATTGAAAACCATATACATTTTTTTATAAGTCCCTTTAATGAGCTAGCAACTCTTAAAAGTTTGTTTTTTTGTTGTTGTTTTTTGTTTTGTTTTTAACTCTATCCAACTTGAATTTACAAGGTAACTTGCAAAATGGCAAGGTGGTACTTTATTGTCTTGGGCACCAAAAATAGATTTAAAGTCAATAAACATAATAAACAAATCATATTTGAAAGAAATTGCATGATACTTCACTACTTGCCATTGGTATCGTAGCCTAGCTGTCGACATACTACCATAGCTTCTCGAGTGTCAAAGTTGTCATCACAGACAGTGCCCCACATGTTGAGTCCACACACCTCCACTCTTCCTTCATTTCTTCCAGCTCCATTCACTAGCCTCACGTCTCCATTGTTGCATACTTCTGCAGTGGGACGCTGACAGGTCACTCCAATGTCATCAGAGTGCGAGCAAAGTGAGAGAAAGCTATTATGGAATCCAGTGCACTCGGCAAATTTGTCCTCTGTTCCTGAGCATAGAGGAGCAACAGCCATTATTGGCCCAGAGCCAAATCCATACAGTTCCTCTATGTTATTCTGAGCTACAGCATCTGTAAAGTATAACAATCAATCAATCAATCAATCAATCAACAAATGAAACAAAAACTTGCTAGATATTACAAAATCATTTCTCACAACAAAGAATAATTTATTGGCTGATCAGGTATCAATATTAGCTCGAGCAAAAAAACGATACATGTACACTGTTTTCATACGAGAAGAAACTAAACAGGCCAGAGACACTCACCTATACATCATCTTGAAATTTAAAAAGTTAGTAATAAAAAAGTCTTAAGTCGTCGTTCTGAGCAAGTTCATACCTAAATCAATGGCTATATGTCAGGAATTTCCAAAATTAGAGCATGACAGACAGACAGACGGAAAGGACGACTACTATAACCCTCTCATGCATGCAATCATGCCTTTCAAGGTGAACAACTATCTATATCTTTAGTGACATAATATGTTGAGATAAATTTAAATAAAGATGCACCCGCGTAAAATTGATTCATTCATGAAGATAGTTCTTCACTTGCTGGTTGAGCATGCTGTGTGGTGAAAGAAGAAATAGCAGTCAGTTAGACAAAAATGGGGAAACCATTTAATGAACATTCAAGGAAATGATACTAAGTTCCTCAGAAAAAAAAAAAAGAGAATTTTATTTTTATATATTACATCTATCTTCAGTCAGTCCTTCCATTCTCTTGACTGTCATTGACCTCCATCCTCAGCTTCTTATATTTTTGCTTCAACCACAGCTACCTGGTCCACAACTCTGGTTACTTTGATTGTCTCTATCCCACCTTCCTCCTGGACTGACCATCACTCACACTTGCTTTGAGCACACACTAATTTTCCAGACACTTCACTATTGTTACTGCTTCAAATCAATATAGTACTATCTCTCTGCAAACATTACTTATTCTCTGCATACAGGTACAGAGTCATTTTGCTCCATCTATACATACACACTAGCATACTTGTGACTACCGCATGCTACATTATAGCTGTCATGAATTTGTGATGACCTTTCACTAAGAGTTAAATTAAATTTCAAATTTCTTTTGAATAAAGCTTTGAGAGTTAGTTCTTACTAGATTCGTTTCCAAATCCCAGATTTCTGCACACCACCTGTGCTGCAGAGTCCCTCCAGGTGAAGGTACTGCAGAGACTCCCCCAGACTCCACCCAGACATATCTCTACACGCCCACTGTATGAATTTCCACCTGTGAGTCGCACAGCTCCATTTTGACATAACGAACCAGCAGCTGCAAATAGAAGGAAATAATTTGTCTACAGTCTGTCCACATCATTTCCTGTAACTAATGATGTTTTAAATTATTCCATACTTACTGGGACAGAAGATTCCTGCAGCTTCACTAGAAAAGCAGTTGTGAAAACCAACATTCCTTGCTCTGCAATCCAGCAAGGCTGATTCTGTCCCTTCACAAGCAACATCATCTAACAGTATCAAGTCAGAACCTTGTCCAAATCGTGCATTGTGAACTGCCACTGGGTCTCCGTTACTGGTGAAGCCTAGTTGACGACACACTACCACTGCCTCGTTGTGTTCCCAGCCGTCGTCACAGACTGTGCCCCACCTGCCATGGAAGCAAACCTCCACTCTGCCCTGAGACGGCAATGGTGTTTCAGAAGAATCTTGTAGCCTCACGTCACCATTGGAACAGATTTGAGGCTCGTTTGGAGGACATAGAACACCGGCATCTTCTAAATGGCTGCAACTAAACTGACCTCTGACAGAACTAGTGCAGTCTGAGAGTCTCTGCTCGTCACCAGTGCAGCCAACATTAGAAATATACACTGGACCTGATCCGATACCAAAAAAGGCTCTTCTAAGAGAAAGAGCATCTAAGAAAAGATAACAACAAAAATAATAATATTCTGTAAGTTATTGTCGCCACATGTACGTACTGGTAGCATTGTATCCAAGTTGCCTGCAGACTACAGCTGCATCAAAGTTATCCCACAAGTCATCACACACTGTCCCCCACTTGTTCTCCATGCACAATTCCACAGTGCCTTCGTTGCTAGAGTTACTTCCCACCAGGCGGATATCTCCATTAATGCATTGGCCTGTAAAGATGATCTGTAAAGAGTTGTGATACTATGTATGTTATGCCTAACCAGGTGCACAGGTGACGCCCACATCCTGGTCGTGGGTACAATTACTGGACATGGATGTGTCACAGTCCAGGATACTGGTCTCATTGCCAGTGCATTGGATACCAGTCAGTACTATCTCACCAGAACCTCCACCCGCCACAGTGAAGTTAGCTCCTGTACAAATGCGGCAAGTAAAAAATGAACACAGTAAGTTAAAAATGCAAACTCCTATTGTTGACATATAGCATATATAAGCAGTCAGGATAGTAATAGAAATGCTTAAATTTGCTTCTAACATAATTATTATTTTGTGGTTTATTATTTGCTGTGCACTAATCTTGTGGCAACTTTTAAGTGAATATTTTTAATCGTAGAACAAATAACTGACTACATCAAGTCTGTTGACTGAAAATGCTATTGCTATGCTGTTTTTGTTCAAATTTTCTATCTATTTGTCTGTCTGCCTGCCAACCCATTGTCTTACCTTGTGTCAGTAGTCCTAGTTGCCTGCAAACCACTGCAGCAGCTAGGTTGTTAAAATTATTGTTACAGACTGTGCCCCACCGACCACCAGAACACACTTCTAATCTTGTCTCATTCACTAATCTCGCTTCTCCTGGATTGCAAACTGGAGGCTTTCCTGTAAATGTATTTAAACAACATGAATTTTAATAGATAACATCTTAAGAACTTCTCTAACTTGGACATCTAATTCCACTGTCTTCAGAATGTAAACAGTTCTTGAATGTACTGTCAATAGGTAACTGCCGACAGCTCAAAATACTGCCTTCATTTCCGCTGCACTTCACATCATCTAGCCAAATGGGACCTTCTCCTTGCCCGAAGCTACGAGTAGCTTCTTCTCCATACACTGGCTCAGGGACTATTATATTGCAAGAAATGCATCAGTTAAAAATCACTTGTTGTAGGATTTCTACTCACCATAATCTTTGAATCCCAACTGCTGACACACGACGTTGGCCGTGTTCCTGTCCAGAGAGTCGTCGCATACTGTGCCCCACCGGTTTCTAAGACACACCTCCAACCTGCCCTCTCTTGCACTACTGCCTCCTACTAGCTGCACATTTCCAGTCTGACAGACAGAGGGAGCTCCAGCAGTAGCAGTAGAGGCCACAGGACACACTGCACCTGCCACGCCTCCAACACACAGAGAAATAGAACTCTGACTCCTCGTGCACTGACCATAAGAAGAACAAAAGACAGCCATAGCCACGTAGTCTTCTCTGTTAGAATACTGGGGAGTGGCAAACAGTGTTCCTGGAGTGGCAATAGCCAAAGACCCACTGGCCCCCAGACTGGAGCACACACTGGCTGCAGTGTCTACAGTGAAGGAGTCGGCACAGACTGCCACCCAAGTGCCATTCTGACACGCTTCCACTTGTCCGCTCTGACTCCAGTTGCTGTTCAGACCTCCAACGACTCGCACAGAGTCAGACTCACAGGAAAAAGCTACACAAAAGGCATCAGAATTTGTAAAACTCACATAGTTCCATTAGGATTGAAAATAATAAACAAACTGGAATTGAACTTCCAGAAACTAGCAAAAGAAATTAAAATAACAAACAAACAAACAAAAAACAAAAGGTAAAAGTGTTGTCATGTGCCACAATATAAAGTTATAGTAACTTAAATAAATTTGACAATTGTCAATCTAGAAAATAAGCTTCATGAAGAGTAACCTAACATCAAAAGTTCCATACGTTTGCAAATGACTCCGGCATCTTCTACATGCTGGCAGTTATGAATTCCAATGCCAGCATTTCCGCACTCTATCAGGTTAGACTCGTTGCCCCTACATTGAACTTCATCCAGGAAAATGTGAAGGCCAGTTCCAGGGCCAAACCTGGCTAGAGTAGTAGCTCTAGCATCTACACAAGAAGAGAGGGAAAGATAGTGACGATGTTAGGCACAATACAATTCAGAGAAATCTCCACCAAATTAAATCTCTGAGTTATCTGCGATGTTCCATGAGTATAGTCCAGTGTATGTATGTATGTTTGTCTGACATCGTTTAGTATATCCATGGCAGCAGATTGAGATGAAAGAGTACACAATAATAATCCCTCAGATTATGTCTACATAATTGTGAATGTTGCTCCTTTATCTCAGTCATTTATTTATAATGGCAATAAAAAAAATTAATAATAATTGGCGAGCGATGAGCAAAGCGAGCGAGACTCTTGCAGGGGTAACACAATCGAGATTCTGTGGTGTTTATTTATTTATCTTTTGCTTATGTATATGATACATGCAACCCCTCTTTTCACCCACACCACTAATTACATAAGTTGGTAAAGCGTCTTGATAAAATAAAGAAATGGATCTGATGAACAGTGAGTTGCGGGTCCAAGCTATTATTCGAGCAGACCTAAACACCTGAACTTTTTTGTTTTATTTATAAAACCATAGCAGACCCAATAGCACTAATGCACCAAGTACATATGTACTGCTTCAATCCATTGAGCAATATCCTTTCAAGGTTTACTTCATCCCATTCTAGCTAGCCTCTCCAACTTCCTTTTATGATACTACTACCTAAGTTGCCAATACTGATATGAAGATATTTAGTCTTCATGGTAGCTGCAAATAACTCTGGGTCACTGTTGGTCTTCTATTAAGTGGAACTGCCAAGAAAAGAAGCGAAAAACTTAACTTATGTTATGGAGCTTGATTTAACACCGGATGACAAGGAATAATGATCACCATGAGACTAGATCCATTTTTAAGTAAAGCTTCTCATTGCTAGAAAGGAGGGAGAACTACACACTATACATATTTTCAGAGACACTTGTGTAAAGTCTCAAGAATTTCTGGCAGGGAACCGAACTAGACCACCATTATAGCAGATAGTGAAGTGGATAAGCCCATGAGCATAGACTTGATCCCTGAAGCAAGCTGCTCTCTTGACTATAGGTACCATGGAGGTTCAAAACACTTAGTTACTGTATGAGGATCTGGATGGCTTGTCAGGAGGCAAAGGAGAGCTGACACATTTGATACAATCAGCAGCCAATGAGGAGCAGGCAATGGTTTTTTCCCTCAGATCCTGGGTATATGGAAAAACTCTGGGCATGCATGGGATCCACATCACGATATATTCTATGTTGTAATCATCAATACCAACAAAATCTTTTGCATTCACCCTTGCATCATGGTGGTTATACCCTTGCTAATTTTAAACTGAAGGTTCTCCTGTAAATGCTGTGGGCTCAAAGATTTCCTGAAATGAAGAAATCCAAACTCACTTGATGGAAGATTGGTTGATTTGGGTAAATAATTCGCATCCACTGGAAGAGAAACCCATACAGTAGAGATAACCCACTGTGGAGCACCAATCAGCTAGTGTATGCTAGGATCAAGCATCTAGTTGGCACTATCAAAGTCTAGCAGGTACCAGCACAGACCAGGGTGGCCCACCTATATAAGCCTAACAGTTTCTAAACTGGAGCTGAATGCTGCACTTCTACTTGCTCCACTGTTAGAGAAAACTTTTACAGACCGAAAGATTCTATCACTCAAAAGAAACACCTGCTGATAACTGCTCACAAATACTTCTCATTTGATTAGTTGAATCTGATTAGTAGGACTCCATATATAAGGAGAGGGGAAAGGGGGATAGGAAGCAGCTGTGCAAACAGAAAAGCTCCAGATGAAAACAACAACAACAACATTGTCCAGCCATCACCATGGACTTCGGAGGAATTGTTCACAATCTGCTGCGAGTGAAATTTTTGCTGAGTGGCAGAAGGATCTTCTGCAACTCAGCAAACATGGGGAATGGGAAATCCTGAAATCTAACCTTAAAATTACTGTGAAGAAAATGAAGCACCAAAGGTGTGAACCCTCAATGCTACTTACTATACACTAGCTAACTATTACAATATAATCTCAGACCAAAAGAATAGTTTATTGGTTATTCTAATCAGGTAGCTATCATGGATCAATATACCTTGAGCAATAAAAATAGTACATGTAAAACGATGTCTCCGTAAGAGAAGCTAAACAACTGGTATGTATATTTTTAATGCAAAACTCTACTTCCAGCAACTCTGTTAACTTCCCAGCGGCAAATACAAGCTACTGCGTACTGCAAGAAGAATTAAATTATTAACTCATGTGATTATAGCGTGATGATAGGGGGTGTTACCCACAAAAGCTAGTACCTACATGGAGCTGAAAGCACAGTGTTTTCTAAAAAATTAGCCCGAAATCAGAAAAGTAGCATAATGAAAGGTCATAAATCGCTGTTCTGAGCAAGTTCATACCGAAATCAATGGTTAATTGTCAGTAAACTCCAAAATCAGAGTGTGACGGACAGACAGACAAACAGACAGACAGACAAGATGACTACTATAACTAAAGTTGTACTGATGTTAACCGATTACACGCGAATAAAAATTTTAATTGCACCTTATGTAATGTGGTCACAGGTGCACGTGAGACACAGAGGATTGATTGCTTGGTGGGAGGGTGACACTAAACGAGAGAAAGAAGATGAACAGTTGAAGATTGCCTCGGGGATAGTATTATCAACCGATAGAGTACGCTCTAGGCTATTGGGGAAGCATAAATTTGACGCTAAGGAGCTGTTCCCGACTTAAAAACAACAAAGTACTCACACCGTTTGGCAAAAACCTTTATGGCATCACACTGCAGCTCTTAGAGCACATTAGTAGGGTTGGAAGTATGACTTCATGGCTGAAGCAGTTTGCTACTGGATCATAGAGGTAAGAGAAAGTGTTTTTGCACACATTTGTCGTACATTCAGGAAGAATTTGTTGATATTTATTTAGAGTGTGGTTTATTTTGAACTGAGCAGTCTGTTATAAATTTTGTGAACAGAGAAGCTTTTTATTGGCTTTAGTGTATGAAAACAGGTACATCACAAATAAATGATAAAATATTTGAGTGTATTCAGTTTGGTACTCCAAGGTGTCTTTACTTTTGATGTGCTGGTAGGCTGTATTGTTGACAGAATAGTTTGTGATCTTACTATCAAGTGCAACTGGTCATAGCATAATAGAAGTATATGTCAGAGAGCTCCTTGCAGTCTCACCTGTTATATAACAATATTTATTTTTACTTATTGCTATAAAGAATGTGGTTGAAATTCCTGTAGAAATCGCTACCTTTCAGAATCATCAATTCCGTTCTCTCGTCAGAGTCCTTGTCCATCTAGTAACTACTACAGTCACTACACCCATCAGCACTGAAGTCATTCTTGCTGTCATCAAACTCCTCGTCACTACCACCAGAGTTACTGCCATCCTGGTCACTGCCATCCTTGTCACTGCCAGCCATGCTGTGCCAGGTCAAGAATATTGTCTTCATCACTAGGATGCCGAAGCACCAGTGTTCCACTTGCCAAGATAGCTTTCTACTTGTCATATCATGAGCAGTTATAGCTAAAGTAATATTGGTTTTTTAAAAAGTATTCTGTGTACCTTTATTATATTATGAAATATATTTTCAAGTTATACTTTATCAGAAAGAAGTCTTATTGTTGTGACAAAATTTACTCAACATTTTCTTATGACAGTCTATGTATTTTATAAGCCTAAAATATACTTACAACAATATAGAATCGTCTGCAATTGTGATTGGTGGCTTCCTTGACTCCACAAAGCTGTAGGGCAAAGTGGACGCGAAGAGGCATTTTTGACGCATTTTCGCGTCCTCCGCGGTTATCGATTTTTCCAATTTAGCCGTGTGTACGCATCAATCAGGGTTAATCCGTTAATATTGGTATCTGTATGAGCCGATTTCAGAGAGTTTATATGAAATTGGTATCAGTAAAATCGATTTTTAACTTACCGATTTTAGCCACATGGCATTTGCACATGCACATAACAAAATTTAATTAACTAGTAAAATAATTATCTATAGTAGCTTGCTATAATGGCAGTCAGAACCAAGAGAGCCATGATCTGGAATTACTTTACGGTTGATGCTGTGTAAGTCAAGTTTTCTAGGTGCAATACCTGTAATATCAAGAGGAGGAAGCACTGCTAAGAGTTTCAACACTACGAACCTTGTAGCACACAGAAGTATACGAAGTATTTACTAAAAAGAATGATCAGTTGTTAGAGAAAGGGAAGCAGAAATTATCACTTAAGCAGATGACTATACAAGAAACAAGAGATAGAGTAAAGCCCTGGGATATCAATGACGAGTGATTGAGATGGTGGTGCTAGACTCACTGCCTTTTTCAATAGTAGAAGACGTGGGGTTTGTTTGATTTGTCGCGTTTTTAGAGCCAGTGAGTAGCATCGGTATAGTAAATTGGTAGATTCTTCAACTGTTATAGGGATAATCGGTATTTACAAAAAAATACCTTATCAGTATAACTCTAACCATAACCCTCTTGCACATGTGTGCTGAGGGTTAACAACATGAGTTCAGAATATACCCAGTCTGAGCTAAGTTCTACTAGCATCACAGTATATCACTAGAGATCTAGTTGCTACATTTCACACACACGCACACATATATACACACTCACACACACCCAACTGCATGTGTGTGTGTGTGCTTGATAAAGTGTTACTGTTACTACATGCATCAGTAAAATACATCAAAATATATAATAAGCTGTGCGTAGTGAACCTGTTCAATCATCCACAGAATAGAATACCCTACCATCTGAATATCAATTTGGTTAGCTCTGTCTCCAGTGAGAGATAGAACTTGCTGCTTATGGTATTTGTAATTTGGAGTTGCAGTACTTGCATACTGTTTGGACCATGAAATAAGCTAGTTTGTGTCCAAGTCTTTATACCACATAAAGAGTTGTCTTTTTGTTACTCTGAAGAAGACTCACCATCTGGTGAAAATCCCAGCTGACGGCAGACCACAGAGGCATCTCTAATGTCCCACCGGTCATCACAGACAGTCCCAAATATGCCTGCCACACACACTTCCACCTGTCCTTCATATGGGCTATTGCCTCCAGTTAGGCGGAGATCACCCAACTGGCAAGTAGCATTTCCTAAAATAAAATACATTTCGAAAGATGATATTCGACCTAATCCAGCCAAAACTGAGAAAGTGAAAAACTATCCCCATCTGATTGATGTCACTGGATTACGGCAATTTTTGGGACACATATGATGAAAATTGTTTTAATACAGTGACTGCTGTCCATATATATTATTGGCGAGCGAGCGAAGCGAGTGAGACACTATCAGGGGTAACTCAATTGAAAATCGGGGATATTTGTTTATATATATGTTTGGACGTACGTAAGGCATTTTTGTACTTTGACCCTCACATTTTTGTGTTAGTTCTGTGGTCGACCCCGTCCCAAACTTATCCCCTGGTTTAGCGATCAGTACCCATATCACCGTAGAGATTGAATTGTTTACCGTTTTGAATTCTATTGCGGGTGCAGTTAAAAACTTACAGGACTTCCATTTCTATTCGAGTTAATGGCGGTGGTAAGTCAATGCGCTCTTTGTCTTGGTACGCAACAGTATTTACTTGAAAATGCATTGTCCACTAGACTAACCGCGAAGGTAAGTCTAATGTAGGTATATATCTAGTTGTGTCAAAGCATTGTGCGTTACAGCCACTACTTAGCTAAAGAATATCACAAGGAAAACGTTTAAATAACGTGTATTGTTTTGTTGTTGTTTTTTCCTTCAATTCAAACAGTTGCAGCGAGTTGTTAATATGGCAGCGTAATTTAAAAACTCGACCTTATTTTCAGTAGCTTCAGTGTTAGAAGTCAAAATCATTCATATAAAAATAGTATAGTCTTTAGGCTCGCTCGCCATTTGTGCTCAAGCACATCACTAGTATGCATATATATGTACACATATATGTACATACATGGATATAAATATAAAATCAATCACTTGGAATGGTTATATTGTTATTTTCTAATGCACATTATTTAATAAATTAGTAAAATATAGTTAACATTTTCACTAACTGCTTCGGCAGATGACTCCTGCATCTTCAGTGTGAGAACAGTCATGGATTCCGAATGGGTTACCAGAACAGCTTATTAAACTCGATTCATTGCCCAAGCAGTTGAGTCCATCCAAGTGGACACTGCTGATGCCAGGACCAAAGAATCCTCGCAGGACTGGTATAGCCTCTGAAAATTAATGCAGAGAATAAAGTTAGCCATTTTCTTACCTATATTCCGCCATTATAGTGGCCTCAATGAAGTTATTAACTCAAGGTTATTATTTAGTTTTTAAATAAATTTTCTGGACATTCAATATAAATTTTGTCTTGAATATATACAATTATTGCTCTGAACTAACAAGTCCAAGATGAATTGGCAGGGCTATTAAATGTTTTTTAAAACTTTGTCTAAAAAAGAAAAAGAAAGTGCAAATACATAACAGTTTTCCATATATGATACTAAACTGTGTGTAGCTAATTCTGAGTTCAGTATAACTACTTCATCCTCATGTAAATCTTCACAACTCCTTTGTCTTCTAAAGCTGTAGCCAAACACCTAGATTCCTTCACAGAGCAACTCTCTCTTTGTTGTTGAATGGCTTCTGTAGGCATAAACCTCTTCTGTACCTTCTGGTATACTATATTCACAATCTATAATGTCGAAATTGCTGTAAATCTAAGTCTACTACCTCAACAATTGACCTCCCAGTCGCCATATTGAAGTAAATCAAAACTTGGACTTCTAAAGCTACCTCAATGTTAGCTCTGTAGCCTTAGAAATACTGCCACAAAGAGTTTGAAAATCACTGACTAGCTAAATAGCTAACTTCTTGAGGCTACTAAGCATTCGAGTGAGGCAATGCAGACAAGAATAAACAACCATTTTCCAAAGATGATACTTCAAACCACCAGGCGGTTATGGCAGTGAAAGGTTGACAGCAGCACATTAAAGGGACTGCTGTTTTATATTCCATTACCAGTTAAGAGCTACCATCCTAACTTGTAAAACAGAAGTCCCTTTATTGTGCTGCTTTTTATTTTCTTTAAACTAAAAATCAGTGCAGAATGAGACTTGTATGAACTGTCTCCCCTCTATTTTATCATGATAATGTTATTTTCTTCGCCTGTCTTTTTTGCATGGAATTAAAAGCATTACTTGTTCTATAACTTTTTGTAAACATTTGGCATGTCACTGTTGTCATTTTTGTTGCTTGTCTTTTTTGTTTCTCTTCATAGCCTTTTGTAGTGCCATTGTTTAGGAAATTTATCTGAGTTGACCTAAGACATATACATAGCTGGAAAAATAGCAGAAGGGTTCACACTTCCTGGTACCTCAATCCTCTCACACAATGCAACAATCCTCTCACACAATGCACACAGAAGGTTAATAACACACAGGCCACATTACTAGTTGTCTTAGTGATTCGATTAAGATTTGCAATCAGTGGATTTTACAATAAAAATAAAAATACAATAAATTCTGTGTACAGTAGACCCTCAGTTATCCGAACCCCATTTATCCGAATTCTCGCTAATCCGAACACCAATTTATTTTTGGGGGAAATTATAATGATATTCATTGGAATTTTGCTGTGCATTAAATAAATAAGAGATTAAGACCCCATTAAAAATGACTTATTTCGAATATCTGAACGTTTCAAATATCCGAACAACCCTCGGTCCTGAGGTGTTCGGATAATTGAGGTCTACTGTATTAATCTAATGTAATGCTAGTATAAGTTGGCCATAAAGATAACTAACAACAGAGCCATTTTGAGAGCTTGCTTTTTAATTTTGGGAATTGAGTGATACTTCACTACTTACCATTAGTATCGTAGCCTAGCTGTCGACATACTACCATAGCTTCTCGAGTGTCAAAGTTGTCATCACAGACAGTGCCCCACGCGTTGAGTCCACACACCTCCACTCTTCCTTCATTTCTTCCAGCTCCATTCACTAGCCTCACGTCTCCATTGTTGCATACTTCTGCAGTGGGACGCTGACAGGTCACTCCAATGTCATCAGAGTGCGAGCAAAGTGAGAGAAAGCTATTATGGAATCCAGTGCACTCGGCAAATTTGTCCTCTGTTCCTGAGCATAGAGGAGCAACAGCCACTATTGGCCCAAAGCCAAGTCCATACAGTTCCTCTATGTTATTCTGAGCTACAGCATCTGTAAAGTATAACAATCAATCAATCAATCAATCAAGAAATAAAACCATAACAGAAGCAACAACAACAACAACAACAACAACAACAACTGCAATATTAAATTTAAGTTCTCCTTTCTTGTGCTCTTCTGTACTTTGTTTAAGCTTTGGGAGTTAGTAGTTCTTACTAGACTCGTTTCCAAATCCCAGATTTCTGCACACCACATGTGCTGCAGAGTCCCTCCATGAGAAGGTACTACAGACACTCCCCCAGACTCCACCCAGACATATCTCTACACGCCCACTGTATGAATTTCCACCGGTGAGTCGCACAGCTCCATTTTGACACAATGAACCAACAGCTGCAAACAGAAGGAAACATTTCATGTCCTTATCGCTTGACATGTGGTAATTCATTGAATTCATCTATCTAACAATACACTTGTGTGTCAGTAACAACGACGGTATGTAATCACAAATAATTCATGAACTGATCAGAGTTGGTAGGCCATCGCCATTACATGGATGGGGAAAACTGTTTGACAAGGGGAAAAAAAGAGAAAAAAAGCCCTATTAGGGACTTGAACCTGCAACCACCGATTGCAGTGTGCGCACAGTAACCATTACACCTTCGGGACCTAACAGCTTGGGACATCTTGAAGTGCCTATATCCTATGACAACTGAATACTGACTGGGTCACTGAATTGAGTTTGGAAAGAGTTTATATCTACTATAGTTAACCATAATAGGTATAAGAGAGGCAGAGAAACAGGAGATGGCAAGGATCAATTAAAATAGAAGCAGGTGAGAAAAATGTAACTACTTCACTTGAAGAAGTAAAAGAAAATACACAGAAAGGACAGAGATACTAGGGAGCAGAAGTAGTAGACAGAGGAGGAGAAGGGACTCCATGAGTTGAAAAGAGGAATAAGAAAAACAGAGCAGGGATAGCTGAGGGAAAAAAGAGAGCAGGAGAGGCAAACCATGGACGCAACTACCTTATGCTACTACTCCTATAATTTGCACAAGTTAGTACGTCAGGCGCCACTTTGTGGTGGGGTACCTGCTAGTAATGTTTAATTACTTACTTGGACAGAAGATTCCTGCAGCTTCATTAGCAAAGCAGTTGTGAGAGCCAACATTTCTTGCCCTACAATCCAGCAAGGCTGACTCTGTCCCTTCACAAGCAACATCATCTAACAGTATCAAGTCAGAACCTTGTCCAAATCGTGCATTGTGAACTGCCACTGGGTCTCCGTTACTGGTGAAGCCTAGTTGACGACACACTACCACTGCCTCGTTGTGTTCCCAGCCGTCGTCACAGACTGTGCCCCACCTGCCATGGAAGCAAACCTCCACTCTGCCCTGAGACGGCAATGGTGTTTCAGAAGAATCTTGTAGCCTCACGTCACCATTGGAACAGATTTGAGGCTCGTTTGGAGGACATAGAACACCGGCATCTTCTAAATGGCTGCAACTAAACTGACCTCTGACAGAACTAGTGCAGTCTGAGAGTCTCTGCTCGTCACCAGTGCAGCCAACATTAGAAATATACACTGGACCTGATCCGATACCAAAAAAGGCTCTTCTAAGAGAAAGAGCATCTAAGAAAAGATAACAACAAAAATAATAATATTCTGTAAGTTATTGTCGCCACATGTACGTACTGGTAGCATTGTATCCAAGTTGCCTGCAGACTACAGCTGCATCAAAGTTATCCCACAAGTCATCACACACTGTCCCCCACTTGTTCTCCATGCACAATTCCACAGTGCCTTCGTTGCTAGAGTTACTTCCCACCAGGCGGATATCTCCATTAATGCATTGGCCTGTAAAGATGATCTGTAAAGAGTTGTGATACTATGTATGTTATGCCTAACCAGGTGCACAGGTGATGCCCACATCCTGGTCGTGGGTACAATTACTGGACATGGATGTGTCACAGTCCAGGATACTGGTCTCATTGCCAGTGCATTGGATACCAGTCAGTACTATCTCACCAGAACCTCCACCCACCACAGTGAAGTTAGCTCCTGTACAAATGTGGCAAATATAAAATATGAACAGAGCAAGTTAAAAATGCAAACTCCTATTGTTGATAGCATACATAATGAGATAAAGGATGCCTAAATTTGCTTCTAGCATTATATACTGTGCACTAATCTAATGGCTAAAAAGTTTCAAATGAAATAAGTTAATTATAGGTGAATCTTCTAAAACTAAGAATAAGTTAACCCTTTGCGTACGATCGTCACGAATTCGTGACCGCCGTAACTTAACGCGCGCGTACGATGGTCACGAATCTGTGACACACCGGGTGCGTCAAGAGAATACGGCTGTCACGAATTTGTGACAAGCTCTTTCCCACTCTGTTATTACAGTTACAGAGCGCGTAGCGCGCTAAAACTTTCAGTAGCTTACATAGTATACATTTTGCAATCTCTATTCTACAAAATAAGTCTTATAAAATAAGTATAACTTATATCAAGTACACCAACTAAATAAATTAAAAAATTTTTTCTACACTTTGTGTCTAGCTATTTTCAAATAGAACATCTACTAAGAAGTAAAGGCCTAAATTAGCTAGAAATAAGCAAACTAAAACTAGAACTTACACTTGGGTGTAATTTCTCCTTCCATAAATATAAGCTAAAAAAGTAGCTAACAAACTATGGCCTCCTCGATAATTCCAACTAAGTTTTTATTCAAAGCAACTCTATAAACTATAAACTAACAAATTACCATAGCTACAATGCTAGAGGCAGATTATTTGAGGCCTAACACAAAAGAAACACTCGCCCGTTTTCTTTTTTCACGTGTCGAACTCCAACTGGTAAAACGCCGTCTCAGGCAACTAATTGGTTTTACGGCGTGCGCGTATTTAATTACATAATTGCTCGCCCGCGTTCGTCCGCAAAGGGTTAAAGACTGGTGTATTTATCAGAAATGGATCCTAAAAAGATGTGCATAAAACAGGCCGACCTAGCTATGTAATGAGCAAACTAAGAACTGACTTGGTCAAGTTTAACTGAAAAAGCTATTGCTATGCTTCTCTTGTTCAAATTTTCAGCAATTCTAATCTGTCTATTATGTATATAAATCGTTGGTTTGGTTAAATTAACTACAATATTGCTATAAACCAATTGGTTTACACATTGTAGCTGATTTAGCTCAGCAGAATTGCTGAAAAATTGTATTTACCAAATACTTTCACTAATAGTATTTTCTAGTTATATATAATACAGAGTCAGAGTATGATATGGTGAAATATTTCAAGAGCAGGCTAATTTATTTTCATGAGCCAGAGGCAAGTGAAAATAAAGCCTGAGAGTGAAATATCTAGAGTATCACTCTGATAAGTGTAATAAGTGGTTTATTCCACACTAGATATCTTTACTGCTGTAGTTAGTACTATAGAGGACTGGTAACTCACTGGTAAAGTTGGTAGTAGGGGCTCTACCCACACTCCCCCCCCCCCAGCTAATATTTTAGCAGCTGATATTTTAACAGCTGATATTTTAGCAGCTGATATTTTAGCAGCTGATATTTTAGCAGCTGATATTTTAGCAGCTAGTATTTTAGCAGCTGATATTTTAGCAGCTGCTCTAACCCAGTTGAGTAGCTACACACACCCAAGAGGTAGGTAGCTAGCTGTAAAAACCAGGGTAAGTGACAAGTTTAGCACTTGCTATAACTACAAGGGTCAGAGGTTGCTGCTGCATGTAATACAGCTAGGGTGAAGTTAGTGTAGTACAGAATAAAGTAGTGTAGTACAGGGTGAAGTAACAACCTTGATAGTTAGTGCCAAGCCAGACCCTTTACCATAAGCAAGTGAGGTAAGGGTCTGGTCAAACTAGATTGCCTTTTTTATTCCTCACTGTCAGCAATCTTTTTACTGGTGAACTCATGGCAGCAGAGTGCTTATGTCATAGGCTAAACATCTAATTCTAAATTTACAATGCGAATACTTATACAGTGTAGGTGGCACAATTGATGACATAGGCATTGCACATGTCATCTACAATTTTCGTGGATAATGTGAACAAAAAAGTCAATCGAGTTTGACCAGACCCTTTCCCAGCCTGCGTTCGGTAAAGGGTCTGGCCTACATTCGGTAAAGGGTCTGGCCTGCGAGACTACTTGATAGTGACAGTGAAATATCATGAGTTATTGGGTCATATACCTTATCCGATTATTGCCGAATTACGCATTTCCGCGTAAAGCATGAGGGTGCTTCACAGCGCGGGTTACGCATTTTTGCGTAACCGCCATTGTACCCGCTTCAATTAGCTACCAGCAGCAATCGCAAGTGTTTCAAGAGCTCCCACAATGCCGTAGCGATTCTCCTGTGAGGTAAGTGTAAGGGAGGCAAGGTCTTAATGACCCTTACCATAGAATTTTTTTTATTATTTGTAGATTGAAATTGCAGCACTGTTTGTGTATAAAGAAAATCAAAGTTACAAAAAAAAAAATGCATATAACTAATAAACAAAAATATATATCAATTAGCTAATATGATATAAAGTTGTCAATAAAATTTAAAGACTGCCAAGAAGTCTTCATAGAGGGCAGTGATGAAGAATTTGATGATCTCAAAGAATAGAGATAGAATAAGGCAGAAGACTTCTCAGGTGTAGAGGTCCGTGGCCAAGAAGTCTTCATGGAGGGCAGCAATGAAGACTTTGATGACCTGGAAGAAATAAAGGTTGAAAAAGGCAAGCTATTTTAGCTTCATTTGTTCATACACAGAGGGTTATATAGATTTTGAACAACACCAACCACAAAAAGGTCACGTTATTATTGCATCAGGATACAGA
>WLWD01001440.1_pt1 | contig 28051 bp, 17 predicted proteins | sample 6712731 | NCBI WGS metagenome assembly WLWD01 (sample SAMN12718690, study PRJNA576275) | sponge metagenome | isolation source: marine sponge | host: Mycale hentscheli | place: New Zealand: South Island, Marlborough, Capsize Point | collected 2014-11-01
GTATGTATACGTACGTCAAAATATTTCGCCCGCGCTTCTAAATACGTAAGTTAGGTAAAGCGTTCACAGTTCCAGTATTTTTCAATTAACTGGTGGTGCGGAGAATCCTTGTTTCAACCAAAAAGTTTATAGCTACTCTCTTCTTGAAACAATTGTGAAGTCTTTGTCAAGCTGCGCTTCTTTGCCACTACTTTCAAAGTTTATTCAGGTTGTTAACTATTTAGGAAATCATCTTTACCTATATTCATATATTTACTCGCTCGCCATGCATTTGCGCTATTCGAGCGCACCACTAGTATGTTATACTTTGAATACTGCAAAATATCACGAGTCTGTCGGATGTATTGGGACGAGTGCCGCAGGCACGAGTGCCAATACCCCGATCAGACGAGTGATATTTCGCGTATTCAAGTATAACATATTTATCATGTACGCATGCGCAAACTTAATCTTAGCAACCACAATTTTTCTGGAGCTAAACCAGTAAGCTAACGTTGTTATGGCTGAAGATATTTCATTACAGGATTTTTTTGATGACGAAGTTCTTGAAATGATTGAGAAACAATCTGAATATCTACAGAAACTTCCTATAGAAGCAACTGTTGCTAATCCAGTCTATACTAACGGACAAACGGAGGAAACTAAGCACGTAGAAGAAGCATCTTCTCCTGTGTGTTTGGACGATGAAGAGTTGGAAATGTTTGTGGACCACCCCCAACAATATCTCTCCGTGTCCCTCACGTATTTTCTTCAAAAGCGTCCAGTTGAAATGTGCAAATCGGAATCCCCATTTATCAGGCTGTGAACTACAATTACTCCAATGATGACATTTGGTACAAAAAACAGAAGATGGGGAAGGATAGAATCAATACAATAATGAAAAGGATGGCTGCAAGTGCTGGATTGTCTGGGGAAAAACAAATCATTCAGCTCGAAAAACAAATCATTGAGCTCGAAAAACAATGGTTACATGTCTTACCAAGAATAGTGTACAGAAACACAGATAATCCAACTAACTGGGGCATAAAAATCTACAAAGTCTAAATAGCTATAAAAAAAGCATCATTACAACAGCAAAAGGAAATGTCTCATGTCTTGAGCTCATACAAAAAGTCTGAAACTAATCCATCTTCTTCATACCCTACAACACCATCGAGTGGTACTATGAACCAAGATTTAAGTGCTTAGTCCTTCCTTGCTGGAGCAGCAATCACCAATTGTACAACAATAAATATCGGTTTTCCTACAGCAACACAAACACAAAGTTTCACCACAATGTCCGCTGCACCTAATGACACACAACCACAAATGAAGTGATTTACAATTCATACATACCTACATAGCAATAGACAGATTATATCAAATTAATGTATTATTATTAAGATTTTAACAAAAAACCTAAAAATATAAAATTAGCCTAAGGGGATGCAATAACACTTGTTAGAATGCCCAAGGGGACGCAATATGGGAAAATATTGGGGTAGTTTCATTTGTATTAATCTCTATGGGAGTACTTGAGTTCAGTACATGATAATAACAATTATTAGGTACTGAACAGAGCCTGATAACTGTTGCCACATAGAAAATGCATTAAAGTAAACAGGATGTGGCTTAGGGCAATATTTTACCATATCACCTGTGTTCATAGTTATTACGTTGGGTTATTACGTCCCCCTAGGTAAATTTCTTGTTACCAAGGTATTCGCCCATGAGCAGTACCTAATAAATTTATTATCCATTGGATACCCGAGAATATCACTCGTGTGATTGGCGGTGTATCAAATGAATAATATATATTTATTAAGTTACATTCGAGGCTCAAAGTTGGGTACTCCAATATACCCAAAGGGCTTTTCTGCCTCCCAGAAGCGAGGCCTTAGGCAGCAAGCTGCTACTTTTGAATTGAAGGATGGAGTTCTTTACTACGTTTCCACCAACAAAATCACTACAGAGAAAATCCTTCTTAGAGTAGTCATTGGAGAAGATGAGAAGAAGAGGTTACTTCAAGCGTTTCATGATGGCTTGGATGGAGGACATTTTGGAAGGGACAAAACGTTAAGCAAGGTCTTCATAATTTTGCATATTATTGATTTTAGCTAGTAATATTACTTTGAAATTACTATTTTATTATAGCTCAAACAGTCTTACTGGTGGAAGGGGATGACTGAATATGTCATTAACTACTGCAAAAGCTGTGACAAGTGCCAGAGAGTGAACAACCGATTAGGAAAGCCTAAGGCAAGGCTAAGGCGGAACTTCATCCAATTCCTGTGACAGCAGTATGGAAAACTATAGGCATTGACTTGATAGGTATAACTTATTCATTGATATAATTTAGTGGCCTCAGACAAACAAACAAGCTAGTAATTAACTTGTTAGTTTAATATCTCATTTTTACAGGTGATTGACCTTGTTTTGTTTTTACATCATACAACTTGGTGTATGTAGTTGGCATAAACCTGTCACCAAGCAGTCTGGCTACAATACCACAAGCAGTCTGGCTACACTATACCACAAGCAGTCTGGCTACAATACCATAAGCAGTCTGGCTACAATACCACAAGCAGTCTGGCTACACTATACCACAAGCAGTCTGGCTACAATACCACAAGCAGTCTGGCTACACTATACCACAAGCAGTCTGGCTACAATACCACAAGCAGTCTGGCTACACTATACCACAAGCAGTCTGGCTACAATACCACAAGCAGTCTGGCTACAATACCACAAGCAGTCTGGCTACACTATACCACAAGCAGTCTGGCTACAATACCACAAGCAGTCTGGCTACACTATACCACAAGCAGTCTGGCTACAATACAACAAGCAGTCTGGCTACACTATACCACAAGCAGTCTGCTACAATCCCACAAGCAGTCCTGGCTACCATACCACAGCAGGTCTGGCTACACTATACACCATCAGTCTGGCTAAAATACCACAAGGCATCTGCTAGCAATACCCCAAAGCGAGTCTGGCTACACTATCCACAGCAGTCGGGCACATACCACAGCAGTCTGGCTACAATCCACAACAGTCTGCTACACTATCCACAAGCAGTCTGGCTACAATCCACAAGCATCTGGCTACACTATACCACCACATTCTGGCTACAATACCACAAGCGTCTGGCTACACTATACCACGCAGTCCTGGCTACACTATACCACAAGCATCTGGCTACACCTACCACAAGCGCTGGCTAGCAAATTACCCACAAGCAAGTCTGCTACACTAATACCACAAGCGTCTGGCTACGAATACAACAAGCATCTGGCTACACATACGCACAAGCATCTGGCCTACACGCACCACAATCAGTCTGGCTACAATACCCGCATCTGGGCTACACTATAACCACGCAGTCTGGCTACAATACCACAAAGCAGTCTGGCTACAATACCACAAGCAGTCTGGCTACACTATACCACAAGCAGTCTTGCTACAATACCACAAGCAGTCTGGCTACACTATACCACAAGCAGTCTGGCTACAATACCACAAGCAGTCTGGCTACACTATACCACAAGCAGTCTGGCTACACTATACCACAAGCAGTCTGGCTACACTATACCACAAGCAGTCTGGCTACAATACCACAAGCAGTCTGGCTACTGACAGACTTGAAATTTTTTTTATAGCTAATAATACAAAAGATAAAAAAAATAGTTAGGAGTTTTAAAGCTGTTTAAGTGCATAGCTACCTTCACAAATTTTAGCTAAATAGTTATGTAATATCTCCATTAACAACTACTGTTCTTTATTATATCTTGAAAGTCCTGTAATCCTATACTCAAATGGCGCTACAATATAAATTCAAATGGGTTGTAACTCATTAGCTATTGGACTCAAAACTTCCAAAGTGCATTCAGAATTTATGGCTGTGTATTTTCATGATACCCAATATCTACATACTATATATGGATTTATGTCCACATGTCCACAGGTCCTTTGCCTGTAACCCCAAGGGGCAATAAGTATATTGCAACAGTGACTTATTACTTTTCAAAGTGGCCAGAGGCCGCTCCTCTTTTTGACAAAACTGCTGTTGGTGTGGCTAATTTTTTGTTCAAGTTGTTCTGCCATTATGGATGGCCAGAAGTGATTATTTCAGATCAAGGCAGGGAGTTTATTTAATGTCGCTGTTTCAGTTTAGAAAGACATCATTATACAAGAAAGCGTCAAGCGTTTTGATTTGTGAAGGCTATTAAGACCAAAGCCAGCACTGAGGGTTAATACCAAGCAATTTTCTCATTGGGAACCAAACAGTTAGGTTTATGAAAACTTAGGAAAGTTTTAATTTAAGAATTATGTCTTAAACACATCTTTCATGCCAGTATACATGCTAAACGTGATTTAGCCATGCCAAATTAATTGTAGTCATTTGTGTATCAACGGCTAGACAGAAAACTCTCTCCAAATGGTTAAGCATTGCAATAAATGTAGCCTGCCTGCAATGTCATTTGTTAAAAATGTGTTTGGACATGCTAATATTTGTTTTTGACAAGCCACTACACTCTAGCTGCACAACAGAAGCTCCATAGAACTGTCTCTTCATAAGTTCATTCCAATCAACTCAAGTCCACCAGTGCTTCACAACATGCGTCTTTACATATCTCTTGTGTGTCTTTCTCTCTCAATATTTGTGGAATCCTACCCAACCCATTATGGCAGTAGATATGTACAGGTATGTATTGTATTGCTGATGCTTTTTTTTCACTGACAGTAAGCATTGAGAATGTGCTACCTTCTAAACTCTTGTAGCTTATAAACCAGTTCAACTACAAATATTAGCTATAGTTGTGGCAATTTGCTTGCAATGGTACATTTATAAATAGTGATACATATTCTATGGTGCATAGGAGCAGCAATATAAGGAAGCCCAAGGGGAGATATCGTGTGCCTGTACTGACCGTGTTCAAAGTCAGCAGGAAGAACTATGTCGCCCTTACTGTCAGCAAAAAGCAAATGAAGAGCTTGCAATAATGCTACTTGCAAAACTTATGGCCAATTATGCTCAGAATGAACAGTTCCCAATGAAATCTGTTCAAAAGGAGCAATGGCCTGTTAACCCTCGTTATGGAAGGAAAAAGGGATAAAGCTAAGAAACAATATACACCATACAAGTAGAAAGCTACGTTTTAAGACCAGTATCAGTACATTTAACTTCTCATATACATTTATTTCACATTTGATATATTTAGTGCATATTTTACATAGTCACTTTACATAATGTATCTTGTATATACCTCATTCTATTCTTACAACAGAATTCTCAAGCTTGTTAGTTAATAGAGAACTCAACACTTGATATTGTGTGAAAGGAAGTCATATCACGAGTTAGAGGTGAAACTGGTAATTCCAATGAGGTTTGAGACATGTTATAGTCATAGTGAATCTTCATATCTACTCAGCTCTGTGAACAATGCCATTTTATTGGCATGCACTTTGTTTCACTCATCTTGCTTAATGTTGTTCTTTCCCAGCTATAATCTGCTATTCACATTCAACTCCTTTTGATGTGCAAAGTTCAGATGTGGCATAAAGGTGGGTGAGGAACTGTACAAAGAATGTGACAGCCTATCTGTGGGGGTTAGATTATCAATATCAGATGTTGATGTCCTATACTGGGTAGCTGCCACCAGAATCTTCTTCAGGGCCATCCTTGTTCCTCTAAGCTAAGTCACCCAGGGTGCAGTGATGCAACCAGCTTTACAGTTAATGGAACTAAGAAGACTGGTCCAGGCAGTGCTGGCTAGCCACTATATAGACTAAAACCTGCCAGCAAGCCTGGTGTGAGGTGTGATACAGCATTTTCACAGAGTAGGCTAATTTATTTTCAGGAGGCAAAGGCGAGTGAAAATAAAGCCTGAGAGTGAAATATCTAGCCATATCACTCTGACTGAGTGTAATAAGTGGTTTATTCCACACTAGATATCTTCACTGGAGTAGTTTTTTTTTGTTTTTGTTTTTTTATTTTTATTTATTATTTCATTTTATTTTATTTATTTATTGACTTAATAAATAGATAATGGTAAATTTATTTATTAAATATGATGAATAAGTTAGTTGCCTGTACTTATTTATTTATTTTTTATTATTATTATTTTTATTATTTTGTATTATTATTATTTTTGTGTGTGTGGTAACTCAGGTGTAAAGTTAGCTAAAACTCACTAGGGGCTCCCCACAACCCCAGCTGATATTATAGCAGCTGCTCTAACCTGGCTGGGTAGGCTCCCACTAGAGTAAAGGTAGCTGTAACTCCATGAGGTATCTGGGATATCTCATGGTTAAAAATATCATTGTGAAAGTATCTAGGGTGGAATAAATATATATACATATATATTTATATATATGTATATATATATATATATATATATATATATAATACTTATAGCACGAGTCAGAGTACAATATGGGAAAATATTTTACGAGCCAAAGGCGAGTGAAAATGTGGCGTGAGAGTAAAATATCATTCCCATATTGTACGACGAGTGTGATAAGTGATTTATTGCTGCCTTGATATTTTTTCTCAACCGGTTACAATTCAATTTTCATTGATTTTACTCGCTACGCGCATGCGTAGTGTACCGTACAATATACACCGTACAATATGGGAGAATACAGAACGCTCGCGTGATGCGGAAATATTCAGGTAAAAATATCAAAGCCGCAATAAATATATATATATATATATATTCCACCCTAGATATGTTCACAATGATATCTTTAGGTACATGACCATGTTTCACAGATATTTCATGTTGTTACTTCCATTGTTATTTACTGAACAAGCTCATTACCCTATAATAGATATACCAATGGGCCAAACTTGTCACTCACCAGAGTTTTTACAGTTACCTTCCTCCCAGTTTCCTTCCTCCCAGTGTAGCCTACTCAACAGAGTTAGAGCAGCTGCTAAAATATCAGCTGGGGGTGTGTGGGTAGCCCAAACTTTACACCTTGAGCCAGAGAAGGTATCTAGTGTGGAATAAACAACTTATTACACTCAGGCAGAGTGGTATGGCTAAATATTTCACTCTCAGGCTTTCATCTCTGGCTCATGAAAATAAATTAGCCTGCTCAGTGAAATATTTTGCCATATCACACTCTGACTCATGTAACAAGTACTATATATATATTGGTGCATAGGAACAGCAATATAAGGAAGCCCAAGGGGAGATATCATGTGCCTACACTGACCATGTTCAAAATGTTTATTTCAATGACAATTTATATCTTCTGTAATAATTAGTTACATGATTCAAGGTGAATTGACTGCAATAAAATTGCTTAGTTTTTGTGTTTATTTTTTTCATCCATTTTAGCTACTGCTAGTTTTGATTTTAATGGGTTTTGTTTTAGTTGTTATTGTTGTTGTTGTTGTTTTTTTTCTCAAATGCTTTACAGCTTAGTTCTAGTTATTCTTACCAAAAGTAAAATACTCCAAAACTAAGGGATTTTAGTTTTTAGTTTTAATTAGCTAACTAAAACAACACTACAATATAGCAGTCATGAAAAGTAGCATGAAAAGGCACTTTTTGCTGAAGGCCAAGTGCATCTTTGTGTCTGTCATGATTAGTGTTAGTGGATCATTGAAAGTATGGTAGACCTTGTGGTAGAAAGATCATAGCTATTTTTATGTATTCTAGTTCAAACATACTATGTAAAGCTATTAATCTTTCCCATGTGTCTTCTGTAGGATAGATGTTATGTAATGAAGTCCCTTGGGAACCAAACAGTTAGGTTTATGAAAACTTAGGAAAGTTTTAATTTAAGGATTATGTCTTAAACACATCTTTCATGCCAGTATACATGCTAAAAGTGATTTAGCCATGCCAAATTAATTGTAGTCATTTGTGTATCAACGGCTAGACAGAAAACTCTCTCCAAATGGTTAAGCATTGCAACAAATGTAGCCTGCCTGCAAAGTCATTTGTTAAAAATTTGTTTGGACATGCTAATATTTGTTTTTGACAAGCCACTACACTCTAGCTGCACAACAGAAGCTCCATAGAACTGTCTCTTCATAAGTTCATTCCAATCAACTCAAGTCCACCAGTGCTTCACAACATGCGTCTTTACATATCTCTTGTGTGTCTTTCTCTCTCAATATTTGTGGAATCCTACCCAACCCATTATGGCAGTAGACATGTACAGGTATGTATTGTATTGCTGATGCTTTACTTTCACTGACAGTAAGCATCTTCTTAAGGTGAGAATGTGTTACCTTCTAAACTCTTGTAGCTTATAAACCAGTTCAACTACAAATATTAGCTATAGTTGTGGCAATTTGCTTGCAATGGTACATTTATAATTAGTGATATATATTCTATGGTGCATAGGAGCAGCAATATAAGGAAGCCCAAGGGGAGATATCGTGTGCCTGTACTGACCGTGTTCAAAGTCAGCAGGAAGAACTATGTCGCCATTACTGTCAGCAAAAAGCAAATGAAGAGCTTGCAATAATGCTACTTGCAAAACTTATGGCCAATTATGCTCAGAATGAACAGTTCTCAATGAAATCTGTTCAAAAGGAGCAATGGCCTGTTAATTCTCGTTATGGAAGGAGATATGATAGGGGATAAAGCTAAGGAAACAATATACACCATACAAGTAGAAAGCTACGTTTTAAGACCAGTATCAGTACATTTAACTTTTCATATACATTTATTTCACATTTGATATTTAGTGCATAATTTTACATAGTCACTTTACATAATGTATCTTGTATATACCTCATTCTATTCTTACAACAGAATTCTCAAGCTTGTTAGTTAATAGAGAATTCAACACTTGATATTGTGTGAAAGGAAGTCATATCACGAGTTAGAGGTGAAACTGGTAATTCCAATGAGGTTTGAGACAAGTTATAGTCATAGTGAATCTTCATATCTGTGAACAATGCCATTTTATTGACAGGCACTTTGTTTCACTAATCTTGCTTAACGTTGTTCTTTCCCAGCTATAATTTATATAGAAGGTATTGCTCAGTTCGTGCTTCTCACCAGTTGGAATTTTTAACTGAGCCTAAGGATTGTGATTATTGCAGGATAGTGAGAAATATCAGAGTTAAAACAAAATATACGTTTAAAACAAAGTACACGTGTAAAACCTGTCACCTTACCTTTTGCTTTACTAAAGATAGAAACGATTTCAAAGACTGGCATTCACATATGTGTGATCACTACCGTGGTTATTCGTAGGTATGTACCTAGCTAGTTATAGACTTCAACAAATGTTAACTTAGTTATCTGCATGCTTGCCACGATTTTGGTGGCAAACCGAGAACGAAGTAGTGACATGTATATACTTTGTGGCAAACGTTTGAATTAAGTAAAGCATTATAGAAAAACGCTATGTAGTGTGAAATGGTAAGAAGAGCCAGTTTGGTTGGATGGTGATTGTATTTTATCGTCAATACTGAGTACAGCAAGTTAATTTTAAGAAAGAGTATGGTTAGGAATATTTTCTATTGAGGGGGAGGGGGAGGACTTTCGCTAGGGTACATATATTTCCCTCTATGAAATGCTGTTGAGTGATCAGTCGTAATTTTACCTTTTAGTTGAAAGTTTGTATAAAAGTTTATTCCGAAACTGCTATATCTATTGATATGGTGATCTATTTTAGTTGAACTAGACTGTTTACCCGGCACAGTAAATGGGATGGCTATTTTGTGTAAAAGTCAGAAATTTTGATTTAACTTGACTTATAAAGCAAATAGACTTGCACCTTTTTGTATTACTTTAGATGGTCAGAGTTTTATCCAGGATTTTGGCTGGAGTGGGGAGACTTTTAGTGTTCAGCCACACTCATGTTTGTAGCTAATATATGATACACATAAACAATATTCACTTTACACTGATTATTGTGTGGTCCTATGCACTAAATGGTTAACTCAGGTGGGAGCATTGGGGGAAATTTTTAATCAAATGAATGAAAAAAATTCTGAGAGGGTAAACTTAGCTGGGGGGTAGAGATTCAAGAGACTGCCCCTCTCTGTGAAGCTGTGATGTTTAGATATTTCCTCTTACTATGCTTGTGTCTAAGTTGATTGATTTTTTTTGTTGATTTTTTTGATTTTTTAGAATGGCCAATAAGAAATACAAAGGATTCAGGCAACGACAACTTCAATCTAGGTCAAGCCTGTCCACACAGGTCAACCGAAACAGCAAAAGAAAAAAATGGTCAGATGATCAGATGGTGGGAGCTATTCAGGCTGTTATAAATGATGGGCTTTCAATGAATCAAGCAGCTGACAACTACCAGGTTCCTCGTAGTACTCTTAAGGACAGACTTAGTGGAAGAGTGACACATGGCGTCAACCCTGGTCCAAAGCCGTACTTGACAAAAGATGAAGAGCAAGGTCTTGCAGATTATCTTATAAGTGCTGCTAACATTGGGTATGGAAAGGCTCGTAGAGATGTCCTTTGCTTAGTTGATATACCTTCGGCAAAAAGGGTCTCTGAAAGCACTTTCAGTCAGTAGGGGCTGGTGGCATAATTTTATGAAACGTAACTCATCCCTTCGACTCCGCATGGGCGATTCTACGGCTGGAGTAAGGATGGATGCCATGAATGAAGAAAACATGAAAAACTACTTCGAATTGCTAAAGAAAACACTGGATGACCATGGTTTTGACAAGCACCCTGAATCTGTCTATAACATGGATGAAACAGGTATGCCTCTTTGTCCTCCTCCACCTAGAATAGTAGCAAAAAAGGACAGAAAAAGGTTCGCTATCATAGGTTGAAAATAATCTAGGCCTGACTGCTTCTGCACTGCCTCTGCACAGCGACCTGCAAATTGTGTTTAAAAATATGAGTATTGCAAGGCGATAGAATATGAAATAACCTCATGACTGGTTGAAACAATACATTTTTAAATCGTTCAGCTAATGAGTTATGGTTGGTGGGGCAAATTTGGTCCGATAAATGAGATCTTACGCTATGTAATTTTCAATGTTCTTTCACAATAAAATGGCTAATAAAGTCATTTCCTTTTTGTTTATTGAATTATGTAATTTTCAATGTTCTTTCAATAATAAAGAATTTCAACTTCTGAATAGAGCTTGAGCTTGGACTTCCTTTAAATAAAGACTTGAGCTTGGACTTAAGTCTGATTTGAAATTGATGGGCTTGAGCTTAAGCTCTAAAAATCTATAAAGACTTGAGCTTGGACATAAGTTCTTAATTAGGGCTTAACCCAACTCTGGTCCAAAGTCAATTACCATTATGTTTTGTTGTTGTTTATTGTTGCTGTTTGTAGATCACTGCTGACATGAATGATGAACAGTTCTAATCATCCTGGCTGTATGAAGAATTCCTGAGCATCTTCATTCATTCATGGAACAGTTAATTCTTCACCTATCACACGGATACAATGTCACATCACGGACCAATATTTATTGCATTTGCTGATTACTGGAATAAATTTTATACACTAAAATATATGGCTATAAAGTGAGTATTGTGAACGCCATTTGGAGTGTTGTAGTAGCTAGTTTAAAGGAGTATCACAACACCCCATTGGTAGAGTATCAATAACACCATATTTGGTGCATTATGAGCTCTGATAGGGGTGTAGTAAAACACTTGGTCCTTGAACATGGGTGTATCACAACACTCCATTTGGTATCAATGAAGGGTGTACAGGGGTGTAACTGAACACTTCCTCTAGGTGAAATGGAAACACCCCATGAAGAGTAGTACAGCCATGAGTGTTACCTGGACACCTCAAAATGGGATTCCCATGCACCCCATTTTTAACAGTGATAGAGCATTAACTTCTGTTTCTTGAAGGAATACATGTTCTAGCTTCTAAACTAGACTATAATACCAGTTTGAGCATAAACAAGCATGTAGCACAAAGTGATGGAAATTACCATATAAGGAAATAACAGTACACAATCAGAAACACAGCAGATTAAAATTTGATGTCATTATTAATGCTATGTCAGAGAAGTACTAAAAAGGTACATTTTAAAATTTAGTTATTGAAAAATGCTCAAGTTTTTGCAACTGACACTCATCAGATTTGGATTCAGCAGGTACAAATTGGCCCAAATAAGTTTAAAAAAGTACTTTATATATACAAAAACAAGGTTGGCCAAAAAATCTGGCTTTCTAGCCCGGACGAGCTACTAGTAGTTTTTATGTATCATTCTATAAAAGTCAACAAAAATTACCCATAGACAAAACGCTGCAATTAGTGCCGTGAAGTTTTGTTGTGCATGAGCAGGCACATTCACAAAAATGGACACATTATTACTGTAATACAAGCGCCACCTTAATTTAAGTGCCACTTGGAATGAAAAGGACAGAGGATACAATAATTTTTATTAGATGCATTCTCTCTTTTTCAAGGCTTTTTAATACAGAATAAAAAATATACAGAATTAGAGTGTTTGTTTGCCGGCCGGTTGTCGCTCAGTGGCAGAGCACTTGTGCGTTAAGCGGAAAGAAATTGTGAAGTAATTTTTCTGTGTTGGTGGTATATTTACTATTCAAGAAAAGGCTGAACAGCTACTCAAAACATGTTTATTATTTATGCTCATGTTCAACTTTGGTTTAGTGCATTTGATTTGCTTGTTCTTCAAACTGAAGTTATGTACTCACCTGTGTGTTTCTTACTTGAAGAATCTGATATGTTATCCAACTATTTGATCTCATCTTTTCCTATATCTAAAGAGCTGGTTGTGTTCACAGCTCACTCTGACGATAGATATCATAAATTTCACATAAACCTTGCAATGATATTGTGGGGGTTAGGTTGTCAATATCGGGTGTTGATGTCCTATACTGGGTAGCTGCCACCAGAATCTTCTTCAGGATGAGTCTCAGAGTTGAGGGGATTGTAGTTGAGGGCCGTCCTTGTTCCTCTAAGCTAAGTCACCCAGGGTGTAGTGATGCAACCAGCTTTTGCAGTTAAATATTTATTAAACTAGCATATAGTTACAAAACTTAGAAGACTGTCCCAGAGTGCTGGCTAGCCACTATATACTAAAGTTGCCAGCAAGCCTGGTTTAGTGTTCATGTTAGAATTTAAGTTAGCTGTGTGTGGAGGATGTTGAGGGTAAGTCTCCACCACAGATATTTATAGCTAGTAGCTGGCAAAATGATGTTTTAAATGGAGAACATCTGACATAATGATTGGCTGAATAACAACGCCTATTAGTGGTCCTCATCTCTCTAGTTCCATATTTCCTGTGTCTACCCACGGTTGGGTTGCCCCAAGATGCTGCGAGGTGCTCTTTTGGCGTCCTGTTGTATAGCAGGAATGCGGTTCTTCTATGCCATCATTCAAGCTAGTATGGTGTAGTACTGAAATTCCTGTTTGGTTGAAGCTTTTTCACCTTTACCCTAAGGGGGATCAAATTCCCCAGCGGGGGGATAAAATATACTAGTAAAATGTATCCGCTCGGATAGAATATTGTAACCACCCGGATAAAAAACGAGGCGGTTAAAATATACCGTGACACCTGCATTCTAGAAGTAGTACTACAAGATACTTGCATCAGAAAAGCCAACTGTGTTTGACATGATGATTTCAATCAAAATAATAATTTGAGGGTCTTGGAACTAATTTACTAGCACCAAATGAGGCAGGCAGTCTTAGACACTTGTAGTAAATAGTGAGTGAATCATCAGAAGATTTGAGGTATTTATTTACATGTAACACATTAGGGAAGGCTTCTGTAATTATAATGTAATGACTCCTTCAATATATAAGGCATCCTTCAAAACAAATATCCTTTAAAGTATTATTTTTAAGGGGGAGGGGGGAGTGAGTGAGTGAGGGTACAACTAATATGTGCATTGCTTAACTTCCTCCCCTCCCCTCTTTCTCCCCACCCTCTTCCTCTCCAACCTAATCACTCTCCTCCTCTTTAATATTTCAAAATACATCTTTTGTGAACCATTATGTTTCCCAGACACATGGCCCATGCAGTGAAGATTACTTGCTTGGTGTTGGCTTTATGCCTGTGACTGGTTTTGTGGATAGCTATTGTGTTTGTCATGATTACTCTCACTTCTAATTTTAAGAAATTCCATGGCAACATAGTTGTAGAAATATAGATGCAGCTGGTAATGGTTGCATCACCTCTCAATAATAAATGTAAATTATCACTTGAAAGTCCTTATAAATAGATAGTTATAGCAAATCATCTCAATTTCAACCTAATACTTTTCACAGGTTAGCTGGCATCGTCGTTTCAAGATATCTGATAGCACTTCATTCAATAATGCTTCAATATTGGATTCAAATTAGTGATTCTTGAAATTATCAGCAGCTAATTCAAAGACAAAATTCCATAGAATGTGTGCATTTATATTAAGTAGCTAATAGAGCTGTAAATGCTACCATGTTAGCCTGTTAAAGCTAACCCTGTTTGTCTCTTTCCTTTACACCCCATGTAGCTAGGTGTTATTTAAGGTTAGTAAGAAGATAAGAGTGTTTCCATGGAGTCAAAGTCAACATCTAGCTGTCCCTGATCTTCCTCAATACTGCAAAGCATTGCTTTAAAGCTGAAACCGAAGTTGCTGTAGCAGCACATATCAGTGGCTTTGAACAGGAAACTTTCCCACGTGACCGGACCTTAACCGAGAAGGGCCTGACTAGCGAGGCAAGCACCGTTGACAAAATAAATACTAAACGACCAAACGATTCAGGTGAAGTGCTAACCTTTTGCGCACGCGCTCTCTAGGTCAATTGTGTATAGTAAGTCATTTTCAACCGCTCGTCTCATTGTACGTCCTCTCCGCGTGGCTCTGGAAAAGGAACGCTAAAAACGCCAGCTTTCTGCATCCGCTCAATTTTCCCAGACGTTTATCTATAAAAAAGGACCAATTTCTTTAAAACTGCGCAGCTTTAATCTGCTCTGCAGCGTGCTAGTATGTGCTGTTTCCAACTTGCTGTAGTGTTAATTTCTGCTGTAAGCGTGCACACTAAGTTTGAATTCAATTCTTCGGCGGAAGTTCTGAGCACAAGCTCCGGGTTAGTAAGAGGAGTCAGAAGCAGGGCTGGAAGAGACTTCGTATTAGGCGGGCTTTTTGCTATACACAATGCAGCCAGTGGAGGCGGGCAGTGCGGTAAGATCAGGCTGGGAGGAGGTTTAGAGAGAATGGAAGCCATGCTGTATGCTGTAGACTTGATCAATGCAGATGAGAACCTACTTCCAGGACTGTCCCTGGGCTACGACATAAGAGATACTTGTTCCAGTGAGAACATAGGACTGGATGAGAGCATTGACTTAGTTATCACTAACAGCCAGCTGGACATTGAGAGCTGTCGAACTTCTGCCAATGCTACCAGAGAAGAAGCCCCAACATCTGGAGTGGTAGGAGCCTCTAACAGTGGAGTGAGCGTGCCGGTGGCCGGGTTGCTCCGCCTCTTCACTACTCCTCAGATCAGCTATGCCTCTTCGTCGGCACTCTTGAACAACAGGGACAGGTATGGCTACTTCTATCGCACAACTCCACCCGACACTCTGCAGGCCAGAGCAATGATAGACCTGCTCCTCCACTTCAAATGGACCTACATCTCCACGATTTTCTCAGAAAACACTTATGGTGAGCCAGGAATCGATGAGGTGCATGCATTGGCTAAGACATACGGAATCTGCATAGATTTAAATGAAGGAATCGATAGCTCTTTTACTGACTCACAGTTTCTGGAGCTTGCTATGAAGGTCCTAAAGTCGGAAGCCAGGGTTATTGTATTATTTTCATCTGAGCAAGACGCTACAAAACTATTTGAACATCTCTTGCCTATTTATTCCAGGGCCTTTGTCTGGATAGCTAGCGATTCGTGGGCAAGATCACAATTCATTATGAAAAAATACAGTCAAATCATCACTCCCATGATAGGGTTCAGCCCTCAGGCGAAGTTTAGCCCTGGGTTCTTGGACTACTTTTCCAAACTCACGCTAGATTCAAACGTAAGAGATCCTTGGTTTCAGGAATGGTACATGGCAAGACTACACTGTACCGTAAATGGGAGTGACAGTGAATGCTACAGAAATGCAAGCGTTCCTCAACTGGCCACAGATTATGTGCAAGGACAAAAATCACCATTGGTGATAGATGCAGTGTACGCATTTGCCCACGCCATCAACAATTTTCTCACTGACAACTGTGAGCAACCATTGAGGTGGTTCAAGCAGAACAGAACTTGCTGGGGGCAAAAGAGATCTTTGAATGGGGCTGCCTTGCTGGAGTATGTGCAAAGGATTAGCTTTACCAGTCCAACAGGAAACAGAGTCATGTTTGATAGTTTGGGGAATGCCCCAGGAAACTATGATATTAGAATTACAAGTAAAACACCCCAGCAATTAAACACTGATACCATAATTGATTTAGCTATGGGAACTTGGAATAGCAATTCTTTAAACAAAGCCCAGTCTTTACGTATTCTATCCACACCGCAGTTTGGTATAAACTCTATCACAGGAGAACCCCTTACCAATCCTCCTGAATCTCAATGCAATAAGTGTCCTCCTGGGCACTTCCAAAGACAAGTTCTGTCCTCTTGCTGTGGTATTTGTGACCCATGCTTAGGAAAACTCTTCTCTCGCAGTTCCTCGGCTGTAAACTGTAGCACGTGTGATCTTAATTACTGGGGAAACAATCCACTCAATGGAAGCAACGGGTGCATTCCCATTCCGAAGTCATTTCTAAGCTTTGAGCACCCGTACTCCTTAGTTATCTTGATAATCGCTTCAGTTGGCTTCCTAGCTGTCTGTTTCGTATTAGTAGTATTTTTAGCACATTGGCAAACCCCTGTGGTGAAGTCTTCCGGCAGGGAGCAGATAATTATCTTACTCTTTGGAATCACCTTTAGCTATGCATCTGCATTCTTTCATGTGTCACCACCTCTGCCAATAGTCTGTGGCTTCCAAAGATGGACGTTTTGGACATCCTTTTCAGTAATGTTTGGAGCTCTTCTAGTGAAAGTCATTAGAGTTGCTAGAATATTCTCAAAAAAGTCATCCATAACTAGACCAAAGTTCACCGAACCTCACTATCAAGTTCTTTTCACCTGTGTTATAGTGGCCATACAATGGTTGATATTAGTGATATCAACTTTTGTGAATCAGCCTGCTGTGCTGGAAGAGCTAAGGATGGATGCAACAACACCCAACACACTTCCTACTCTGGTAGTAACTTGCCTGACTGAAAACATTGGCTTCCTTGTGGTGTCGTTGGCTTATCAATCCTTGCTCGTCTGTCTCTGCACAATCATTGGAGCCATGAGCTTCAAATATCCCGCAAACTTTAATGAAGCTAAGTGTATTGCGCTATGCTCCATGACAATCATGGTCATCTGGATTGCCTTCATTATCACGTTCTTTGCCACTGGAAGTGCCAAGGAGCTCCAGAACATCGCCATATCACTAGCAGTAGTGATGTCGGGCTATGCTGTCTTGTTGTCTATGTTTGGACCAAAAATGTACATAATTCTTGTCAGACCTGCTCAGAATACATCATCTCGTTCCCACCACATGTCCATGGAACCTGACCGGAATAATATAGACATTGGCAACAGATCAAAGGACATGCATGAAGCCTACCACAAGCACAACGGTGAGTATTTGCCAACTTGCACGAATTGTTACTAAATGACATATTTACACGAAATGAGTGTGTTGCATGTAATTACAAGTGGCTTCCCTAGATGGGAGTTTCAAAAAGCCAGCTGTATAAACTCGAGAGGACCTCAACTGTAAATATACTTTTTTTTTTTTTTGGCTGGTTCCATGTGAGTTTGAAAAGATTATTCCATGTTATGGCTAATTTGTGTGGATGGGTGCCAACTCAAACCACAGTTGCATATAAGAGACTGTCATGTCTTACCAAATAAATATTTAAATCTATAATGGCTGATATTAGTATCAATAATTGGATGTATTCTCTCTCATTTCACAAGCGCTCTACCACTGAGCTACAACAACCAACGATAAAACCTCTTTAAATCTATTAATAATAAATATTTAATAAAAGCCTGTGAAAGAGAGAGAGAATACATCCAATGAGTATGTAAATGAAGGCTGAGAAAGAAATTGTGAAGTGATCAGTATAATTATCAATGTGCCAAGTTTTGTTTCCACTAATTTTTTCCCAGTGCTTCCAGTCAGTTAGTTTATAATTTTAAATACTCATTTTAATATATTAATTTTTTTCAATTTTTAGATAACAGTGCGGGTTCAATTAATGACTTGAAGAAAGAAGTTCACAAAGAACGTAATTCATTATCTTAACAGATATGCTATATGTATTTTGAATGAGTTAGAAGGAAGCAGATTAACATAAGCTGTATTTGATTCTTATTCAAAACAATTGAATTCCATTCATTTGAGTGCTAATTATTACTTCAATACACAGTTACACATTTATTCCACATAGCATTGACAAAGAAATCCTTATATTTAATAAAGTTCACTGCATAATTTCATGTACATGATTATTTCAATAGTGATATGCAATGGTTCAGTTACAGGTTATAATTCTTTGCTAACTAATTTGTTGAGTATGTGTGGTAGCTATGACTGTTTGATTGGGCTAATTGACAATTTATATATATTTTTTCGCCATTAGGGTCCATTGGCCTTCTTTTTTCTATAATTGTTAAGTTAGTTTTTACCCAATTGTTTAGGTACAGTTCCTGGTTTCTAATATTTTGCTCTAACTTTTATAAGTACAAATTCTGGGACACTGCACTCACATTTAGGTGGTAATCAGAATTTGGTTGCCACAGTAGTTAACTTAGCTATTAGTCAAACAAGTTGCCAGCTAATTTGAACAGGTATTAATTTTGACAGTAAAAGTTTGGAATCAAAACAAACAACACTATGGCTAGGTAGCTATGGACACTCAGAAACTATAAAAAGTGGGCATTGCCATCAAGTATTTACCTAGCTTCTTATGAGATGGAACCAGGAAAATGGTGAGTCATTAGTCCAGTCGTTGGTAAGGTCCACTTGCTCTAGAAGAACGTATTTCGCCGAGCTAGGTAAAGGGTCTAGTTACGCTAGATGCGGTCCTGCGAAGACAAGAACACTATATAATCCCGAGCAGATCATCATATTTCTCAGATTTTCTGCTTCGTGAATATGTTTTCGATTAATTATATTATTCCCCTGCTCATTTGGGTTATTTATCTACACACTGAAGTTGCTTACACTTCAGTAGATGAATTTGAGGTACTCTGGAGCAGCCAACGAGTTAGAGGAGTTTGGAGTAAAAATAAAGCTGACGTTATTTTAGGTGGCCTCTTTGCTATTCACAATTCTGCTGGTGGAGGAGGAAAGTGTGGAGAAATCAGGAGAAAAGGTGGAGTAGAAAGAATGATAGCCATGCTCTATGCTATAGATTTGATAAACAACGATAAGGATATATTACTTAACCTTACTCTTGGGTATGATATCAGGGACACCTGCTCCAGCGAGAATATCGGATTGGATGAAGGTATCGCTTTTATAAAAGAAAAAGAGAAGCCATTGAATAACAGAATAGTTGGGGTGGTGGGAGCTTCCAATAGCGGAGTGAGCGCGCTCGTAGCTGGCGTATATGGGGCGCCAAATGAGACAAATTGCCGCCTTATACTATTAAGATCTCCTATTTATAAATTGGCATTTCAATATGTATATTGGAACTCCTATTTATAAGTAGGAGTTCATATATACAAATAAGAAATACAATATACAAATAAGAGTTCCTATTTATATACAGGAACTTGCATTAGTATATAATGAGCTCCTGTTTGTAAATAGCTTGGAGCTACACAAAATGCAAGAGTCCGCATTTCAAACTCTTTGAGGTGTCACGATAGTTTCAGGAAAACCCTTTACCACACGCTGGAATGCTTAGACTTTTTCATAGTTTACTTGGAAAACCCTTTACCAAGTTAGCTGTTTATCTTTCACTTGTATTTAATCCATTTATATATATAACAAACATGGCAACTAATGTTACCTATCATACATACAGACTCTCTATACTCTATAGCTTTGGATGATAGCCCAACATCACCTAACATTTAATAATGATGATGATGTTGATGATGATGATTTAAACAAAGATATTCTTAGTCCAATGATGATATAGCAAAAATCAAAACTATTCAGTTATTCAAACTTAAAATGGATATTGTAATAATAATAATAATAATCACTTAATAAGTTAAGTTGTAAGGATTCACTGACACACAACAATCAACATATTAAACACTCACTAGCTAGTTAGCTACTAACTTATTAAATTTCAATACTGTATTTTTGAACTCAACTGTAATGCAAACCTGGATGTCATTGTTTATTGTATGTGGATGTCATCATCAAGCTCCTCTCATAGATATATTATGTAGCTAGCTACTATAGCTATATAGGAAGTATTTTGTAGATGCTTTCTGCTTAAAATTCATTCTCCAAACTTGCCCTATACAATTAATGTTTTTTTATTTCTTATTTATTGTTTGGCAAGTGATAGGTAATTTTTTTGTGAATTGCAAATAACAACAACAACAAAAACAAAAACAAGAAACAAAAAGTGCTTAGCTAGCTAACCAATGGTGTGCTATTATCACAATAAATGATATATGCAGAGACTTAGCTAATCCTATATAGCTATGTAGGTAGTCAGCACTCAACAATTGTAAGATTAGCTGCTAAGGCATTACCTAATTGGCTAAATTATCTATTAGCTATTAGATAATTTATTTAGATTTTATTTAAATGTAACCTGATGGTGCCGTGATTTTTGTCATAACAGTCCCCATATCTGGGAGGATTAGACCCTCCCCCCTGGAAAAAAATGGGTAATAAAGGGGAGGGTGAGGGCGAAAGAAAGCTTCTGCTTCTATAGAGGTTCTGCCATCGTCTATTATTGAGCTAATTTTATCCACATTCATTGAAATATAGCTAGTTATCACGTTACCTATCAACTAATCCAGCTACCTATAGATAGTGCTAGCTATTCATTGTCTGGAACTAAGTTTTATATGAACTATTAGTTGGTGCACACAGACCACTGTCTGATGCAGAGTGTTGACTTGTGGAGTTGTCTATGAATGGAAAGTTTAATGTACGGTGTACACACATACTTCAAACAGGCATAGCTTTCGTTTGTCATTATTATTAGTGAAACTTTTCTCAAACTAAGCCCTTTTCCATTAATAACTTTCTTTACTGATGTTGCAACACTATAATTATCAACTCTCATAGTACACTCTTTTGACCTCTTTTGACCTTACTTTACAGAGAGAGAGTGTGCTACATAATTATTTACATTTATATATCAGGAGTTGGAATAATGATCTCAGCGAGAGATTTAATCTCAGTTTCTGTGTTAGTATTGCTGTATTAGTCAATGATCAATAATAGTTCTATTCAAAACGAACAAAAGAATCGAAATGGAATTAGAATGTAAAATGAATGGTATGACAAGTTGAACACAAAAAAAAATTAATAGCTGCAAATAGCTAGCTACTTAAAAAGTTACAGTAATCCAAATCCTCCATTGTTTTTTATTGCAAATGTCATTTTCTCCTTAAATTGCACAAGTTGAAGGCTTAGGATAAATACTAGTTCCATTAAAAGTTATGGTGGGTGAAGGCAAAAATCCCATTGGCGGAACTTCATCACTTCCACTAAAAAAAATTAATATATCTTCGAGAGTCAACTCAGGTTGTTGGGAACCTATATGAGAAAGAAAATAGATCAAGGTATACTAATGCTTTACAGTTTCCACAATGCCACAGTGGGAAGCTATAGTGGACAATACTACCTCTCTCTATCTCTTTAAATTGACAACAAAGATCTAGAGACTTCCCAGTGTAACCTTACCTATCATCAGGCTTTAGAAAAATAGCTATAGCCCATTGTAAGTAAATTATACTGAAATGCTGAGGCAACTTTTCAATTAACACAAACTTTAGCTTATTGCACTAACTGTGTCTAAAATTTCAGTTAAGCTTCCCGTACTTTCTATGTACATTGATCAAATACTGCACTAGTCTAATGACTGTTCTTCCTGCCTTTCTCACTGATACCTGTTCTAAATGTATTACCTTCGCAATCATTTAGCAAACGAATAAAATACATATAAGTCGTCTCCTCCAAAGTACTTGAACTCATTCCACACTCGGAAAACTTCACAGTTTTTAGTAGATCTTGCAAATGATCTGCATAAAAGGAATAGGTATTAATTGGGTGTTTTACATCATAAGGTTTCTCAAGTCATTCCCATACTTTGTAAGGAATAGCTACAGACTTAGTTGACCAATCAAAAACAACTTCAACTTCAATGTAGCACATCACAATTGAAGGATGAGGCCATATCCCTTAGGATAGTAGTCCAGTGCTAATGAATGGCAAGCTTGAAATGTTTACTTAAACTCTGACTCAATAAATGGTTGCCAAATGATCACAAGATTCAATAACTATTATATGTAGTATCTTGCAATCACAGGGTGAGTAATTTTCAGTACCATATATACCTACTCACTATTTGATGCCACAACAATGCTATTTCAGCTTACAACGGTAGTGGTCGTCATTGCACCGCTCTAGGAAAATGCACAACTTCACAAAAAATTTTATTTTGTATTATCTAGCCATAGTACTGAAATTTACATATCTATAGTTCTTTTATGTAACAGTCAATTATATTTGCTATCTGCTTTGCACTTTAAAAACCACAAGTTATTCAACCATCAATTCAAGTAAATTTCTCAAGCAATCACTTTCTGTTCAGATTCTACTACCCATTTTATGTCGTGGAGGCTGGTTGGACCATTTGAATCTGAATACAGTGTTCAAACGTGACCCAGATGTGAAGAAAAATATAAAGATTATAACAAGGTAAAAATAAATTCCTATTTTAGCACAAAAGTTGTACTCTTTCCCAAAGCCTGTCACACTTATAATTGTGTTGAGAATAGCCACATACAAGTAGGAGCTAAAATTTTAATAATTGCACCATCCAACTCACTCCTTTTGCTTTCTTTGCTAAATTTCAGTAATAGGTAAGCATCAATAGCAGCTAGTATTCAAGAGCAGCATCTATTCAGAGTAATGAGTAATATAGGTTAATTCTCTTGCCCATCACTTGTCAAGCAAAAGTGCCTAAAATGGAAGGGAAAACAAACTTGTGCTAAAAATGGCTGTAATAATGTAAAGAATTATTTTGCTTCTAGTCTTTATTGGAAATAGAACCCAGGCTCTGCTTTTACAACCAGTGCTCTACCCACTGAGCTACACACAATTAATGACATTCGAACCGCATACACTTTTCCTTTAAACTTTTAAGCAGTTGCTACATGCTATAATCTGTAAATATAGAACCATCAACTTTCAGTTCAGCAAGAACATTTCTCTCCCTTTCTAAATACTTTAAATACATCACTTATAAACCTGAGCAAAGAATTATTGACATATGAACCACTTTTACCTGCTGATAATTTCTGGTGACCTTTGTTGGTAAAGAAAGGGGCCATCAATTTCGGATATTGGGATATGATGTCTAATACACCAAGAGATTGCAGGCCTTTTTGAACTGATCTAGTTCGGCTAATACTTCCAGTATGCTATAATGCAGTGTAACCACTCGCTTTATTTCAGGTATATCTGATACTTTTGCAGTAACTATAGGCTTCGTGTATCCTGAATTCATTATTACATCACTAGAATCCAGCAAAAATTCTGTCACTAGCCTGTCATCTTGAATATCAGACAGCTGAAAGAAAGTTAAAAAAAAGAAGTAAGATTACTCCTTTCTGTAAACAATCAAGCTAGCTACCTGTGACAAAAAGTGATGCGCTTCGTGGTGTGGGACATCATCAAAATTAACTTCAATTTCATCTACTGACTTTCCACTAATGTATTGATACACACTCTCTGCAAAAAAAGGGAATCCATTTCCTCCCTGTGCCAATGACATGGACACAAATTGTCCTAATCTTTCAAACTTCTTGGCCTATGTGTATAAAAAAGAAAGAGATTAAAAAATTATTAAAATTAACCTAAAATTCATATACCTGTAATCCTAAAACATCATGCCTGAAAGTGTATGAATAATTTTGTCCGACACACATGCTTGATTTAACGTTACTAGCCATTAAGCGAAAAAATTCCCTTCTTGGTCCTCCACCATCTTGAGCTTCTTCTCCAAAAAATGATACCTATGTATCAAACATGGGACAAGCACTTGAGTCGTGTGTTTCAAGCACATCTGCAAGTGTTTGTAAAAGTTCTTAAGTACAAGCATGCTATAACTGACATAATGCTTGAAGCACAACTTCAAGAGCTTAAAAGAGCTTGAAGCACAAAACACTCACAGATCTATATTTTATTTTTGTAATGAAAGTGATTAGAATGTATAATTCAGTGAAAATCAAGGTACTTATTGTTGCAGTGAATAAAACATTATTCAGGGGGTTACTTACTTCAAATGCATGCAATCAAGTAAAATGTGTATAAGTCAAGCTTACAATGGAGCTTACAAATTGTGCTTAACGCAGTTTAAAAGCATTAAAATACTCAAAGCACAAGCACTAATGTGTATTTCAAGCAGCACATTTAAGTACCTAAAAGAAAGTGCTTAAAGTGCTTATAACCCCAAGTAATACGAGCGTGCATGTTTGATGGCATAATAATGATAACAACAATTCATAGTCATATCATACCATTAGTAGTTTCTTTGTTGAAAATGCTTTCCTTTCTATCCCGTGAAGTGCTGAATTCACTACATTGCTTCTTTGAATGGCTAGGCTAAAGCACTCCTCATTAAACATTTCCTTTTGTAAATGCATCACAACTTCAGCAACTGTACTAAACATTTTTTGGCAGTTTCTAGACACACAACGGTGACTCATTATGATAATGGAGCCCCTGCAGAGCTGTACACAAGACAGGAAAATAGATATTATAGGTTTTTGCTATAATATATTTTTGTAACATCTGAATTGACTGGACAAGTTTACTTGTTAAATATGTCCAGCAGTTTTTTTTAAAGTATAGAACAGAGCCAGTAGGAGCATGAACAGCCTAAACAGCTGTGGCCGTTCATTTTTTTCCCTGCCTGAAGGAGTTGCAGTAAAAAGTTTTTTCAGTACCTTCGAAATCTCTTTTCATTAACCCTCTCGTTCCCGAATTGTTTGGACGCGCGCGGAAAAATCTAATCTTCTACCGCGGAATAGAGCATTACCGTTTTATTTTTTTTACTCAATGCTGGCTGGGAAAACCCCATAGCAACCATATATCACTAAATAGACCAAGAGTTTGGGATTCCCTTCATTTTTTGATTGAGAAAATTGAATAATATTTAGGCCCTCTACTAATACTTTAAAAAAAAAATTTTTTCCCCCAAAAAATTCCACTTTTCCCATCAATAAAAATAAAATAAAAAATAGAAATAATATTATTGTTTGATGCATTGTATACCAATATTATATTAGTTCAACAATAAAATATGTTGTTTGTTGTGTTTGGTGCTGATTGTGATCATGTAGGAGACATCTATGAGTGTCCACAAGGAACATATGCCATCGGACGTCGAGCTCCACTACAAAACAATTTCATATACACAAAAACACAAACAACAAAGATATTAGTAATACAAACAACAAATTATTCATGATCCTATATAATTGCAACTTTATGATGTATTGTATGCGGTTTCATACAGGATTTTTGTTTGGGGTGGGGCTCCGAGTGTACTTCGCCACACCCATTTTTTGGAACCTACACTACTTTGATGCACATCTTTGCATAAGAGTCTATACTTCACACTGATGATCAGTGTTCGGTCCTATGCACTAAATGGCTCAGTTATGATAGGAACATAATGGGATACAATATCAGACTAAAAATAAATGCTTCCTAAATGTTCATTTCTATTCAACTCCCAAAATTCTAGGGGGGAACCCAGGGCTAGCCTCCCACTGTATGAACCCCTGGTATGTATACTCCACACTGTACATGAGAGAACCTCGCTGAATTGCCCCCCCCCCCTCCCCCGTCATTACTTTTCACTGACATTCTTGTACAATAGCTGGACACCTAAATATCAATAAGTTGAAATGAAATTCAACTTACCCAGCAAGGATGATGTCACAGACCGAAAAAGACCCCCGAGTTCGTTCTCTCTCAGGTTGGATCCGGAAGCACCACATACTGTTTGTTCATGGTTGCTCTCTCTCTCTCTCTTTCCACAAATGCACGCACACACATACACACACACAAGAAAAAAGAAGCTACAGGTGAATACAGATCATAAAAATTAATGTATAATATATTATACATAAATTGACTGGTGTACACACACACACACACATGAAATTCAACTTACATGGGCATAGTAGCCCCGATTGGAAAAGACCCCCCCCCCCCCCCGAGTTCGGTATAATTTATTATCATAAATTGATTGGTGTACACACACCACCACCACATGAAATTCAACTTACATGGGACATAGACCCCGATTGGAAAAGACCCCCCCCCCCCCCCCCCCCCCCGAGTTCGTTCCCTCCCCTGGAAGCACCAGAATAACATTTCAACTCCACGCACACACATATACATCGAGTGTGAAGCTCCACTACAACACCACTGAATGGGACTTTCACAAAGCTAGATACAGCCCCACCGATGGCCTTCTGTAACCCTCGAAGGACCAGGTACGTCAACTTATCAAGGCGCAAACGAAATACAACAAACGCAGCCGATGGCCCGTAAGAGCTTTCAGCCTTGCCCACTGTTCGCACAAAAGAGCGCACGCCCGCAAGGTATCTTTCACAGTTTGACAGAGGTTGACGACGATATTGTATTACACACGCATACATTACATAATGTGGACCACGGACAAGAAGTCTGTGGTTATGAAATGAATATCATTACATACTCATACATAAAGGTAAAGGGTGGTCAAGTAAGTTAGGATTGAGTGAATGACTCGAGTGTTAGCTTTTCTGTTCAGGGGTAGTGTCCTGAACATACTCCGGGGGGAGGCGGTGCTTGTTGGTCGATGAGGTGTGGCTGGAAGAATCTGCTTCTTCTCTTCGGAGTGGGATCAGTCTCTCGGTGGCCCTTCTGTATGTTTTACCCTTGCATCTTAGCTCTACAACTCGAATCTGTCCATCATCTCCAGGGAAGACCTCCGTGATGACTGCAACAGGCCACTGTCTGGTCGCCAAGGTCTCATCCTTTACGAAGACGACATCTCCAACCTGAGGCGGCCTGCCAGGCTGGATCCATTTCGCTCTTACGGCTAAGGAGGAGAGGTAGGAGCCCAGCCATTGTTTCCAAAGGTCAGATGTGAGGCGGGATACCAGGTTCCAGCGACGAAGGAGGCTGATCTTGCCCTGTGGAGAGTCAGGAGTTGGAGGAGCTCGCAGTGGGCGTCCTATCAGGAAGTGGCCAGGAGTAAGATAACTTCCGTCGGTGATGTCATCTGTCTGAAGAGGAAGTAGTGGCCGGGAGTTCAGGATGGCCTCTGCTTCAGTCACCAGAGTGTAGAGCTCATCGTACCGGAGCGGGTGTGGAGCCACATTTTTCCGCAGGAGGAGCTTCATACTTTTAACAGCGGCTTCCCACAGTCCTCCAAAATGTGGAGTCCTAGGAGGAATGTGCTGCCAGGAGATGTCATTGGAAGTGGCAAAGTGAGAAATAGCTTGGAGTGTCTCTGGAGATTCCATCATCTTCTGTAGCTCACGAATATGTTCTCGGGCACCCTGGAAGTTGGTTCCGTTGTCCGAGAAGATAGTGGTAGGCGTGCCACGTCTGAAGATGAACCTTCTGAGGGTAGCCAGGAAATCTTCTGTGGACAGGGAAGAACACAGGTCAAGATGCACACATTTGGTGAAAAGGCATACGAATACCACGACATAACACTTGATCAAGGTGGGTTTCCGGGTGTATCCTCTCCTGATGGTGAAGGGACCGGCAAAGTCAATTCCAACACTCACGAATGGTGGAGCAGGAGCTGTCCTCTTGGCTGGTAGAAGGCCCATCTGGTGAGACAACGTCTGGCTGTAGGCTTTCTGGCAGTTAGCACAG
>WLWD01003449.1_pt1 | contig 28047 bp, 8 predicted proteins | sample 6712731 | NCBI WGS metagenome assembly WLWD01 (sample SAMN12718690, study PRJNA576275) | sponge metagenome | isolation source: marine sponge | host: Mycale hentscheli | place: New Zealand: South Island, Marlborough, Capsize Point | collected 2014-11-01
GCCCTGCCCTGCCCCAGCCCATAGCCCCAGCCCCAACCCTAGCCCAGCCTATGGCTAGCTCCGAGACTGAAAGGTCCGCCGAAGTGAACATCACAGACATGGAAATGACAGATGAAGAGATAGATATGGAACACTCAGGATCTGTAACAAGGGAAGAGAAGACACTGCTAGTGCTCAGACAGCAGTATAAAAAAGTTAGCACCAACATGGCAAGAGTGAAGAGCCATCTCTCGTTCCTACAAGAATGCCAGGGACAGAATAGGATTCCCAAAGGACTGCGTGTCAATGTCAAGTGCAATGCCTTGCTTGCTGACTACACTACAGTAAAGGAACAATTCAAGTCCACAAAAGAGACAGCAGAAGGTGAATTCACAGAGTCGCTTAAAGAACATTACGAACTAGTGAAAGCGAACCTAACAACTGAACTCAAAAAATTAGAGAGTGACATGGAGAGAGGCCTATCTAAGATCAATGATGAAGCCAAGAAAGAACATTTAGACCTAATGAAAAAAACTACCGACAATATCACAAAGCACGAAGAGAGACTTCAGAACAGAAAGAAACTCAAATATGAACACTTGTGCAATCCAGAAGCAAGAAGAGGAAGAGACAGAGAAGGAGACCGAGAAGAAAGAGAAGACAGAGGAGAAAGACGATGGAGAAATAGAGAAGACAGAAGCCAAGACAGAGGAAGATACAAAGAGGACAGAAGCCAAGACAGACGAAGTAGAGACAAGAGAAACCCAGCCCACCAGACCAGACCAGACAGAGTTGGAAGAGGTATGCCGTACTCTAACAATACACACAGACAATACAGACCTGGGAGAGAATCCATCACTCCACCTATTGGAGAAGAAAGAGCTAACCAACACACCAACACGGTAGCCCAACCAGCCCCACCCACACCTAATGTGGTACAGGAGATGGCGGAGATGAAAAGACTTATCAATCAGCTTTTGATAAACCAATCAGCCCCACCCATCCAACAGCCCCCACATCCACCAGGAATGATGATGAATCACTGCATCCCACAGACTCTGCAGCCTCCATCGCTGCTGGGTCCTGGGACAGGTGCCTTGCCGGGCCAGCATCCATCGCTGGTCCGACCGGTACAGCAGTGTTTTCAGCCCAGGGACAGGCTCCACCCTCAGCAGCCCTACAGGAACCCATGAACTCCAAACTGTACCCATCCCACCAAATTAACAAGAGACCATTCAATGTGTATTCTCATTATTTTGGAAAGAATATTAACTTTAGAAAGTACTATCATTATAAAAATAGAAGAAATAAAACATTCACTAAGTCAATAAACAATGCTACACAAAAAATATCAGAATCAAACAGATACATCACTAACCTGTCATCAAAAACACTAACACCAACACAAACTAAACTGTTAAGTAAAGGACTGTCCTACATACCGAGTACAAACTCAAAAAATGACACACTAAGAAATGCCTTACTGCACTTCAATAGGTCAAATAGAATAAAATACTTCTTCAGAAATGAGCCTGAGCGTGATGTTCATCCATTCAGACAGAAAAGTACATGGATGCCACCCAGAGCGTCACAGGATATTGAGAGTTATCTAGAAAGATTAGAAAAAGAAATATCAGATATTACACCAAGACACTGTAGAAATAATCTAAGCCAGGAAGAAACCCATGCACTTAAGACACTGGCCTCAGATCCCAGCCTTGTAATTAAAAATGCAGACAAGGGATCAGGCATTGTAATAGAAGACAGACACAACTACATGGAAGACGGCTTACAACATTTATCAGACAAATCAATATATGAAAAATCAGAAAGCGATCCTACAACTCCACTAGCAGAAGGGATAAATAAATACATACATTATGTACATAAAAAAGGAATCATAGATGACACCACTAAAGAATTTCTGAGCTTTAAACCACACAATATGCCACGCACACAACAACTATACTTCCTAAAGAAAATCCATAAAAATCCAATAGCAGTAAGACCCATAGTTAGCGGATGCGGAGGCCCAACTGAAAAAATATCACAATTCCTAGACTTTCACTTACAACCACATGTTCCTAAGATAAAATCCTATACAAGAGATAGCGGAGACATAATTAATCATCTAGAGCAATTGAAAATCCCACCAAATTGCATACTAACCACAATAGATGTAAAAGCCCTTTACCTTAACATACCACACAGTGAAGGCATTAAAGCAGTTCTAAATAGACTTTACTATAAAAACCACAACTCAGAAGATATACCAGTGCCCCCTAGTACTATGTCAGATCTACTCAAAATAGTGCTCACCAAAAACTACTTCCAATTTGCTGATGAAATGTACCACCAAATCCAAGGTACAGCAATGGGAACCAAAATGGCACCAGCATATGCCAATATTTTTATGGCAGAGCTAGAAGAAGAACTTTTAGACAAATATCATATCAAACCACTACTGTGGAAGAGATATATAGATGATATCCTATGCATCTGGCCAGGTACAATGTCAGACCTAAAAACATTCATGATATACTTAAACCAAGCTCATACAACAATTAAATTCACTCATGAAAGCTCAACAACGAGCGTAGACTTTCTTGACATCACTATCTACAAAGGAAAGAGATTTGAACTACAGAATATACTAGATGTAAAACCTTTCTTTAAAAAAACAAATAAATTCCAATACTTGCAATACAAATCAGCCCACCCAAGACAAACATTCAGTAGCCTAATCAAAGGTGAACTGACAAGACTACTAAGAGCCTGCTCAGACAAAGATGAGTACACTGCAGTACAAAACAAACTTTATAAAGAATTCAGAAACAGAGGCTATCCAGCCAAGCTAATTAGACAAGTCATAGACTCAGTACCTCATGAAAACAGAACAGAAATACTTGGTCCAAAAGACCTTACCAACAAAAAATATGATACATTCCTAGTGTTAGAATACGCAGAAGACTTGGACGTAAAGAAACTAAGGTCTACACTTAAACCACTACCCCATGAGGAAGAACATGTACCTAAACCATGTCTAAGCCTAAAAAGAAAAAGAAATTTAGGACAACATCTAGTCAGAGCGAAGTTAAAACACTGCTCAGACCCACCTAAATCTAACACACCTATCACCATCCCAGTCACAGCAGAACTCAAAGGCCAATCGGCCGGGTGCAACAATGCTGGATGTAAATGCTGTCCACTAATGTCCAGAAAACAAAGAATTCACTCTAGCTACAACAACAGAAGCTTTTCCACACCTACCTATACAAACTGCAACACTAGGAATGTAGTATACCTCATAGAATGTACAAAGTGCACTAAAAGAAACCAATATGTAGGACAAACTCAAAGATGCATGAACATTAGACTAGGAGGACACAGAGCAGCTTCTAAAACTAAACCTAACCTACCTATATACAAGCATTTCCTAACCCTCCCCAACCACAACTTAGAAAAAGACATTAAAATAACTATCCTAGAAAAAACTACCACAGATCAACTCACCACAAGAGAAAGTCACTGGATATCCACCATGGAGACTGTGTACCCCAAAGGACTCAACAGCAGATTTGAATAGAAGGCTCCATTCCTTCTTCCTAAGGTAAATACATCAATGTCTAACACCTACTGTGCTCTATTATTACAGCTGAAATTAAAAAAAACGCCTGACGACCCTTACCCTCCGAGGGAATTTAGCAAGGAGCCCTGCCCAATATATTGAAGCTGCAAGCCAGCCACTCCCACTAATCTCCGTGCAAGCAATGGACCCGATACCTGCGCAAAGAAACTCAATTAACACCTCTGACTCGCCAATCAGAACGCTTTCAATGCTCTTTATATCACCATACCTCGTGCATTCACTTCTCATTTTTCATTTGTAACCCTGAAGAAGGCGCATCAGTCGCTGAAACGTTGGTTTTACATTAAAATAAAGAAGAATGCTTAATACGAAAACGAGTCAGATGGTAACTAGAAGTAAAATTAGTTATTTAAATGCTATTCCAGGCGTGGAGCTGCCAAAATCTAAAGGCCCTGCCCTGCCCCAGCCCATAGCCCCAGCCCCAACCCTAGCCCAGCCTATGGCTAGCTCCGAGACTGAAAGGTCCGCCGAAGTGAACATCACAGACATGGAAATGACAGATGAAGAGATAGATATAGAACACTCAGGATCTGTAACAAGGGAAGAGAAGACACTGCTAGTGCTCAGACAGCAGTATAAAAAAGTTAGCACCAACATGGCAAGAGTGAAGAGCCATCTCTCGTTCCTACAAGAATGCCAGGGACAGAATAGGATTCCCAAAGGACTGCGTGTCAATGTCAAGTGCAATGCCTTGCTTGCTGACTACACTACAGTAAAGGAACAATTCAAGTCCACAAAAGAGACAGCAGAAGGTGAATTCACAGAGTCGCTTAAAGAACATTACGAACTAGTGAAAGCGAACCTAACAACTGAACTCAAAAAATTAGAGAGTGACATGGAGAGAGGCCTATCTAAGATCAATGATGAAGCCAAGAAAGAACATTTAGACCTAATGAAAAAAACTACCGACAATATCACAAAGCACGAAGAGAGACTTCAGAACAGAAAGAAACTCAAATATGAACACTTGTGCAATCCAGAAGCAAGAAGAGGAAGAGACAGAGAAGGAGACCGAGAGGAAAGAGAAGACAGAGGAGAAAGACGATGGAGAAATAGAGAAGACAGAAGCCAAGACAGAGGAAGATACAAAGAGGACAGAAGCCAAGACAGACGAAGTAGAGACAAGAGAAACCCAGCCCACCAGACCAGACCAGACAGAGTTGGAAGAGGTATGCCGTACTCTAACAATACACACAGACAATACAGACCTGGGAGAGAATCCATCACTCCACCTATTGGAGAAGAAAGAGCTAACCAACACACCAACACGGTAGCCCAACCAGCCCCACCCACACCTAATGTGGTACAGGAGATGGCGGAGATGAAAAGACTTATCAATCAGCTCTTGATAAACCAATCAGCCCCACCCATCCAACAGCCCCCACATCCACCAGGAATGATGATGAATCACTGCATCCCACAGACTCTGCAGCCTCCATCGCTGCTGGGTCCTGGGACAGGTGCCTTGCCGGGCCAGCATCCATCGCTGGTCCGACCGGTACAGCAGTGTTTTCAGCCCAGGGACAGGCTCCACCCTCAGCAGCCCTACAGGAACCCATGAACTCCAAACTGTACCCATCCCACCAAATTAACAAGAGACCATTCAATGTGTATTCTCATTATTTTGGAAAGAATATTAACTTTAGAAAGTACTATCATTATAAAAATAGAAGAAATAAAACATTCACTAAGTCAATAAACAATGCTACACAAAAAATATCAGAATCAAACAGATACATCACTAACCTGTCATCAAAAACATTAACACCAACACAAACTAAACTGTTAAGTAAAGGACTGTCCTACATACCGAGTACAAACTCAAAAAATGACACACTAAGAAATGCCTTACTGCACTTCAATAGGTCAAATAGAATAAAATACTTCTTCAGAAATGAGCCTGAGCGTGATGTTCATCCATTCAGACAGAAAAGTACATGGATGCCACCCAGAGCGTCACAGGATATTGAGAGTTATCTAGAAAGATTAGAAAAAGAAATATCAGATATTACACCAAGACACTGTAGAAATAATCTAAGCCAGGAAGAAACCCATGCACTAAAGACACTGGCCTCAGATCCCAGCCTTGTAATTAAAAATGCAGACAAGGGATCAGGCATTGTAATAGAAGACAGACACAACTACATGGAAGATGGCTTACAACATTTATCAGACAAATCAATATATGAAAAATCAGAAAGCGATCCTACAACTCCACTAGCAGAAGGGATAAATAAATACATACATTATGTACATAAAAAAGGAATCATAGATGACACCACTAAAGAATTTCTGAGCTTTAAACCACACAATATGCCACGCACACAACAACTATACTTCCTAAAGAAAATCCATAAAAATCCAATAGCAGTAAGACCCATAGTTAGCGGATGCGGAGGCCCAACTGAAAAAATATCACAATTCCTAGACTTTCACTTACAACCACATGTTCCTAAGATAAAATCCTATACAAGAGATAGCGGAGACATAATTAATCATCTAGAGCAATTGAAAATCCCACCAAATTGCATACTAACCACAATAGATGTAAAAGCCCTTTACCTTAACATACCACACAGTGAAGGCATTAAAGCAGTTCTAAATAGACTTTACTATAAAAACCACAACTCAGAAGATATACCAGTGCCCCCTAGTACTATGTCAGATCTACTCAAAATAGTGCTCACCAAAAACTACTTCCAATTTGCTGATGAAATGTACCACCAAATCCAAGGTACAGCAATGGGAACCAAAATGGCACCAGCATATGCCAATATTTTTATGGCAGAGCTAGAAGAAGAACTTTTAGACAAATATCATATCAAACCACTACTGTGGAAGAGATATATAGATGATATCCTATGCATCTGGCCAGGTACAATGTCAGACCTAAAAACATTCATGATATACTTAAACCAAGCTCATACAACAATTAAATTCACTCATGAAAGCTCAACAACGAGCGTAGACTTTCTTGACATCACTATCTACAAAGGAAAGAGATTTGAACTACAGAATATACTAGATGTAAAACCTTTCTTTAAAAAAACAAATAAATTCCAATACTTGCAATACAAATCAGCCCACCCAAGACAAACATTCAGTAGCCTAATCAAAGGTGAACTGACAAGACTACTAAGAGCCTGCTCAGACAAAGATGAGTACACTGCAGTACAAAACAAACTTTATAAAGAATTCAGAAACAGAGGCTATCCAGCTAAGCTAATTAGACAAGTCATAGACTCAGTACCTCATGAAAACAGAACAGAAATACTTGGTCCAAAAGACCTTACCAACAAAAAATATGATACATTTCTAGTGCTAGAATACGCAGAAGACTTGGACGTAAAGAAACTAAGGTCTACACTTAAACCACTATCCCATGAGGAAGAACATGTACCTAAACCATGTCTAAGCCTAAAAAGAAAAAGAAATTTAGGACAACATCTAGTCAGAGCGAAGTTAAAACACTGCTCAGACCCACCCAAATCTAACACACCTATCACCATCCCAGTCACAGCAGAACTCAAAGGCCAATCGGCAGGGTGCAACAATGCTGGATGTAAATGCTGTCCACTAATGTCCAGAAAACAAAGAATTCACTCTAGCTACAACAACAGAAGCTTTTCCACACCTACCTATGCAAACTGCAACACTAGGAATGTAATATACCTCATAGAATGTACAAAGTGCACTAAAAGAAACCAATATGTAGGACAAACTCAAAGATGCATGAACATTAGACTAGGAGGACACAGAGCAGCTTCTAAAACTAAACCTAACCTACCTATATACAAGCATTTCCTAACCCTCCCCAACCACAACTTAGAAAAAGACATTAAAATTACTATCCTAGAAAAAACTACCACAGATCAACTCACCACAAGAGAAAGTCACTGGATATCCACCATGGAGACTGTGTACCCCAAAGGACTCAACAGCAGATTTGAATAGAAGGCTCCATTCCTTCTTCCTAAGGTAAATACATCAATGTCTAACACCTACTGTGCTCTATTATTACAGCTGAAATTAAAAAAACGCCTGACGACCCTTACCCTCCGAGGGAATTTAGCAAGGAGCCCTGCCCAATATATTGAAGCTGCAAGCCAGCCACTCCCACTAATCTCCGTGCAAGCAATGGACCCGATACCTGCGCAAAGAAACTCAATTAACACCTCTGACTCGCCAATCAGAACGCTTTCAATGCTCTTTATATCACCATACCTCGTGCATTCACTTCTCATTTTTCATTTGTAACCCTGAAGAAGGCGCATCAGTCGCTGAAACGTTGGTTTTCAATTATAATAAGAAATGCTTCAAACGAAAGCGAGTCAGATGGTAACTAGAAGTAAGATTAGTTATTTAAATGCTATTCCAGGCGTGGAGCTGCCAAAATCTAAAGGCCCTGCCCTGCCCCAGCCCATAGCCCCAGCCCCAACCCTAGCCCAGCCTATGGCTAGCTCCGAGACTGAAAGGTCCGCCGAAGTGAACATCACAGACATGGAAATGACAGATGAAGAGATAGATATGGAACACTCAGGATCTGTAACAAGGGAAGAGAAGACACTGCTAGTGCTCAGACAGCAGTATAAAAAAGTTAGCACCAACATGGCAAGAGTGAAGAGCCATCTCTCGTTCCTACAAGAATGCCAGGGACAGAATAGGATTCCCAAAGGACTGCGTGTCAATGTCAAGTGCAATGCCTTGCTTGCTGACTACACTACAGTAAAGGAACAATTCAAGTCCACAAAAGAGACAGCAGAAGGTGAATTCACAGAGTCGCTTAAAGAACATTACGAACTAGTGAAAGCGAACCTAACAACTGAACTCAAAAAATTAGAGAGTGACATGGAGAGAGGCCTATCTAAGATCAATGATGAAGCCAAGAAAGAACATTTAGACCTAATGAAAAAAACTACCGACAATATCACAAAGCACGAAGAGAGACTTCAGAACAGAAAGAAACTCAAATATGAACACTTGTGCAATCCAGAAGCAAGAAGAGGAAGAGACAGAGAAGGAGACCGAGAAGAAAGAGAAGACAGAGGAGAAAGACGATGGAGAAATAGAGAAGACAGAAGCCAAGACAGAGGAAGATACAAAGAGGACAGAAGCCAAGACAGACGAAGTAGAGACAAGAGAAACCCAGCCCACCAGACCAGACCAGACAGAGTTGGAAGAGGTATGCCGTACTCTAACAATACACACAGACAATACAGACCTGGGAGAGAATCCATCACTCCACCTATTGGAGAAGAAAGAGCTAACCAACACACCAACACGGTAGCCCAACCAGCCCCACCCACACCTAATGTGGTACAGGAGATGGCGGAGATGAAAAGACTTATCAATCAGCTCTTGATAAACCAATCAGCCCCACCCATCCAACAGCCCCCACATCCACCAGGAATGATGATGAATCACTGCATCCCACAGACTCTGCAGCCTCCATCGCTGCTGGGTCCTGGGACAGGTGCCTTGCCGGGCCAGCATCCATCGCTGGTCCGACCGGTACAGCAGTGTTTTCAGCCCAGGGACAGGCTCCACCCTCAGCAGCCCTACAGGAACCCATGAACTCCAAACTGTACCCATCCCACCAAATTAACAAGAGACCATTCAATGTGTATTCTCATTATTTTGGAAAGAATATTAACTTTAGAAAGTACTATCATTATAAAAATAGAAGAAATAAAACATTCACTAAGTCAATAAACAATGCTACACAAAAAATATCAGAATCAAACAGATACATCACTAACCTGTCATCAAAAACATTAACACCAACACAAACTAAACTGTTAAGTAAAGGACTGTCCTACATACCGAGTACAAACTCAAAAAATGACACACTAAGAAATGCCTTACTGCACTTCAATAGGTCAAATAGAATAAAATACTTCTTCAGAAATGAGCCTGAGCGTGATGTTCATCCATTCAGACAGAAAAGTACATGGATGCCACCCAGAGCGTCACAGGATATTGAGAGTTATCTAGAAAGATTAGAAAAAGAAATATCAGATATTACACCAAGACACTGTAGAAATAATCTAAGCCAGGAAGAAACCCATGCACTAAAGACACTGGCCTCAGATCCCAGCCTTGTAATTAAAAATGCAGACAAGGGATCAGGCATTGTAATAGAAGACAGACACAACTACATGGAAGATGGCTTACAACATTTATCAGACAAATCAATATATGAAAAATCAGAAAGCGATCCTACAACTCCACTAGCAGAAGGGATAAATAAATACATACATTATGTACATAAAAAAGGAATCATAGATGACACCACTAAAGAATTTCTGAGCTTTAAACCACACAATATGCCACGCACACAACAACTATACTTCCTAAAGAAAATCCATAAAAATCCAATAGCAGTAAGACCCATAGTTAGCGGATGCGGAGGCCCAACTGAAAAAATATCACAATTCCTAGACTTTCACTTACAACCACATGTTCCTAAGATAAAATCCTATACAAGAGATAGCGGAGACATAATTAATCATCTAGAGCAATTGAAAATCCCACCAAATTGCATACTAACCACAATAGATGTAAAAGCCCTTTACCTTAACATACCACACAGTGAAGGCATTAAAGCAGTTCTAAATAGACTTTACTATAAAAACCACAACTCAGAAGATATACCAGTGCCCCCTAGTACTATGTCAGATCTACTCAAAATAGTGCTCACCAAAAACTACTTCCAATTTGCTGATGAAATGTACCACCAAATCCAAGGTACAGCAATGGGAACCAAAATGGCACCAGCATATGCCAATATTTTTATGGCAGAGCTAGAAGAAGAACTTTTAGACAAATATCATATCAAACCACTACTGTGGAAGAGATATATAGATGATATCCTATGCATCTGGCCAGGTACAATGTCAGACCTAAAAACATTCATGATATACTTAAACCAAGCTCATACAACAATTAAATTCACTCATGAAAGCTCAACAACGAGCGTAGACTTTCTTGACATCACTATCTACAAAGGAAAGAGATTTGAACTACAGAATATACTAGATGTAAAACCTTTCTTTAAAAAAACAAATAAATTCCAATACTTGCAATACAAATCAGCCCACCCAAGACAAACATTCAGTAGCCTAATCAAAGGTGAACTGACAAGACTACTAAGAGCCTGCTCAGACAAAGATGAGTACACTGCAGTACAAAACAAACTTTATAAAGAATTCAGAAACAGAGGCTATCCAGCTAAGCTAATTAGACAAGTCATAGACTCAGTACCTCATGAAAACAGAACAGAAATACTTGGTCCAAAAGACCTTACCAACAAAAAATATGATACATTTCTAGTGCTAGAATACGCAGAACACTTGGACGTAAAGAAACTAAGGTCTACACTTAAACCACTATCCCATGAGGAAGAACATGTACCTAAACCATGTCTAAGCCTAAAAAGAAAAAGAAATTTAGGACAACATCTAGTCAGAGCGAAGTTAAAACACTGCTCAGACCCACCCAAATCTAACACACCTATCACCATCCCAGTCACAGCAGAACTCAAAGGCCAATCGGCAGGGTGCAACAATGCTGGATGTAAATGCTGTCCACTAATGTCCAGAAAACAAAGAATTCACTCTAGCTACAACAACAGAAGCTTTTCCACACCTACCTATGCAAACTGCAACACTAGGAATGTAATATACCTCATAGAATGTACAAAGTGCACTAAAAGAAACCAATATGTAGGACAAACTCAAAGATGCATGAACATTAGACTAGGAGGACACAGAGCAGCTTCTAAAACTAAACCTAACCTACCTATATACAAGCATTTCCTAACCCTCCCCAACCACAACTTAGAAAAAGACATTAAAATTACTATCCTAGAAAAAACTACCACAGATCAACTCACCACAAGAGAAAGTCACTGGATATCCACCATGGAGACTGTGTACCCCAAAGGACTCAACAGCAGATTTGAATAGAAGGCTCCATTCCTTCTTCCTAAGGTAAATACATCAATGTCTAACACCTACTGTGCTCTATTATTACAGCTGAAATTAAAAAAACGCCTGACGACCCTTACCCTCCGAGGGAATTTAGCAAGGAGCCCTGCCCAATATATTGAAGCTGCAAGCCAGCCACTCCCACTAATCTCCGTGCAAGCAATGGACCCGATACCTGCGCAAAGAAACTCAATTAACACCTCTGACTCGCCAATCAGAACGCTTTCAATGCTCTTTATATCACCATACCTCGTGCATTCACTTCTCATTTTTCATTTGTAACCCTGAAGAAGGCGCATCAGTCGCTGAAACGTTGGTTTTCAATTATAATAAGAAATGCTTCAAACGAAAGCGAGTCAGATGGTAACTAGAAGTAAGATTAGTTATTTAAATGCTATTCCAGGCGTGGAGCTGCCAAAATCTAAAGGCCCTGCCCTGCCCCAGCCCATAGCCCCAGCCCCAACCCTAGCCCTAGCCCTAGCCCTAGCCCTAGCCCTAGCCCTAGCCCTAGCCCTAGCCCTAGCCCTAGCCCTAGCCCTAGCCCTAGCCCTCGCCCTAGCCCTAGCCCTAGCCCTAGCCCTAGCCCTAGCCCTAGCCCTAGCCCTAGCCCTAGCCCTAGCCCTAGCCCTAGCCCTAGCCCTAGCCCTAGCCCTAGCCCTAGCCCTAGCCCTAGCCCTAGCCCTAGCCCTAGCCCTGTTCACTGGAAGTCACATACATACAATACTAAGTAAACAATTAATAAATTATACAAAACTAATACTAAACTAACTAACACCAATTACTTACAAGTACAGGGGTAAATCTAATATACAAGAAATAATACCTGGTGCTCCATCCTGTAGCCACCTTCAGCTATTAGTGTTGGCAGCTTTACTTCTAAGTGGGCAGCACTAACACTGTTCACTGGAAGTCACACAAATACAATAAAAAAGAAAGTAATTAAACTTATATGACTAAACCACCTATTAACAATACTAAACTCACTAATACCAATTACTGACAAGTACAGAGATAAACTCAATATACAGGAAATATTACCTGGCGCTCCATCCAGTAGCCACCTACAGCTATTAGGGTAAGCAACATTACTTCTGTGTGGGCAGCACCAATACTGTTCATTGGAAGTCATATGTACACCATAATAAAGAGAATAACTAAACTACCTACTAACAATACTAAACTCACTAACACCATCTACTGACAAATACAGAGATAAATCTAATATACAGAAAATAATACCTGGTGCTCCATCCTATAGCCACCTTCAGCTATAGAGTTGGTAGCATTACTTCTATGTGGGCAGCACTAACACTGTTCACTGGGAGCCACACATATAGAACACAAAGTAAATAATTAAAATTACACAACTAAACTACCTACAATACTAAACTAACTAACACCAATTACTTACAAGTACAGAGGTAAATCTAATATACAGGAAATAATATCTGGTGCGCCATCCTGTAGCCACCTCTTCAGCTATTAGTGTTGGCAGCATTACTCCTAAGTGGGCAGCACTAACACTGTCTACTGGAAGTCACATAAATACAATTAAAAAAAAGCAAATAATTTAATTGCCTATACAATCTAAATCTACCAACAACATTAAAATCTAACAAGCAATACAGAAATTAACTAAATATACAAGAAAAGTAACATTCAGTGCTACAACTTATAGCCACCTCCAGCTATTAAAGTTGGTAGCTTTACTTCTACATGGGCAGCACCAACACTGTTCACTAGAGGTCAGATACTAAAGAAAAAACTAAACAATTTAAAACTAGCTACAACTTAACAGAAGCCACCATACCCAGACAGTTTATATAGTCCTATATATGGACACAATCCAAACTAATACATACCATCAAGAAATGATGTAAACTAAGACTCCTAACAATCAAGAGAACACTAATATAAAAAATACTTCTTGTTATTCCTATTATAAAAGTAACCACTAACATAGGCAACCTAATGCTAACCAATTACAACAATTACACCTTAAAAATATATATATATATCTGAAATATAATACCAAAGAAGGCTACCAACTTACCTCACCCTCCAAAGCCCAGCCACAAACAACTAGAGAGAACGCACTCTGCCACTTTACCAAGCCAACAATTACAGAACACCCGCTTCTGGAGCCACACCCCCCCTGTGCAGAACAATCTACGCGCAGCACGGAGGAGCCCAGCCCCCAACTCCAATCAGCAAAAATTAACTTCAATCAGCAAAAATAAGCTAACCAATTAACAAGTAATAGGATTATTAAGAAGAGCCACTTCGCACTCCTGCTCAAGGCCTACGGAGCACCTCATGGTACAACAGAAACCTACCAATCAGATTTGGAGGACTAATCACCTGACTTAGATTCACTAAAACTATAAAGGCTCACCACACGCACCTCATGTCATTTCACTTTCCTGATGAAGACTGTCCAATAGTCGAAACGTTGAATTTGTGAATTATTTTAAATAGTGAACTGTTGTACCGCTAGATAGTTAATTAAAATGTCACGCAAGACTACCACCACCAGAAAAGAAAAACTAACTTATCAAGAAGTCTTAGGCGTGGGAGTGTCCAAAGGCAAGGTTGGAACCACCAAGACCAGAAGTAGCCAAGCCATAGCCCCAGCTCTAGCCCTAGCCCTAGCCCTAGCCCTAGCCCTAGCCCTAGCCCTAGCCCTAGCCCTAGCCCTAGCCCTAGCCCTAGCCCTAGCCCTTGGAACTGCTAACTATAGTATAATAAGCAAGGGAATGTCGACCAGAAGAAAGACAGTCAAACAACCTCGCCATAACATAGGCGTAGGATCGTCCGCCAGTAGTGGGAACGAAAGTATAGCCACTATCCCTAACCCTAGCCCAGCCCCAGCCCCAACCCTAGCCCAAGTAAGGACAGATCCTGAGATGCTGCCATCCGCCGACCAGATCAACATAGAGGCAATGAGCGAGGAAGATGAGCTCCTCAGAGAGACAGAAGAAGAAGAAGAGAGAAAGCTGCTGTCACTGAGACAGAAGTACAAGAAAACCCAGTCCAACCTAACCAAGACAAGAAGCCATCTATCCTTCATCAGAGGATGTAAAAGGCTGGACAGAACACCCAAAGGCCTGAGAGTGGGAGTGACCTGCAATGCCCTCCTAGCAGAACTATCAACAGTCAAACGCAGGTTCGATTCGACCAAGGTTTCTGCAGAAAGTGAGTACGTCGAGGCACTGGAAGATCATTACAAGATCGCAGAACAGAAGTTGCAAACAGAAGCCACCACCCTCCTAGAAACAATGATAAGAGAAGCCAACAAATCGAGAGCAGAAGTAAAGAGAAAACACGTGGACATGCTCCAGAAGACTGAAGACAACATCAAGAAACTGAAGGAGAGACTGGAGGAGGCCAAGAAGAAGAAGTTGGAGAACCTACAGAGGCCGGAGAGAGAGAGGAGACAGAGGGACACCAGGTACAGACCGTACAGTAGAAACAGCCCAGCGCAGCCCAGGCCGCAGAGACAAAATACCACAAGAGACAGAGAGAATGCCCCTCCCAGGCGTCCGCAGATACAGAGCAACCAGCAACAAGCCCAACCCATGGCAGATGAAGTAGCCAGGCTATCTGGTATGCTGCAGACTCTGATGACAAGACTGCCACCTGCGCTGCCACAACAGAGACCTCCACTCCAACCCTACCCTCTGGGACAGCAGCCACCACAACTGCTGGCCCCCGGAGGGCAAGGTCCACCGGGGCAGCCACCACAGCTGCTCGGGGGGACCTACCAGGGTTTCCGTTAGAGGGACAGGCGGACACATCCGCAGTCACAACAAACTTTATCACTTGTATTTCCAATGTTCAGTCTAATGACTATGATTTTCAATTAAACTCTAATCCATACTTAAGGTCAGAATGTAACTTAGAATTAAGTGAAAAAGTTAACACTTATCCCATCAACAAAACTAAAACAAGAATATCGACTAGAAACAGAACATACGAACCACGCAACAACAGAAATAGATACAAAAGATCACTAAACAAAACCAGGACAGACAACATAGACGCACACAAGTACATAACAAACCTATCGACAAAGACGCTAACTCAGTGTCAAACAAAAGTACTAACAAAGGGACTGGCCTTCATCCCGACTACACGCATCAACAGGCCAAAATTAAACGACACAGTACGAGAGTTCCAACGTTCGAACAGACTAAAGTACTACTTCAGAAACAGCATGTCACAGGAGATACATCCATTCAGACAGAAGAGCACTTGGCTACCTCCCAGAGCCTCAGACGATGTAGAAAGATACCTACAGAGAATAGAGAAAGACATTAATGAATTGGAACAGACAAGCTTCTTCCCAAACATGACCAGAGCAGAAACTCAAGCTCTCAGAGAACTAGCAGCCGACCCAGACATAGTTATAAAAAATGCAGACAAGGGTTCAGGCATAGTAATAGAAGACAGAGAAAAATATATAGCAGACGGGAAGGAACACTTAGAAGACACAAATATATACGAGAAAATAGACGCAGACCCAACGCTACAATTAGCGAAGGCAATTAATAAGTTTACGAACAGAATGCATGACAAGGGAATCATAGACAGCCCCACCCACACTTACTTGCACTTCAAGGATGAACAAATGCCCAGGACACAACAACTGTACTTCCTTAAAAAGATTCACAAGAACCCCATAGCAGTGAGACCCATAGTAAGCGGCTGCGGAGGCCCAACAGAGAAAATTTCACAACTAGTAGACCTACACCTACAACCACACGTCAAGAATGTAGACTCGTACATCAAAGACACTAACCATATAATAGACTTGATAGAAAACACTACCATCCCACAGCACTGTATACTGGCAACTATAGATGTGAAAGCCCTTTACCTCAACATTCCACACAGAGACGGAATCGAGGCAGTCCTCAACAGACTTTACAGAAACAACCCTGACTCGGACGAGGTAGATATACCACCTGGAACAATGAAAGACCTGTTAAACATAGTACTGACCAAAAACTACTTTCAATTTGCCGACACCATGTACCACCAAGTACAAGGAACGGCAATGGGCACTAAAATGGCCCCGGCATATGCCAATCTATTCATGGCAGAACTAGAAGAAAGATTACTAGACAACTACCACATTAAACCAATCATATGGAAAAGATACATTGACGATGTACTATGTATATGGCCAGACACAGAACAAGAATTAGAGAAATTCATGGACTACCTCAACAGCAGTCATGATACTATCAAATTCACATACGAGCACTCAAAGGACAGCATAGATTTCCTAGACATCACACTATACAAAGGAAACAGACACGACAGGGAACAAAAACTGGACGTCAAGCCTTTTTTCAAAAAGACAAACAAATTCCAGTACTTACAGTACTCCTCAGCCCACCCCAAGACTACATTCTCAAGCTTAATTAAAGGGGAGATGACTAGACTGCTAAGAGCATGCTCAGATGAACAGGTGTACAGACAAATACAAAAGAAAATGTATGACATACTCAGAGACAGAAACTATCCGCCATACTTGATCAGAGACGTACAAAGACAAGTGGGTTACCATACCAGACCCAACATAATTACACAGAAAGAGAGGGAACAGTGCCCCTACGACACCTTCCTAGTGACAGAATATACGCCAGACCTAGACGTAAAAAAGCTCAAGAGCATCATAAGACCCAACCCCACAGAGGAGGGGCATGTACCAAGACCTTGCCTGAGCCTGAAGAAAACCAAAACACTGGGAAATACTCTGGTCAGAGCCAAGGTCAAAGGTCAACCCAAACTCCCAGAGACAACACAGGAGATAGTCATTACAACTACACCCAACTTAGAAGGACAGTCGGCATGTTGTGGCATTGCTGGATGCAAATGCTGTCCAACCATGTCTAAGAAACAAAGGGTATCCTCATCCCATAACTACAAGTCCTTCCCCACACCAAAGCAGACCAACTGCGCAAGCAGAAATGTTGTGTACTTAATAGAGTGTATGAAATGTAAAACTAGAAACCAATATGTAGGACAGACACAGAGACAACTATCACAAAGAATGGCTGGACACAGAGCAGCCAGCAGAACTAAGACTAACCTACCTATATACAAACACTTCCTAAAGCTAAACCACAACCTAAACAGAGACATAAAACTCACCATTCTGGAGAAATGTAGAGCAGACCAGCTAGATGATAGAGAGAGACACTGGATCAATACACTGCAAACAGTCTTCCCTAATGGACTCAACAGCAGATATGAATAAGAGCACAAGTAAACAAATGATGATCATTACCTGACGAATTCCCTATGACGACCATTACCAGACGAAATCTACCAAGGCTATAATTCAATGGAGAAGAAACTAAATAAAGAAATTACAAACCAGAAGTACATCACTGAACAATTCAAGCTATGAGAGGGTGTATTCACCACCCAATGTCCCTGGACACACCACTAATGGACCAGAAGAGCAATACCCAAGTAATTCAATCCAAGCCCACCTGGGAAGATACAGAACACTCAATTAAATTAGCAGCAGTTCCATCCAACCACACACAATGGTACTTTATATCATATATAAGCTCACCATACGCTCCTCATCTCATTTCACCTTGAAAAAGACTATACTACACAGTCGAAACGTTGGTGATTGTTTTAATTATACTAAAATTTGAGAACTTATATTGGAACTGCTAACTATAGTATAATAAGCAAGGGAATGTCGACCAGAAGAAAGACAGTCAAACAACCTCGCCATAACATAGGCGTAGGATCGTCCGCCAGTAGTGGGAACGAAAGTATAGCCACTATCCCTAACCCTAGCCCAGCCCCAGCCCCAACCCTAGCCCAAGTAAGGACAGATCCTGAGATGCTGCCATCCGCCGACCAGATCAACATAGAGGCAATGAGCGAGGAAGATGAGCTCCTCAGAGAGACAGAAGAAGAAGAAGAGAGAAAGCTGCTGTCACTGAGACAGAAGTACAAGAAAACCCAGTCCAACCTAACCAAGACAAGAAGCCATCTATCCTTCATCAGAGGATGTAAAAGGCTGGACAGAACACCCAAAGGCCTGAGAGTGGGAGTGACCTGCAATGCCCTCCTAGCAGAACTATCAACAGTCAAACGCAGGTTCGATTCGACCAAGGTTTCTGCAGAAAGTGAGTACGTCGAGGCACTGGAAGATCATTACAAGATCGCAGAACAGAAGTTGCAAACAGAAGCCACCACCCTCCTAGAAACAATGATAAGAGAAGCCAACAAATCGAGAGCAGAAGTAAAGAGAAAACACGTGGACATGCTCCAGAAGACTGAAGACAACATCAAGAAACTGAAGGAGAGACTGGAGGAGGCCAAGAAGAAGAAGTTGGAGAACCTACAGAGGCCGGAGAGAGAGAGGAGACAGAGGGACACCAGGTACAGACCGTACAGTAGAAACAGCCCAGCGCAGCCCAGGCCGCAGAGACAAAATACCACAAGAGACAGAGAGAATGCCCCTCCCAGGCGTCCGCAGATACAGAGCAACCAGCAACAAGCCCAACCCATGGCAGATGAAGTAGCCAGGCTATCTGGTATGCTGCAGACTCTGATGACAAGACTGCCACCTGCGCAGCCACAACAGAGACCTCCACTCCAACCCTACCCTCTGGGACAGCAGCCACCACAACTGCTGGCCCCCGGAGGGCAAGGTCCACCGGGGCAGCCACCACAGCTGCTCGGGGGGACCTACCAGGGTTTCCGTTAGAGGGACAGGCGGACACATCCGCAGTCACAACAAACTTTATCACTTGTATTTCCAATGTTCAGTCTAATGACTATGATTTTCAATTAAACTCTAATCCATACTTAAGGTCAGAATGTAACTTAGAATTAAGTGAAAAAGTTAACACTTATCCCATCAACAAAACTAAAACAAGAATATCGACTAGAAACAGAACATACGAACCACGCAACAACAGAAATAGATACAAAAGATCACTAAACAAAACCAGGACAGACAACATAGACGCACACAAGTACATAACAAACCTATCGACAAAGACGCTAACTCAGTGTCAAACAAAAGTACTAACAAAGGGACTGGCCTTCATCCCGACTACACGCATCAACAGGCCAAAATTAAACGACACAGTACGAGAGTTCCAACGTTCGAACAGACTAAAGTACTACTTCAGAAACAGCATGTCACAGGAGATACATCCATTCAGACAGAAGAGCACTTGGCTACCTCCCAGAGCCTCAGACGATGTAGAAAGATATCTACAGAGAATAGAGAAAGACATTAATGAATTGGAACAGACAAGCTTCTTCCCAAACATGACCAGAGCAGAAACTCAAGCTCTCAGAGAACTAGCAGCCGACCCAGACATAGTTATAAAAAATGCAGACAAGGGTTCAGGCATAGTAATAGAAGACAGAGAAAAATATATAGCAGACGGGAAGGAACACTTAGAAGACACAAATATATACGAGAAAATAGACGCAGACCCAACGCTACAATTAGCGAAGGCAATTAATAAGTTTACGAACAGAATGCATGACAAGGGAATCATAGACAGCCCCACCCACACTTACTTGCACTTCAAGGATGAACAAATGCCCAGGACACAACAACTGTACTTCCTTAAAAAGATTCACAAGAACCCCATAGCAGTGAGACCCATAGTAAGCGGCTGCGGAGGCCCAACAGAGAAAATTTCACAACTAGTAGACCTACACCTACAACCACACGTCAAGAATGTAGACTCGTACATCAAAGACACTAACCATATAATAGACTTGATAGAAAACACTACCATCCCACAGCACTGTATACTGGCAACTATAGATGTGAAAGCCCTTTACCTCAACATTCCACACAGAGACGGAATCGAGGCAGTCCTCAACAGACTTTACAGAAACAACCCTGACTCGGACGAGGTAGATATACCACCTGGAACAATGAAAGACCTGTTAAACATAGTACTGACCAAAAACTACTTTCAATTTGCCGACACCATGTACCACCAAGTACAAGGAACGGCAATGGGCACTAAAATGGCCCCGGCATATGCCAATCTATTCATGGCAGAACTAGAAGAAAGATTACTAGACAACTACCACATTAAACCAATCATATGGAAAAGATACATTGACGATGTACTATGTATATGGCCAGACACAGAACAAGAATTAGAGAAATTCATGGACTACCTCAACAGCAGTCATGATACTATCAAATTCACATACGAGCACTCAAAGGACAGCATAGATTTCCTAGACATCACACTATACAAAGGAAACAGACACGACAGGGAACAAAAACTGGACGTCAAGCCTTTTTTCAAAAAGACAAACAAATTCCAGTACTTACAGTACTCCTCAGCCCACCCCAAGACTACATTCTCAAGCTTAATTAAAGGGGAGATGACTAGACTGCTAAGAGCATGCTCAGATGAACAGGTGTACAGACAAATACAAAAGAAAATGTATGACATACTCAGAGACAGAAACTATCCGCCATACTTGATCAGAGACGTACAAAGACAAGTGGGTTACCATACCAGACCCAACATAATTACACAGAAAGAGAGGGAACAGTGCCCCTACGACACCTTCCTAGTGACAGAATATACGCCAGACCTAGACGTAAAAAAGCTCAAGAGCATCATAAGACCCAACCCCACAGAGGAGGGGCATGTACCAAGACCTTGCCTGAGCCTGAAGAAAACCAAAACACTGGGAAATACTCTGGTCAGAGCCAAGGTCAAAGGTCAACCCAAACTCCCAGAGACAACACAGGAGATAGTCATTACAACTACACCCAACTTAGAAGGACAGTCGGCATGTTGTGGCATTGCTGGATGCAAATGCTGTCCAACCATGTCAAAGAAACAAAGGGTATCCTCATCCCATAACTACAAGTCCTTCCCCACACCAAAGCAGACCAACTGCGCAAGCAGAAATGTTGTGTACTTAATAGAGTGTATGAAATGTAAAACTAGAAACCAATATGTAGGACAGACACAGAGACAACTATCACAAAGAATGGCTGGACACAGAGCAGCCAGCAGAACTAAGACTAACCTACCTATATACAAACACTTCCTAAAGCTAAACCACAACCTAAACAGAGACATAAAACTCACCATTCTGGAGAAATGTAGAGCAGACCAGCTAGATGATAGAGAGAGACACTGGATCAATACACTGCAAACAGTCTTCCCTAATGGACTCAACAGCAGATATGAATAAGAGCACAAGTAAACAAATGATGATCATTACCTGACGAATTCCCTATGACGACCATTACCAGACGAAATCTACCAAGGCTATAATTCAATGGAGAAGAAACTAAATAAAGAAATTACAAACCAGAAGTACATCACTGAACAATTCAAGCTATGAGAGGGTGTATTCACCACCCAATGTCCCTGGACACACCACTAATGGACCAGAAGAGCAATACCCAAGTAATTCAATCCAAGCCCACCTGGGAAGATACAGAACACTCAATTAAATTAGCAGCAGTTCCATCCAACCACACACAATGGTACTTTATATCATATATAAGCTCACCATACGCTCCTCATCTCATTTCACCTTGAAAAAGACTATACTACACAGTCGAAACGTTGGTGATTGTTTTAATTATACTAAAATTTGAGAACTTATATTGGAACTGCTAACTATAGTATAATAAGCAAGGGAATGTCGACCAGAAGAAAGACAGTCAAACAACCTCGCCATAACATAGGCGTAGGATCGTCCGCCAGTAGTGGGAACGAAAGTATAGCCACTATCCCTAACCCTAGCCCAGCCCCAGCCCCAACCCTAGCCCCTAACCCCCGTCAACTCTGACACTGACAAAGGAAGTCAAGAAGATGATTGATGTAAGCTTGTCTTTCTCTTGTCTTTCTCTTGAAAACTAGCAAGCTTCTGTTGTGGAAAGGACTTATTTATAGCTATATTGAGATAGAGAAAGCTGTTTAGCTATAATATATATATATTTCATTGAGTTTTGAGATTTGAAAGTGGGTTGTGGTTTGTTGAACAATTTCAAATTTTCAAAAAAATTTAATTTTTTTTTACCAGAATGTACTACTAGGACCAGATGTGTATGCAGTCACCGACTCGATTGTGAAGAGGGATTGTGAAGAGGACGCAGATGAGGCAACAGGAGCAGAGTCTTCCATTGATGAAGGAGAAGATGCCGGACCTGGCGAAGTACACTCGGAGCCCCACCCCCCCTCCCTCCCTAACAAAAATCCTGTATGAAACCGCATACAATACATCATAAAGTTGCAATTATATAGGATCATGAATAATTTGTTGTTTGTATTACAAATATCTTTGTTGTTTGTGTTTTTGTGTATATGAAATTGTTTTGTAGTGGAGCTCCGATGTCCGATGGCATATGTTCCTTGTGGACACTCATAGATGTCTCCTACATGATCACAATCAGCACCAAACACAGCAAACAACATATTTTATTGTTGAACTAATATAATATTGGTATAAAGTACATCAAACAATATTATTTCTATTTTTTTTTTTTTTTTTGTTGATGGGAAAAGTGGAATTTTTTGGGGAAAAAAATTTTTTTTTTAAAGTAATAGTAGAGGGCCTAAATATTATTCAATTTTCTCAATCAAAAAATGAGGGGAATCCCAAACTCTTGGTCTATTTAGTGATATATGGTTGCTATGGGGTTTTCCCAGCCAGCATCGAGTTAAAAAAATAAAATGGTAATGCACTATTCCGTGGTAGAAGATTAGATTTTTCCGCGCGCGTCCAAACAATTCGGGAACGAGAGGGTTAACTATTACTTAATTAATACTATTAAAGAGAAGTCAGCTTCCTTTTTTTATTGTATTTTGTATAAAAATTGGCTGCCTTGGATATAGGTGCAGGTTTAAAAAATGTCCCCTGTAAAAGTCAGTGGGGGTGCAACTTTTTAGTGACTTTTTAGCATATAGTTGTGGGAGAATCACCAGAGTGCAGGAAAGTCTGGTCTTTGTGGGAACTTTTTTTGGCCACTACTGTATTAGCTATATTTAATAATTGATATACATTTATTACAGAATTTCTGTCAAATCAGGAGGCTTTTCTACTATGCTATGATGGACCAGACTGACAAATTTATAGTGCAACGTATAGCCTTCTCGCTCGAGTTGCCATATGACCTCCTTAAGTATGCTCTAGATATTCTTTACAAAATAAAGGTGTTAAAATGGACAAATAAAGCGAAAACGTTAGTTCATTAAGTATCTAGTTGCTAATCATTTCATTTAATATATCTTACATCATACAGATCATTCAAACTAAAGGTCAAAGAGAGTTTGAAAGTCTTCTTTAAAGTAAGTACATGTGTAATGTTTTTTAAAACAATACATGTTTATGTTTAATCCTATCTTACAGAATGATTTCACTGGAAATATCTCTTTATTTGAGGTAATATAAGCATTTTAACGTTTTTCAGCAACATTATCATAATATTGCATATTATTAGTCGTGCTGACCTGTTATATAAGGACAACAAATTTTTATGTGGTAATTGTGGCACTTGCATGTTTATTTCTTACTTTTTAGCCCAATGAAGAAGCATCACAGGTAATTTATGTGTCATATTTATTATCAAGATGTTTTGTATTTTACGCACATGAATAACACAATGAAAAGAAAACCTGAATGTTTTGTTTAGAAAGAGCATTTCATGAGCTACAAAATTATCTATTGAACGTGTTTACGTATGTGTGCACAAAGAGTTACAAATATTTTTATGTGCTTATTGAGGCAGTTAAATGTTTATTTCTTACTGTTTAGCAACTTGAGACTAATAATGAACAGGAAAAGGATGATGAGCAACTTGAGACTAATATTGAACAGGAAAAGGATGATGAGCAACTTGAGACTAATATGGAACAGGAAAAGGATGATGAGCAACTTGAGACTAATATTGAACAGGAAAAGGATGATGAGCAACTTGAGACTACCAACCCAGGCCACAGAGACAGACCAGTACCAGAAACACAGAGAATGCCCCTCCCAGGCGTCCCCAGAACCAGAGAGACAACCAGAGACAGGCCACACCTATGGCAGAGGAAGTAGCCAGACTATCTGGAATGCTCCAGAGTCTCATGACTAGACTGCCACCAGCGCAGCCGCAGCCAAGACCTCCGCTCCAACCCTACCCACTGGGCCAGCAGCCACCACAGCTGCTGCCACCCAGAGGGCAAGGTCCGCTAGGGCAGCAACCACAGCTGTTCGGGGGGACCTACCAGGGTTTTCAGTAATAAGACAGGCGGCCGTCGCCGCAGTCATGAACAATCCTATTAATAGTATAATGTATCACAATACTACAAATGTTGAAGTTGCATTAAACTCAAATTCAAAGTATATACTTGATTCAAACTCTGATACACAGATAGATACAAGTAGAGATAGACAATACATAACAAAGCCAAGAACTAGCATAACAACAAGAAACAGAACATACAAGCCTAAAAACAACAAAGACAGATACAAAAGATCATTAAGAAAAATAAGGATGGACACTACGGACAAACACAAATACATAACAAACTTATCTACAAAGACACTAACTCAGTGTCAATCTAAAGTACTGACAAAGGGCCTGGCCTTCATTCCGACCACACGTACCAACAAATCAAGACTAAATGACACAGTACAAGAGTTCCAACGTTCGAACAGACTAAAGTATTACTTCAGAAACAGCATGTCACAGGAGATACATCCGTTCAGACAGAAAAGCACTTGGTTACCACCCAGAGCCTCAGACGATGTAGAGAGATACCTACAGAGAATAGAAAACGACATAAAAGAACTAGAACCGACAAGCTTCTTCCCAAACATGACCAGAGCAGAAACTAAAGCTCTTAGAGAACTAGCAGCCGACCCAGACATAGTGATAAAAAATGCAGACAAGGGTTCAGGCATAGTAATAGAGGACAGAGATAAATATATAGCAGATGGGAAAGAACACTTAGAAGACGCAAACATATACGAGAAAATAGATGCAGACCCAACGCTACAATTAGCGAAGGCAATCAACAAGTTCACGAGCAGAATGCATGACAAGGGAATCATAGACAGCACCACCCAGAACTACGTGCACTTCAAGGAGGAACAAATGCCCCGTACGCAACAACTGTACTTCCTTAAAAAGATTCACAAGAACCCTATAGCAGTGAGACCCATAGTAAGTGGTTGTGGAGGACCAACAGAGAAAATTTCACAACTAGTTGACTTACACCTACAACCACATGTCAAGAAAATAGACTCGTACATTAAAGACACCAACCATGTAATAGACTTGATAGAAAACACCACCATCCCACAGAACTGCATACTGGCGACTATAGATGTGAAAGCCCTTTACCTCAACATTCCACACAAAGACGGAATCGAGGGAGTCCTCAACAGACTGTACAGGAACAACCCGAACTCGGAGGAGGTAGAAATACCACCTGGAACAATGAAAGACATGTTAAACATAGTACTGACCAAAAATTTCTTCCAGTTCGCAGATACCATGTACCACCAAGTACAAGGTACGGCAATGGGCACAAAAATGGCCCCTGCATATGCCAATCTATTATGGCAGAACTGGAAGAAAGACTACTCAGTAACTACCACATAAAACCCATCGTATGGAAAAGATACATTGACGACGTACTGTGCGTATGGCCAGACACAGAACAAGAACTAGAGAAATTCATGAACTACCTCAACAGCAGTCATGACACTATCAAATTCATATACGAACCCTCAAAAGACAGCATAGATTTCCTAGACGTCACACTGTACAAAGGAAACAGACATGACAGGGAGCAAAAACTGGACGTAAAGCCATTTTTCAAAAAGACAAACAAATTTCAGTACTTACAGTACTCCTCAGCCCACCCCAAGACTACATTCTCAAGCCTAATCAAAGGGGAAATGACGAGACTGCTAAGAGCATGCTCAGATGAACAGATGTACACACAAATACAAAAGAAAATGTATGACATATTCAGAGACAGAAACTATCCGTCACACTTGATCAGAGATGTACAAAGACAAGTGAGTTACCATACCAGATCCAACATAATTACACAGAAAGAGAAGGAACAGTGCCCCTATGACACCTTCCTAGTGACTGAGTATAGGTCAGATCTAGATGTAAAAAAACTAAAGAGCATCATAAGACCCAACCCCACAGAGGAGGGGCATATACCAAGACCCTGCCTGAGCCTGAAGAAAACCAGAACACTGGGAAACACTCTGGTCAGAGCCAGGGTCAAAGGTCAACCCAAACTCCCAGAGACAACACAGGAGATAGTCATTACAACTACACCCAACTTTGACGGACAGTCAGCATGTTGTGGCATTGCTGGATGCAAATGCTGTCCAATCATGTCAAAAAAACAAAGGGTATCCTCATCCCATAACTACAAGTCCTTCCCCACACCAAAGCAGACCAACTGCACAAGTAGAAATGTTGTATACTTAAGGGTGCTGCGACAACGCCCACGCATATATTCACAATAATTGGATTTTGGTTGCTAGGGATTACTAACTTTTTTCTTTGTGTTTGTAGAGCTCCAACTAAAGGTGGATCCTAAAGAGTACTGCTAATGGACAAACTAAATAAAAAGAACGGGCCTTGGGAGCCTGTTTCGTTCAAGTTACGAGCTCCTCAGCCTCAAGTATATAATCCACAACTCCTCCGCGGGTGCCGTCGCTGACGAGCCCATTCTTCGTCTACTGCTACATTTGTTGATTGTCTTCAAAACCTTCGTTGTACTTTTTCTCAATTCTGCTTTGTTTTGTCTAGTTGACTGTGCTGATTTAATCCTCGCGGCAGCGCGCCCGAATTTTTTTCTTTCAAAAAAAATTGCAACGAACATTTTGTAGCTAAGGTCATAGTCAGCCTGTGTACGAAATTTGGAGTCATTTCTACTCGTAGTTTCTGAGAAGAAACACAAAATAGACTCCAGGACTAAAAATTAGTCCACGCGATCTTTTGGCAGAGACTTGATTACTTTCAAACCACACCCACAACAGATTCAATTAATTCCCGCGGGAAAGTGAGTTCCAGGTGCATGCTCTCTAACTTTCGGGCACCTACCGGTTAGCAAACCAGTTATCTGGCCGCCTTTCCTTCTCGATGATAAGCCCTACTGAAACGAGTGTGAGATTATTGTAGTCTAGTTAATAGTGTTTTTCTCGGCATGGTCAGGTAAGGGAAGCCTTTTATCAAGCTAGCTAGATGCATATTCAGTGTGTGTATGTACCTATAATAGATTAGTGAACCATTTTTGCTGCTGGAAAACTCTACAGTTTCAGTTTGTGTACAGTTTTCTGTACTTAGCTATTCACTTCATTTGTTTATTCATCCTTACTTAGCTACATCACAAAATATTCCTCTATATTTAGCTGGCTATT
>WLWD01000363.1_pt1 | contig 28041 bp, 13 predicted proteins | sample 6712731 | NCBI WGS metagenome assembly WLWD01 (sample SAMN12718690, study PRJNA576275) | sponge metagenome | isolation source: marine sponge | host: Mycale hentscheli | place: New Zealand: South Island, Marlborough, Capsize Point | collected 2014-11-01
CTCATCTTCTCTTTCAATATAAATCTTTGTTAACATCCCATATTTTTCAAGAGCCACACTTATCATAGCTTGACTGCACCCACTCCCTGGCCTTACCATTTCAAGTGCTTGCTACAGTGTGTATCATGAGTCCAGGGGATTGCGCCTGACGGTTGTTATTTAAATCAGTAGTGTGTGTGTGTGTTCCGTTATTTTACTTTCAGTTGCTTTATTTTTTCTCTCTTTCTTTCCTTTTTATTAATTTCGGTCCCTCCCTTCCTCCCTCTATCCCTTCCTTATTTTTTTGTTTAGTGTGTATCATGTATTCTTAACCTCTATGTATGTGTTGTGTGTGTGTGTTTGTTTGCTTCATCTTTTCTCTCATTGTCCTCTTTATCCTCCCTCCCGCTTAACTTGGAACAGTCACCCCCCATTAATTACAATGTATAGTTAACAAAAAAAAGTGTGTGTGTGTGTGCATGTGAATTACTATATATGGAAATGTAGAAACCATAAAAGCAACAATTAACTCATTATCCAAACTATAATTATTTTGTGTATATCATGTATTCTTAACCTCTATGTATGTGTTGTGTGTATTGTGTGTGTGTTTGTTTGCCATTGTCCAAACTATATTTTGCTTCATCTTTTCTCTCTTTCTCCTTATTCCTTTCTTCCTCCATCCGTCCCTCTCTCCCCCTTCCTTCATTTTTTAAAAATGTGTATCATGTATAGCTTGTGTGTGAGTCCAGGGGATTGTGCCTGACTGTTGTCAAGTCAGTGGACAAATTGATCTTGGAACACCCTCACCCCTCATTAATATAAATGAAGGAGTTAACAAAAAAAAACAAAAAAAAACTAAAAGTGCATGTGTGAGTGTGTTAGAAGACAGAGACTCTGCATCTGCTAGGTACTAACCACTATGATTTAGCAGAGCCTCCTCCTATCCTGTCTTCTGGCACATACAAAAGCAGCTGCTATTTGTAGACACTGGTCAACCACTATGGTTTGGTTGGGGGTGGATGGTACATGTTGAATTACAAGCATGTGTTGACTGGGAGTATCATATAGATTAAAAATTAAAAGGTACATTCACAACCTTCATATTGAAAATGGATTAGCATGCTCCAAAAAATATAATGAAATGTGGTTTGCACACACACACACAAACACACACTATCACTTGGGGGTACCCATAAAGGATTGATATTAAGCAAATTACAGTTGTTCTGTTTGTTTGTTTGTTGTTGTTGTTGTTGTTGTTTTTTACCCAAGTCCTAGGGATTCATACAGGATTTTTTGCTTGGGGGCGGGAAACGACACATGCGCAAATGAAACTTTTAATGTCTATGTACGGTGCTTCCTACTTAACCCTTTAGTTCCTGACTTATATCGTGAGGTCATCGATCTCGAGTACCTCAGAACACTTTTTTTTTTTGGCTGAAAACTATTTTCGAAGTTTCTGTAAGGCTTTGGGCTCCTAAAGTCTACATTAAAGGATGAATTATGAATTCTGGCTGAAATTACTTTTCAGAAATAGCATATGATTAGTTGTTACAACCCGAAGCATTGAAAAATCCTACAAAGTATGTGCATGATGAAAGTTGAAATCGCAGAAATCGCATCCACAACCTGACCGCATATTTTTGCGGCTGCTTTCATACGTGGTTATAGGTTATTGATATGTGGGGTCATCTGCTCAGTCTCAGTTTGTGAACTTTCTTGTTGTTAAACAGAAAACATAATTTGGGTACATTTAGTCATTGTACTACTATTATTATTATTTTTTTTTAACAATCACCGTTTAGAGCCTCTTTTTATTAATAATAGCAGTTAGTAGCCCTAATCCTGAGTTGTGTTGTCACTGTGGGTATGCAATACTTTTAGTTTTTATTCGTACATCTTGGTCAGAGTAGGATGCAGTAATGCTTGCTCACTAACATTTCCTCATTATTGTTCTTTGACTTGTGCAATACTTCTTGCTCTACTATGCTTGAAGTGAACTTATTGGTGAATTGTTGTATTATCTGTTTCAGGATTCTTCTATAGAGAAGATGTCCAGGATATCTAAGTAACTATTATAACTAAACTGATTCCTTGTTTCAAAATTTCCAGCTGTTTTTTTGTGTGGTATTTTGTAGTCATATTCATACATTATTTTAATATTGCCAGTTTCAGTTATTCAAAATAAAATTTATTTAAATGTGAATATCCGATGGTGCAACCAGTCGATACATGTGGGCAATATATCAGAAATGAATGCTTCTACTTTGCCTACCTATCAAATTTTGCGTGCAAGCACACACATTTATTACTATAAATATACCTGTTTGGCTAGGGATAGACATAAGGTTTTTATTGAAACTCCACTAGCCTTTATTTGTTGTAATTCGGTTCATCACACTAACAGTGACCTTCATCAGTGGATGACAAACAATAAATAACATGGTGACATGAGGGTGGTGGTATAAAGTATAAACATGTTAAGATATGTGAAAAACAAGCACACAGTTTGGATGCACACGCACACACGTGCATACTTGTCTTGTCTCAATACTGCCCACAACGGGTCACGCGTCCCTCCAATAGAGGGTATGAGTAGGGCCTCAACTCGGCTGGGGATTATGGGTGCGCCGATGAACAGCAAGACCGCCGGCACTTCGAAACCATCGCTGGCATACTCCACATTGTACAGCGCCTTGCCGGTCCTTCACTGGTTTCTGTCGTTCTTGTAAACACTTGTGTCGTTTGAGGTCTCCAGGCCGTGCGAAGTTCCTTCCACATACACTACATATCACATCACATATGCACACACTCACGCACACTCACACATATATACTCCATGGAGCTGCCAAGTTTTCTTTTATAATGGGATGTGCCATATGTGAGGCTGTTATCCCTGCGGTGCTCATTCAATGATAGCTCAAAACATGCAAGGAGTGGCTGTGTTAATTGAATTTGCGAAGGGAACCAACTAGCTGAAAAAGATATATTTACCAAATTTTGTCAGTGATGAACATATATACAACTGTTGGTAATACACTTCCTGTGAACATATGCTAGGCAGAGGATAGGTTGTGTTATAGTGTGGTAACAAACCAGTCTGACAGTTGAATAAATTATTGTATAATCTTCTCAGTTCTGCACACACATGCACACACACACACACAATAATTGTCCTCACCAATGAGGTGCGCATCGTTGTACAAAATACTTGTTTTCTCCAGCTCTTGTGTGACTGATTAGCTACTGAATACAGTAGAATGTCACATATCCGAACACACTGGGACCGAGGGGTGTTTGGATAACTGAATCCTATAGAAAAATGTATTGTAGAGTGCTATGAGAGGGTGTGGTCAAGCAAATTATTCGTGACTGCACGTGCCACTATTGAGTTTGGTTATAACTGACATTCTACTGTATGTAGTTAAATTGTCGGAAAGATAAGTTCATTAAAAAACATCTACCAAATTAAATATATAATTTGCTGTGTGTGTATGTATGTTTGTATATACATGTTGCTAGATGTTACCTGGTGGTTTTTATTCAATAAAATATACCTACGTGGATATTAGACAGTTTCTAACATTGCCTCGAAAGTACTAATTGTATACAATAATCAGCATAAGAACTTGGAAGCACAAAAACAGTGCTCAACCACTCTTTGCTATGTATGGCATTGGAGCACATTATGGCTACTGCTTTATCATGTGCAAGCATTTGATAATCCAATAGGATTCAATATTATATTTATTGTACCCTTGATATTTTATCAAAGTATTTCCACATAATTAGTGTGTTATAATTTCCCATATTTAACACAAATGCTCTATGGTGAAACTCCACATTCTGGAACATTAAAAGAAGAAAATTAATCACTTATGATTGTGTTGTGAACTATGCATCATAATTATACTTCTACTCATGCAATAATTTCCACATCACTACTCCTGCATTTGCGTAGTGAGCAAAATCAATGGAAAATCAATGGAAAAAAATTGTAACTGGTGGAGTAATAATATCATGAGAAGTACAAGAAATCACTTATTGCAAATACATGTGGGTTCTCTCACCATATTATCACTCCAATTTGGCACGTTAAAAAAATGGTGTGCTATTAAATGTTTTTCCGTACTCAGTATAATAAGTATACGTATATATAAGTGTGTGTGTGTGCGCACCAATTTACAATTCAAATATAATCAGAAGTCTCCGATAAAGGACACTCCGACAAAGGGACAATGTATTGATAATCTCTCTTAGAAAGACAAACCTGAAGTCCCCCAAAATTAATTCGTACCAAATAGAATCTCCTAACGACAATCCCTCTACAAATGCGCTGAATTTATATAGCTCCCAAAGTGTCCTTTATCCGGAGACTCCACTGTATATAACTTGTTTCAAACAGTTTTTCAAATAGTTTGCCTAACATGTTTATCTATAATGTATAGTCTGATAGTGTAGTAACTTTATTCAAACATGCATGTTGCTGATTTTATGATTCGAGGTGGTATGCTATGCACTAATCTGTATCAAACGTGTGAAGGGAATGTCTCCAGTATTATTGTTCTTCATTCTAGTACAACTTATTAGATAATGAACTACCAGTATTTTGTAAATGTTCAGATGACCCAACTCCCTATGCTTGGACAACCTCAACCTTTCCAAGACGTCAAGTCATAACTATAACATGTTTGTATAAAACTAATATTGGTATACACGTATAATGCATATAATCTACGGCACAATCATTGTATGTATTGTTTGGAGTATACTGACAACTTCGTTTAGACATTGAAAAAATATAATAATTCTTACTGTGTGTTGTTTCATTAGTTACAAAATTAGTAGTTCATTAGAGTGCATTTTAATTTTATAAAGAGCGAACTATGTGGCTATCCTGGGGACGTCGAGTGACCTTCATTTTTATAATAGCTAATATTTACCAATTTACATTCTCCTTTTTTGCTGTGATCATAAAATCAATGTTATTAATCATTATAATAATAATAATATTACCGGTAATAATAATAAACAATAATTATAAAAAAAAGAAGTTATTCATTACAATAGAATACATATTATATAACACACAAAGTGACAATAAAGATGTTGGATTTTATGTACTGGTCATCAGAGTTCACAGCTTCAGTGTCACAAGACTTCAGTCCATCAAGCTACATAAAAACCAAAAAAAAAAAAAATATATATATATATATATTATATATATTATATAATATTCAGGCCTAAAATCAACTTCCAATCTGAACTTATACACTTTGTGATACGTAACCTAATCCCACCACCTTCATCACGCCACAATCATGCATAATTCAATATCCATATCATGTGTTCAATCTCACAGTAGACATTGATAGCATAACAACAACAAAAACAACAACATCTCTATTATTATTTCAATGACACAATACTACAATAATACAGTGTCATGATAAAATGTGACCGTCTACAGGAAAACCAGGCACAACACAGCGAACGTAAATATCGAGAAAAGATCGATCGATTTCTTAAAAATGTATTGTTTCAAGCCAACGGAAGGGAACGGTTAAATCTATTATAGCGGGAACGCCTTAAGCTACGACGATAAAACTTGGAGAGCTCAATATCTGGACGCCGACAACTCTGTAAGTGCAAAAAAAAAATTTCAAAGGGTGCCGCGTTGTGCCCGGTTTTCCTGTAGACGGTCACAAATACAGATTGAAAATTTTGAGGCCAGCTAATATTCAACCAGAGTATTGAAATACATTGCAAATACATACATAATACTTGTAGCACGAGTCAGAGTGCAATATGGGAAAATATTTTAGAAGCATGCAAAATATTTTCATGAGCCGAAGAGAAAGTGAAATATTGTGTGAGAGTAAAATATCATTCCCATATTGTACAACGAGTGTGATAAGTGATTCATTGCTGCCTTGATATTTTTCTTAATCGGTTACAATACAATTCTAATTGATTTTACTTGCCACGTGCGTGCTTATTCGAGTATTCAATAATAAGCATACAATTTGGGAAAATACAGAACGCTTGCGTGATGCAGAAATATTCAAGCAAAAAATATCATGGCTGCAATAGATATATATACAGTAGAACCTTTCTTATCCGGGCGCCTTGGGACCAGTGTGTGCCGGTAACTCTGAAAGTGCCCATATCTCTGAGACAATGTATTTTCAATCTAGTTATGTCTGGAAAGGTCACTAGAATGTCAATCCACCCACTCATTTAATTGATTTTGTCCAGATTTAGGCACCTGGATAATAGAGGTGAGGAGTCCGGATACGAGAGGTTCTACCAGTACTCTATGTAGCTAAAATAATATGCAATTACCGGAAATTTTTTTTTTAATATTCCAAATTAAATACAATTGTATACATTTTTCTGTAATTGCGGCTGCGTTAATACTTCAAACAGAACTGCCAGGTAAGTTATGACAACAAAAATATATATGTCCAACAAAATTCCTTTTAATTGTCTCATTGTGATCTGATGTTCCCTAAATTTGGTGAATCATTTTTCAGACAACAGTCATTACTATCACAAGCTCACTGATTAACAAACCGTAATAATATTAACTTAGGTTCTATCCACTTTAGATAGGTGTTGCACAATTACCACTGAGTGTTCACACCTATGGTGATCTCGCTGAAACAATAGAATATCCAGTGTATGAGTGTTGCCAGCTTTGTGCTTATTATTTTGTATCGCTAAGGCTTATTCCATTTAATGCACGTCCAACGTGTACCACAAACCTAATCAACAAACACAGTTAGGCAACTGGGCTATCATCGTGATGAGGTATTAGCCAAGACAAGCAGGATTCACTAATCAAATGGTACTGTCCACACATATTGTGCCAATTTTTTTTCCTACCGGATGACCAGCTCAGTTAGAGAAATAAAATCCAGCAATACTCTTAAAAGCCCTCACAACTGCTTACATCTTCAGGGTTCTATGTATGTAGTGGGAGGGGAAGCCACATATCCAAGACAAGGTGTAAAATAGAGCCAGGATATTAGTTATAAAAAAATATTGGTTTATAACTAATTTATAGCCCGTGGGCATAGTTACCGCTTGAAATTTCTATTTGCAGTAGTACGGCTGCTGAAATGGCAGGGAAAGAGTCAGTCTTTTATTCATTAAAAGTGCTGCTTCAACAAAACAGAAATGTAACCGTAATGCCCCCCACAACTATATCTTTAAATTAATCTAGCAAGTGTTAGCAAGTGTTAGCTTACACGATTCAAGTATAGCTGATAGCTAAATCTATTTTTTATGGTAAAAAATAAGTCTAGATAGCCACCTATCCCTGTGTACAAAATAAGGTTAACACGTCGCGGTGTAGGTACTAAAGTAAACACTGGCCAAGTTCCAATTGTTTTGTTATAAATGTTTAACTACTGAGTTGCAAACCTAGCTAGGAAACGCTTCTGTCGCAACTGCTACTAAACCTCAAACATTCGTAACAAAACCAAAACATGTTGTACATAGCTCGCTACCTACGCTCCTTACTTACAGCTAATTAGCTAAGTGCAATAAGAGTAAAGTTGTAGCTAATTGTTACACAAAGAATACATAACAAACTTGCTATTATTTCCACCACTTCTGTTTCCCCCCTATTTTTCAATGGTTGCTATGAACTATATCAGAAACCAGCTCATCAACAGGAAGCCACACCCATCATCTGCACCCACCACACAATGGCCGACAGGAAATGGACCCACAGGTGACGTCACAGAACCACACCCCCAACCACCACCCCCGCAGCCGAACACTACCATACCCCCCACCACCACGTTTCTAAAGAGTCAACCTCCACAAGGCACACAACAAGAAACAACACTAACCGATTAAGCGACAACCGGACAGAAGCACTGAACCAGGAGAAGCCACTCCCACACAACCACCCCCATACCCCGAGATAGCTTCACAGTAGCAGGGAGCATGGACCACGATGAAGAGAGAGGCAGACACAACACCTGTAACGCAGCTACAGAGACCATCTACAACAACACGATAAAAACGATTTTGAAGGGTTGCGATCAATCAAACACATTGGGACAGATGATTAAATCTAAACTTCAGTACTACAGACTGATGCACTGAAGGAAATGACACCCTCCCAACCCACCCAACTAACCTTACCCAATTACCCCACCTATCCAACCCCTACCAATCCTACCTACCACACCCACCACTACCTTACCCCCTACCCCCCACCCAATTCACCCCATGCCCCTTACATGTGCCTTCCGAGGAATCCACAGACCTTGTCCTACAGTCAGGTGACTGCAAACAACAGACCTACAAACACACAAACAAGAAATAATAACAATAGATACAATAGGAATAACAATTTTTCACTAAAGGGGAAATCTCATCCCCTACTAATAATATAGATAGCTAACATACGTAGTCAACTCAATTAGCATACACGTACATATAACAGATATTCAACTTTATCATTTGATCGACCATAAAGAAACCAGTGAAGGCATCATTAAATCTAAATTAATTTTCAGAAGTGTGCATGATTCGTGTGAAAGATCATCTACACAACAACATACACCTAAAGCTCTCCTGTGCCCCCTCCATTCACATGCAAGCAGATTATTTTTTTCATACCCATAGCCAGGGGGGGTCGGTTTAACCCTTTTCAGTGACCAGAAGTTAATAATTAGCCACAATATGTACCTCGTAGTCCAAAGGCCTAGCCACCACAAATGTATAAGACTAGCACCAATTATCCCAGGTACCACAAGGCATGCCATTGCAGCTAGCGTGCACAGTGTTAATACTACGTGCGTGCACAGTGCTAGCACTAAGCACACAGGTAAGTCAAGCTATGTTACATTTAATATTTTAATTTAAATTCTTAGTTACAAGGCATATGAACCTGTAGGAGTTTGAGTATCAGTTCATCCTTCGTTGTTATTAGAAGCCCACTATGCGAGAAGTCTATTGCACTATCACAGTGGCAGAGAATCCAGGGGGCAGATGAGGGCTTGAGCCCCCTTACTTTTTAGGAGGGGGACTCCCCCCCCCATATTGTGGGATAAAGGAATTTCAGAATACTTCATAGAGGTTAAAGTCAATTACAGCAATCAAATTTCATATACTCTTAAAAGTACTAGCTATTCATGTACAACATGATGCACTCTCAGTGTATGATAGCCAACCTGACAGGTGGCCGTCTTAGCACCTCCCCCCTCCCACTTTTCATATGCTGTCTCTGCCACTATCAGTTAAGTATTCATCAACGCCGTGAGAAGTGGTATGGCTGGTTGGGTTTTGGCCCGACCACTTTTTCTGCGAGACCACACCCCGACCTCACCCGCTTACTGCTTACACTACTCAGAGGTCCATTACCGCGTGCTGTTCGACACCAGCCACGCAACTTAGATTTTCCCGAACCAAAGTTTTGGGAAGGATAGGCCCGTATTAAGGAGGGAGTTCCCTCTGGTTTTCTAAATGGCCTTTCCTCCATTCAAAGGTGTAGTGCTCTGCCAGACCTCTGCCTCCTTGGATACAATAGAAGAAAATAGCTAATAGCATCTCGTGCGGGCTCTCAAGAAAGGCCAAACTAAGGACCATTCGTATAAATTTTAAACTTTAGTGTTTTTGTATTTTATTGTATTTCTAAAATTACGATTTTGAACTTTATTGAGACCACACCCATTTCCTGGCCAGACCACTTGAAATTTGCTTCCTACGGCCTTGTTCATTCAGTATTCAATGAATTTAGCTATAGAGACTAAATTAGTGTCATCAATATAGATAGCTATCTACATCAAAATTTTTGATTATGTGTAAAAATGATTGAAGAAAACAAAACAGTGGATGTGGCTTTCGGTGCAAAATTAGAACCCCTAATTGAAAGTGCTGGCTATGGGTTATATGTGCCAAAAACATTAAAACTCACCTTTTAAAACATGCATGGCAGCTGAGCCCCCTCCCGTCATCGCGTCATAGAGTACACGTCCACAAGTCAGTAGAGACGTCGTCGCGTATTTTTTCCCGGCCCACAATATCCAAAGCTAAAAACTGAGGAATTGAAGAGCATGCGTGCAGAGTGGGCGGAGTAAGTTTGTTTAAATTACTGCGCGCCGCTCCAGACTATTCGTAGCTAGCGAGCGTGGGGAGAAGTAATAGTGGGGGTTGTGATGGGGACATCCAACAAGTAAGTTGTGTTAGTGTGACTTCATAAATATATTTTCCTATTGTATTGACTATCTGTAAGTTTGTTTAAATTACTGCGAGCCTCCAGACTATTCGTAGCTAGCGAGCTAGCGAGCGTGGGGAGAAGTAGTAGTGGGGATTGTGTACCTTTACCTAATACATAGTTAGTGGGTAAAGGGGTAAACCATGTCCCTTTACCTATTACATGTCCCTTTACCTATTACATGTCCCTTTACCTATTACATGTCCCTTTACCTATTACTTTTTTTACCTAATACTTTTGGTAGAACCAATACATAGTTAGTGGGTAAAGGGTAGAACCATGTCCATTTACCTAATACTTTTTTACCTAATACTTTTGGTAGAACCATGTCCCTTTACCTTATACTTTGGTAGAACTTAGTCTGTCGTCAAATGCAATAGTATGACCTGTTCTGCTGACTCATCATACATTGGTGCGTGAAATGTTACCACAAAATGCGCACAATTCTGCAGCACACGTTTCATTTTTTTAGCTTGTTAATTAAAGTGTGGATGCAGAAAGTGCAATGAGGGAGAGCATGCAGTTATTTGGTGTCACTGAAAGAAAACATGAAAGAAGCTATATGTGGAAGTCACTCTGATCTAACAGCTTGAGTTGTTGCTCCAGCTCAGATATTTTGTGAAGCTTAATAACGTCACAGCTTCTTTTCTAGCTAATACCATATAATTTCTTCCTCCGCTTCTTCGCCTGAACAGTAGATAGATCACTCCTGCATATGCAGCAAGTCGCCATTGCTAGCCCGTCTGGATGCTGCAGCAGAGATCCGATTTTTACACGCATTTTATTAGGATAGCGCAGTTAGCTAATGGCCATTGCGGCTTTCCCCACTTAACGTGAGGAACCAGAACAGGTCATACTATTGCATTTGACCAGACCCCTTTACCCGCTATGCGGTAGGTAAAGGGTCTGGCTATGCCAGACAGGTAGAACTATGTACATTTCTATTTAATGCTTTGGTAGAACCATGTCCCTTTACCTAATTATTTTTTATTTAATACTTCGGTAGAACCATGTCCCTTTACCTTAGTGGGAGTCAGCTGGTGAAAGAGTAAATTTGAAGAAACTAAAGCGTTTTTATCATGGTTATATGTATACTAACATCTCCCCAACTACTTGTTTTGTAAATCATATGTAAGCCCAATATTTCGTGTGGGTGGTTCTGTTTTGTTTTATTTTTCACTAGTGCACAACATTTCTATTGGGTAAAGGATATCAGTTAGTAGTTGGTAGTTGGTAGTAATCGGGTAAAGGGTTTGGCTGGCTAGATTTTTTGGCCCATTTCTTTGCTAATGGAGTTTGCCTTGTAATGAATAATAGTTGTGTACTTATACATCATGGTGATTGTAACTACAATAATTACTTAACACAGTATCAGTACAATTATTTCGAAAGGCCTGATCAGACAATCACATCACAATCAGTTAGCCTTGACACTTGGTACAAATTGACACTATAAAATGTTAGGTAAATTTAGCTAGAAATGGAGGTATTGATTTTTATGTGATAATTTATAATCTGAATATTTCTGTTTTCATGCAGGTGTACTTGATAACCTAAAACAAGTCCCTGTAGAACTGTGGCAATCTGGAGTATTCACAGATGTGAGATGTTTGAGTAAGTGATTACCTAGGGGGTGGTCAGTTAAGTACTAAGTTGCATGAGCTATGCACATCTGAAGTTTCGTGTGTTTGTAGATTAACTTTGCCCTGCGTTTAGCTCCTCTTAAATTCACTTTATTCTAGTCTGAATAGCTTGTCGTGTCATGCCCTTGGTCTTTCATTGTGTTCCTCCTTATGTACATGGCTTGAGTCATGCAAAGCCATTTCTAGCATTTCTTTTTACGCATAAGGTAGATGTTGAGTCTTTAACATGACGCTGTCCCACCCATGTTTTTCCGACTGTGAAAACATTTGGGAAAATATGTGAATTTTAAAATAGGAAACCTATCTGATTGAGAACACTGACATTTAAATGATGTTGAAATTTTTTACCAGACAATACCTGTATGACAGAGATAGTGATGGGAAGGGGGCAGGAGGGAGTAGCCCTCTTATCAATTTAAGTGCATACTAAGGTGATATTTATGAATCATCACTTTATTGCCAATGTTTGTCAAGGCAACATAACGATTAACTAGGACCTGTATATAGTTTGGTTTGGTAAATGGTCGTCATGCTAAAAAGTAATGCCTCTGTAGAATACTTTGGCAAACAGTGCAGGCTCTTTCATTGAAGTGAAGCCAGTGGGGAAAAACTAAACATCATAGTTCAGAAAGCTAAAATGTGGTATTTTAAGAATTTCAAGGATCCACTATACAGCATAGTCTGGCTTTGCCGACCCTTACCTCCTTTTAATATGGTGCGGGGGAGGAGGAAAGGGTCTGGGGACTTTAATGATCAGTCCAGAGCGCCAGATTCTGGCGCTAACCACCCATTAAAAATATTCACCGCAACGCTTGTATACTTCGCCTCAAAGAGATTGATACCTTCAAACCAGAGCGAGGTCGTTTGATAAAAAGTAGGGCAATCTTTTTCATTACCATGCAATACAAGCGCCTTCTGAGACTGACATAGCATATAAATTGCAATGTGAGGGACCTCTCTTGGATAATAGACTGCAGTACTACCCAAGTGTCCATAATTAGGCTTAATTAGCGCATGCACAAAAATTCATTTTGAACTGGTCATTGGCACTAGAGTCCCCAGACCCTTTCCTCCAACCCTGCACAATATTAAAAGGAGATAAGGGTTAGCAATGTCAGGCTATATGCAACGGTGGTAAAGGGTTTTCATATTAAAATATCTTTTTTATAACTAAAAAGTACTTATATATATGTAGGCCACATAGGAGTTGTATTAATATACAGAGGTCTCCACTAGTTTCACGATGGTACACAATGTTTCATAGAGCAGTCCGGTGTGTGGAGTGCAACTAGTCTACAAGTTATCGAGGAAATGTGTATACCATGGCATATATGCCTTTACTTGGTAAAGGGTCTAAGTAGAATATTAGAATTAGTTGTGTGTGTGTGAGAAGTCGTAACCAACTAAAGTGAAAATAAACATAGAATGAGGATTTATTCAGTGATTGTGTAAATGCTTGGCTGTTCAACTTTGAGTATTTTTTTTAAATTATAACTAGAGTGAGTGTTTGAGAATGGAGTCAATTCAAACAAATACATTAGGTGATTTTTCAGCATATTATATGATCAGTCTGAAATTGAATATTTATAAATATTTAATGTTATTGTTATTTCCATTTAGGCGAGAGTGTGGAGACCTTCAGTGCACCAATTTTCTCAAAATGTCCAGAAATTTGAAGAAATGACTGAAGGTTATTTCTGTGAACAATACAAGCAAACTATAGTGAAGTCATGAACATGATTATCATTTATTTTACTCATATTCATTGTTTTTATTGAATGTACTGTTATAAAAGAAAGTATAACAAAGAAAAAATATGAGAACTGTAGGGGCGTACTAATAACACTGAAAAAGGTGCCCACTAAACATTACTAAGGGTGTACTAAAGCACCACTAAAGGTGTTCTGGTTCACATGCTAGAGGTGCATGCATAACACTGTCTAGAGTGCCACACAAACGCCTACAGAGGTGTTTAAGGGTGTTTCATTACACCCTATTAGGGGGGTTAAGGGAGCACCATGTGAGGAGTTGTAGAGGAGGCGCCGTTCTAACACCCCATAAGGTGCCCATTAAGCACCCCATTTTTTACTGTGCAGGGGTAACACAATCGAAAATCGGGGATGTTTCTTTATTGGCGAGCGAGCGAAGCGAGCGAGCAACTCTAAGATGTAGTCTATGGAAATCCTGAATACGTATCGTCGTCGTTTAAACGCGCGCGCATTCCAGAAGGAGTACCATTCTTTACCCTTTACCAATTGTTACTTTATCATGAGGAGTACCATTCTTTACCCTTTACCAATCATCATTTCCCCCTTTACATGTCATTACATATTCTACTACTAATAATGAGATGTGAATTCAGATTTGGCAACCTGCAGGAAGAAAACCAATGCAAATTCAAATCAAACGACCCCAATGCAATTGAAAGTGTCAACATTTCCCCAGAACCTCGCTCGCCCAACCAATGCTACACGAGCATTTTCTAGTTTATTGGCGAGCAAGCGAAGCGAGCGAGACAGTATTAGGGGTGGATAATGCAAAATCGGGTATATGTTATATATATGTATGTATGTATGGATGGTACGTATGCTCTTTAAACGCGCGCGCGGGGAACTTTTTTCTCCTAAAAACACGGCTTTTTAGGCTTGACCCCGGTTTATTCTGAAACTACAGGATTAAGAAAGCCTTACTTTATACTTCAGCTCCAAAGTGTGAGAAAATTCCTGCTAAAACGCTTGTTTTCAAGACACAAAAAGTTGATTCGACAGGTTACTATGGCATTGAAGACCCTTTTCCAGACTTAATTTCAAAACTTCGCCGTTTTATGGGGGGATACGGAGTGCCGGTTGTTGGTTGTCAAGAGCCGTTGGTAGTCAGAATGCCGTAGTATTAATGCTAAGGAAGCTACTACTTCTCGAGGGAAGCTGAGATAAGTACGCAATTCCATATTTGTTAGCTAAATATGCAAATTTAACTCTGGCCTTTCTTTTTTGTAGCTAAGAGCTTGTCAACAGTAACTGGTAAATTCAAATAGTCAGATTGGCTCAAATTTGGTACTACAAAAGTTACCACTGCTCAAGAAAATGAGGTAAGAAAGTAATTTTGTATTTGTGTGCTAAAATTGATTGTCTTTTGTTTTTGTAGGTGAGAGCTTGTTGTCAAGAATTCAAGGTAATTCAGATGGTCAAAGTAACTTCAATTTGATACTACAGAAGTTATCAATACTCAAGAATGATGTAAGTAGTAATTCCATATTTGTTGGCTAAAATTACAAATAATAACACTGGTAGCTTTTTCAAGAGTTACTGGTGATTGAGATTATCAGAATGGTTGATGTTTGATACTACAAAAGTTACCATTAATAAGGTAAGAGAGTGATTTTGTATTTGTTTGCTGAAATCAAATGTCATAACTGCTATTATAGTGTTTGCATGAAGTAAGCTAAAACATAGTAACATTTTATGTTACCTAACTATCAGGCTCGCTCGCCATTTGTGCTCAAGCACACCACTAGTATATATATGTGTATGTATGTATGTATGGATTGTACGTATGCCCTTTAAACGCGCGCGCGGGGAACGTTTTTTCTTTAAAAAAAACACGGCTTTTTAGGCTTGACCCCAGTTTATTCTTAAACTACAGCATTAAGCAAGTCTTACTTCATACTTAATCGCCAAAGTGTGAGAAAATTCCTGCGAAAACGCTTGCTTTTCAAGAAACAAAAAGTTGATTCGATCGGTTACTATGACATTGAAGACCCTTTACCAGATTTAAATGCAAAACTTCGCCTTTTTTCCGGCTAAGTGCGGCTTGTTACTAGTTGTCAAGAGCCACCTGTAGTCAGTACTAAGAGAGCTATCACAACTACTGAAAAGCGTATGTAAGCACATAAAGTATTAATGCTAAGGAAGCTACTACTACTCGAGAAATGCCGAGGTAAGTACGCAATTCCATATTTGTTAGCTTAATATGCAAAATAACTCTGGCCTTTCTTTTTTATAGCTAAGAGCTTGTTGTCAACAGTGACTGGTAAATTCAAATAGTCAGAAGGACTCAAATTCGGTACTACAAAAGTTACCACTGCTGAAGAAAATGAGGTAAGAAAGTAATTTTGTATTTGTGTGCTAAAATTGATTGTCTTTTGTTTTTGTAGGTGAGAGCTTGTTGTCAAGAATTCAAGGTAATTCAGGTGGTCAAAGTAACTTCAATTTGATACTACAGAAGTTATCAATACTCAAGAATGATGTAAGTAGTAATTTCATATTTGTTGGCTAAAATTACAAATAATAACACTGGTTTATTTTTTATCGTAGCTGAGAGCTTGTTCAAGAGTTACTGGTGATTGAGATTATCAGAATGGTTGATGTTTGATACTACAAAAGTTACCATTAATAAGGTAAGAGAGTGATTTTGTATTTGTTTGCTGAAATCAAATGTCATAACTGCTATTATAGTGTTTGCATGAAGTAAGCTAAAACATAGTAACATTTTAGTTACCTAACTATCAGGCTCGCTCGCCATTTGTGCTCAAGCACACCACTATTTTTTTTATATAATTTATGTTTGGACGTACGTATGTCATTTTGTACTTTGACCCTCGCGTTTTTGTGTTAGTTATTTGTTCGACCGACCCCGTCCCAAATTGCACTAAACAGAATCCTCTGGTTTATCGATCAGTACCCGTATCACCCTAGAAATTGAATTGTTTACCGTTTTGAATTCTTTTGCGGGTGCAGTTAATACTTGACAACTTAAGGGACTTCCATTTCTATTCGAGTTAGTGGCGGTGGTAAGTCAATGCGCTCTTTGTCATGTTATAAGCCGTGCGCAGACAGTATTTACCTTATTGTCCACTAGACTACTGCCAAGGTAAGTCTGTGTAGGTGCATGTCCAGCTGTGTCAAAGCATTGTGTGTTACAACCACTACTAGCTAAAGAATATCACAAAGAAAACTTTTAAATAACGCGTATTGTTTTGTTGTTGTTGTTTTTTCCTTCAATTCAAGCAGTTGCAGAGAGTTGTTACTATGGCACTGAAATCCCTTTACCCTGTATGCTAAATTAAAAAACTGGACCTTATTTTCAGTAGCTTCAGTGTTAGAAGTCAATAAAAATAGTATAGTCTTTAGGCTCGCTCGCCATTTGTGCTCAAGCACACCACTAGTTTAGATATATGTATGGACGTACGTATGTCATTTTGTACTTTGACCCTTCGTATTTTTGTGTTCGCTCCGCGTTCGACCCCGTCCCAAACTTCACTAAACAGAATCCTCCGGTTTAGCGACCATTACCCGTATCACCTTAGAAATTGAATAGTTTACCGCTTTGAATTGATTTGGGGTGCAGTTAAAACGCAAAAACTTATGGGAGCTCCATTTCTATCCGAGTTAGTGGCGGTGGTAAGTTAATACACTATTTGTCACAGTTATAAGCACTACTCAACAGCATTTACTTGACAATTTATTGTCCACTAGACGAACCACGAAGGTAAGTCTTGCTAGGTATGTTCAGTTGTGTGAAAGTATTGTGCGTTACAACTACTATTAAGAATATCACAAAGAAAAATTTAAATAACGTGACTTGATTTTGTTGCTTCTTTTTCAATTCAAACAGTTGAGGGGAGTGGTTACTATGGCATTGAAACCCCTTTACCGTATATTCGTAATTTAACAACTCGACTACATTTTAGTAGTTTGAATATAACAATAGTGTAGTTTAAGGCTCGCTCGCCATTTGTGCTCAAGCACACCACTAGTTTATTTGTATATATGTTTGAACGTACGTATGTCATTTTGTACTTTGACCCTCGCATTTTTGTGTTAGTTATGTGGTCGACCCCGTCCCAAATTGCACTAAACAGAATCCTCTGGTTTAGCGATCAGTACCCGTATCACCCTAGAAATTGAATTGTTTACCGTTTTGAATTCTTTTTGCGGGTGCAGTTAAGGGACTTCCATTTCTATTCGAGTTAGTGGCGGTGGTAAGTCAATGCGCTCTTTGTCATGGTTATAAGCCGTGTACAACAGTATTTACTTGAAAATACATTGTCCACTAGACTTCTGAGAAGGTAAGTCTGTGTAGGTGCATGTCCAGTTGTGTCAAAGCATTGTGTGTTACAACCACTACTTAGCTAAAGAATATCACAAAGAAAACTTTTAAATAAAGTGTATTGTTTTGTTGTTGTTGTTTTTCCCTTCAATTCAAGCAGTTGCAGAGTCAGGTTCCCCTCCTATGATATGATCAGGTGAAGATCTCGAACCATAATAATTAAGCGATTCTGGAGGTAGATATACACAGTATGATAGAAAAATGACATTTCCATTTATATATTCATAATTTCATTACTGTAATGAGTAATTCTTTGCATTTTCTTTATTTCAAATTATTTTAAGTCATACTTAATCGTAAAATTGCCAATTAAAGATAAAAATTGAATTTTTTTGTAATGATCAAATGGAAATGTCAGACTACAAAAAAAATATTTCATAAAATATAATGGACATTTTCTCTCCATCGCCATGATCAGATGAACAAGTCAAACTATAAAATATGCTACTTAAATGATTCTTCCCTCATTCCTTATGATCAGGTGAAGATGCCAAATCAAAACCTGCAATCAATATATTCACAATAAGTATACCGCATTCCCTGGCAATTTTTTGTGTGTAATTCAAACAGGTGTTCCTTATCTAAATGCTAGACACATTTGAGCTGATAAAAGTAAACTCTTATAGCTTTAATTTTCTCACTCTAACACACTCTGCCACCTTTAGATTCATAAAAAAGTGTGTCCTGCACACTACTTTGTGAGCACACTTGTATTTTAGTGTGCTCAACACACTTATTACAATTAGTGTGCTTGATGAGGCTAAAAAGTGTGCGCCTTTTACAGTGTGGAAATGCTTCTGCAAGAGCTATAGAATCTTGTACTTTTGACGGTGAAATATATTTCTCCAATAGTGAGCATTGTCGTTCAGTGGTTAGTGACAGCGGTGACTTGGAATGGAATGTAAATACAATATCTAGTGATGAACAAGAGTTTGAGTTTTTCGATAAAATTTCAATAAATTGTAATTATTAATTCCACCATCTTTTCTAGCAAATGTGATGAACTTCAACCAATTCGTTGGAGATAAAGAGATACTTCTTTGATCACTTTTACTGCAAAGCTAGTTCATAACGTGACTTTAACAATAGTTAACTTAATAGCTACTTATTTCTAAATGTTTCGTGCACATTATATGTATCATACTGAAGGATAACAATGCTCTTTGAAATGGTAGTATTGGTTAAAATTTTATTGGCTTTGATATAATAACATAAAACAATTAGTTAAACAATTTAATTAGTGGAAGGGGTAATATCATCTCATGAGATCTGTTTGGAAAAACAAACCTTTAAGGGTGAAATATAAGTTTTAGTGATTATTGATTATTAACAATCAAATTTCCACGGATAAGAATAACTGAATCAAAGAATTCTGTTTATCAAGTAGCCTTTCCAAAATACGCTCTGTTGAAAATGCTCTATCGTACCATAAATCGAATCTACTTCGCTATTGGAAAATGAATTTTCAAGTATGAACTATTGTAAAATAATTAGCATACTTGTACATGGACGTGTTGCGTATAAACTTTGCCCAGATGTGAAAGAATGGATACAGATTATGATAAGTTATGAAAAGAAAAAGAATATATATTATTATATTTTCTCATTAGATATATTCTCTCTTTCAAATGTTAACAATACAGAAAAAAATGTTTGGGATTTGAACCCAGGCCACTTGCCTGTATTCATACTTTCTACGTTCTAATCAAATCTTCCTTTACTGTCTGGATCTAAGATCTACTTTTGGCAGACAAAATGCTTACTCAAAACTATGTCATTTATAGTTAAGGTGATTAAAGATATTATTTTCCTGACAAGTCTATTTTAAGCATTTTCCTTTGGCTATACTTGTGGATTTCTTGTGGCAGTCTGACCAATTTCTCTAGCATTTTACATATACTTTATAAGTTTAGTAGCTTACAGGTTTAGGGATCACTCGTGACTGTTTCACTAGGATCCATATGGTAGCTACAATTGACATGTCTACCACACCTTGCTATATTGTGAAATAGTCATTTTATTAAATTAATTAGTGGTACAAACTGTATTTATAGTATTAATTTGTATATATTTTGTTTGAATTTATAGAAAAAGTACAACTTTCAGCAACTTCTACCAAATGGAATGTATCGGAAATTATTCACTCTTCAGAGTTGAGAGATAAAGATAGACTAACAGAAAAGAAATTACTAAAGAGTAAGATTGCAGATTAAGGTTGGAATTAATGGATTGGTTAAATCGAATTGATAAAATAATGTTACTGGCATTGAGTATTTATCATAATTATGTGTTTCAAAATGATTCATTTTAGTCTTTTTGCTCATTTTGAACATGCATCGCGAATACTTTCACATCACATTGTTGAAACCGATGATAATATTTTCAACAATATACATACGCCGTATGTATTAAGATTTAATCAGATGATTCTGTTTAGAAAGATACTATATTCTAATTACATACACAATATAAATAACTGCAAAGCTAGTGGCATTGTTTAAGATAATTTTCGATACAATGCGTTTAATTTTTTTCTTTATAAAACTGTCAATGAGGTAATCATAAATACAAATGCTGAGGTTTGATTGAGATTTTTTAGATTAATATCTTTACCTTTTCTGTTTGTTTGTGGTAATAATTACTATAAGACATTTCTTGTATTTAGTGGACGGTAAAAAATTTAAATGTCAAGTATTATATAATAATGGCATGATTACTACAGATATAGAGTTAGGTGCAGATGGAGCCACAGCATTATTGTACAACTTATTGAAATGTTCATTTTTAGCATATGGGTAATCACTTTTTTTAGTGACTGTCTTTGACTTTATCTATTTGATTATCTGTTTGTTGCTATGTTTTCTTGTCTGTTAGTCAATTTATTGATAAGCAATTCTGTCTGCTTGTCTATTTGCTTATCTGTTTGCTTTTTTATCTGCTTGTTGGAGTCAGTTAAATGGTATACATGTCTGTCTGCTTGTCAATAGAATATGATCAATTCAGGGAGAACTTGTTTTTGTTATTATTCTGTTTTGCTTCTGACAGATATAAGCCAATTCATGATCCAAATATTACACATCTGTAACCATCCCAAATCCGGTGCTAGCGTTTGCTAATGGTTTAATTAGTTAGACGACTTATATGTAGAGAAATTAGTCCTAAAACTGTTCAAAGTCATATCACATGTTCTTATTGTATTAAATAAACACCTAGATAAAGAAATTGAGAAAGCCTGTCAAGAAGCCATACAAAAACAGACATGTGTAGACCTATGTGTAGGACGAATTAATTTTGTTGGTCTTCCAAGATCTGGTAAAAGTTCAACTCTACATCGACTACTTGGAGATTTTCTAAACATTGATCAATCTAACATGAAAATTAAGGAGCCAAGCACTGGAGTAGCTGAGAGAAGGCAGCTATTCATTCACAGTATCAGTAGGTCCTTTGGATTTGCACAGCAGGGGCAATGGACCAAGAAAGACATTGTTGGTGAAACTTCAATTCTTAATGAGGTTATACAAGAAGCTGTAGAAAGTAAGTAGAACTTGTACAATACTTTAATAAAGCTGCTGGCTTTAATATATACCCTAAATTTTATCATTCGTAGCTGCAAATTTAATTAAAGTTTTTGATTGTTAGCAGAACACATTTCTCTTGATCACAGTCAAATTATATCATTTAGTTGTCCTCCTATTATGATGTGTGCATTTAAGTTGATGTGGAATCTATTTATTGGATGTATTTCTTTTACATTATTATTAGAGTTTTGAACCATATAATTCAAGTTATTCACTATGAATATCATTAAAGTTTAATTTTACCATTATTAATATGAATATGACATCAGCAATAAATAATAGTTTCTTTATAAGGACTTTGTAATGCATAGTACTTGGATAACAACTTGATGAGTACAAGAAATAGTATTAGACACTAAATAATGCTATATAAACCTGCAGGAAAAGTATAACACATTTTCGATTATTATGCTTAAGTTATAATGATGGGTTAAATTTCTGAAATGTTATAACTTTATATAACAACAGGTAATAGTAATTTAGCATAAATGAACTAAGTTAAATGAAAGCCGGTAAACTTATCAAAATTTACTGTTAGAATTAAAAATACACTCATTATGTTTAATAAATTGAATGGAATAATAATTGAATTTGATTGATCATTTTATGCAGATGCCAAACCGAAATTCCAAATCAAACTAGATGTATCAGCAGCTGAAGAAGTTATAGATGCCCAATCTTCAAATGGTGCTAAGGAAATGTCTTTAAATACAACTGTAGAAGATACAAGAACACCGGATGTCATCAATGTAGCTGAAATTTATCCCGCTTATATTGAAGCTGCAGCAGAACACAATGAAGAGAAAGTAAAGTATTTACTGAAAGACACTATATACTTGATAACAACTGATCATGGAGGCCAAACTGAATTTCTAGACCTCATGTCTCGCTTTCTAATGGGGGCATCTTTACATCTTATTTTCAGTCGACTCACTGATTCCTGGGACTGTGTGTTTAAAATGTATTGCACCAACGAAGATGGAGTTTCTACTGAGAAAGAAGACTCTATAGTAACTCTAGAAGAAGTCACCTTTCAAACTCTAGCTAGTATAGCATGCATGAAGAATACGAGTGACAAATTGACATCAAATCAAGCCTCTAATGCTGACTTGGAGAAAGCTGACATAGTTACTAATGCTATGTTTGTGGGAACATTTAGAGACAAAGTGTCCCTGTCACAATTAAAAAAACGAGATCAGATTCTTAGAAAGAAAATTGAGCAGACAGAATTTTACCACCAAGACATTGTCGAGTATGCCTCAGAAGAATTCCTGACATTAGCACTAGACAACAAGAAAGGAACTGTAGAGGAATTCAACAAAACAAGACAAACTTTTGAGAATTGCATTAAGAAGAATCTAGGTAAAGTTCACATTCCTTGCTCCTGGTTGATGTTCAGCATTGTTCTGCGATCAAAAGGAAAGCGCACAATGACACTTGAAGAATGCAGTGAGATTGCAGAAAGTTTAAATATTGATATATCAGACGTAACCAATGTCCTATGGTTTCTTCATTATCGTGTTGGCACGCTCCTGTACTATCCAGATGTGAGAGGATTTGAAAACATAGTCATTTGTGACGTCAAGGTTAGTACTACTTAATTTATGTATCTATGTATTTATGTATTTTTGGTTTTATAATTAGCAATTGGCTGTGTAGATTCAAGTGTTTATTAACTTTTAACGAATACAATGCACTTATTTGTTCTTATTTAAAAGAACTGTCGAGTTTTGTTATACTTTTTTGTACAAATAAATAAACCGACTGCAATTGTATTTCCTATAATTGCTACACCATCTCACTCTCCTTGTGCTGCTATACTTTTCTATGCTAATTCAATTGAACAGCAGTTCCATTTATTTTTTGAATGGGAATGATAAGCTGTTCAATTATTCACATAATATTTAATTAAGTTTGTGGTTAATTACAAATGTGTTAATAAATAATGGGTTGGCAGTTAAGTAAGTCATTATGATGAAAAGGCAGAAATAGCTAGGCATTTACTACTAGAAAAGTCATAATGCTCATAAAGTGTTCGAATTATTGTTTGCAAAAGTAAATAATATAAACATAATTATTCTCCTTAATTTTAATAATGGGCATATATTATTTGTCTTCTAATTGTAAGACAGACAAGGTGTGTATACTTTATTATAGTTAATTTGAATTAAACTGTTCAACAAATTATTGTTCAGGTGATCTTTGATGCTGCAACACAACTAGTAAAGAAGACATTTGTGTACAATAAAGCTGGACATCGAGCAGCAACAGCATTTAAGAACAAAGCTCAGTTCACAATGGCAGATTTAATGGAAGCTACTAAAGAAGATGTAAAGGATTCCATTTCTATGGAAATGCTAATCACACTTTTTGAACATCACAATATCTTAGCTCCCCTTCCAATTACAAGGGATAGAAAAGAAATTACTTACTTCATGCCCAGTATTCTTAGAAGTGCTACAGAGCTTCAAAAAGTTTCTATTTCTATAGATGTGGCTCCTCTCGTGTATCGATACAAGTGCGGCTACTTACCATTAGGAGTCTTCTCTTCTCTTATTATAGGCCTGGTTTCAAACACAGAACTAAATTGGACTTTCAAAGAAGACAGTCCCTGTCGCAACAAGATTGAATTTCTAGTAGGAAAGGACTTGGACACAGTTACTATCATTAGCTATGCCACATATATTAAAGTAGTACTCTACAGAGAATCTCATCCGACAACCCCCACTTCTGTAGTCTGTGCACACATTAGAAATACTATCACTTCTATGTTAACACAAGTCAATTATAACCTCAAGTACCTCAATGCAAGACTTCAATATGGATTCGAATGTACAGGCCATTTATTGGATTCTGTATTGAAACTATTGAACATAGCTCCAATCCATTTATGTGTACTAGAAGATGAAACCTCTTCTAAAATGAAGTGTCTGAAGGACCCAAATAGTACTAACATAATTCCACTTATAGATTCAAGACAGACAATTTGGTTCAATATGGTATGACAATAAAAATGAATACATATCTGTGTAACAAGTACTATATTTATCAACACTATAGGAGAAATGTGGCAGCGTAATGACTACTGGAACACTACCTCATAAAGGTATTCATATTGAAGCTGAAAGAGCTAGCTTTGAATTTTTAGAGTATTTATTATGATAGTTATAGATATTTTTCAATATACCTTACTATATAATTATCTTGTTTGTTTTTTAAATGAATTAATACTGACAACTGCCATATGCATTAAATGGTATGAAATCATATCAAAGTTAATTTTTAATTTATTATTAATTCAGAATTAAATGCAGAATACGTGGGCAAGGTTTATGAAGAACTTTATGAAGCCAGAGTGCAATGGAAGCAAATTGGTCTCAAACTTGGTCTGACCATGGCTACTCTAAACTCTATTGAAACTCATCGTCACTATAAAGCTGAGCCAAGTTGCCTGGACATGTTGAATGAGTGGTTAACAGATGGAAGAGACAGAAACTGGAGTACACTAGCTGATGCCTTGAGGAATCCAATAGTTGGCCATCCTAACATTGCAGCTGCTATTCAAAAGAAGTATAGCACTTGATATGTTTATTTTGAACCATCACATTTGTTATATAGTTGATATACTATTTCATATTTTGTATATTTATTTTCATACAGTATTATTTCCGTTAGGCAAATATTCATAATAGTGTTTGTTATTATCACTTTTAAGTATGGTGATCCACGTTAGTAGCTAAATAATTTCATACATTTTCTTTGAATATGAATACACATAAGTTGTGGGGCCATCCTAACGGATGCACAAGAATTGTTACTGACTGTTCATCGTCATTTATGTGTTTGTTTTTCATTTCTTTTATGTTCTTACGCATTCTTCTATCTATGTTGTGCAGAATGTGTGCGTGAACAGCTAGAGTGCCATGTGCTCATCCATTAGGCATGCTTACACTGTATGTTCTATATGTTTCCCACTGGGCTTGCCTTGATTATATATTCTGTCTCAGTTTGTGCCTATATTGTATCACCTTTTTACTTAAAAATATTAGTCATTCCTGTAAGCAACCTTCCACCCTAACTCAGGGTAGGTAGAGGGACTAGTAAAAGTATCAGGAACAGATCAGTGGCCACTCCCGAGTAGTAACTCCGGTAATAAATCGGGCATTCCAGAGTCATGTACGAATTTGAACAAAAAATTATTTCCCAAATGCATACTTTATGATCTCAAGAGTATATAATATTTGAAGTCAAGTGCAGAAGCTGTCACAATACATGAATGCAAGCAATTCTTTGTTAAAAAGGCAAAAAAAATAGCACATAGATTTCTTATAATATTGAGCAGAGTGTCATGAGGGATTGTAAAACATTTAGACACTGCAAAATGTCGTTAAAAACAATAAGAGATGAATAGACAGTTATAGGAGGCTTTAGAGATCACCAAGCAGTTAGATGTTTAAAAGATCATCATGCATTACAGCAAACTATTACAACTGTATGTGACTGAAAGACTTGACAAGAATAATGTACTGCTGTATGATGTAAAACACTACTAGAAAAAAATATACCAGATCAGTAATGGTTTATTAAATACATAATAAAACAGCATATTGAAGTGTAGACATCATTCTTTTATGTGGTAGTTTTGCTTTTTTCATAAGAATTCTGTATTTTAACACAGGGCCAAAAGCCCACGTTTACAAGGGTAGTAGTTTGCAAATTGTGAACTTGAAGTTTTGAACAAGTTAACAAGTGTATAAGGTTTACAAGTAGTTGCCAAAAAGTGTGCAAGTAGTTCTCAATGGACGGCCCTGCAAATTGCTTGTAAACTCTTCAAGTGGAAGTTTACATGGTAGTTGACAAAGTGTTCTTTAACTCAGCTGAAAACTCAAAACTCAATTGTGTATGTCTTGTAACAAATTGGATAACTCTTTGTTAACTATGATGATTAATAAAGGAAAACTAAATATTATATATATAATATATTTCATAAACCAATACAAATAACATGAATAAGTACAGAAGCAAATAAGAACTAAATAAATAATAAGTAAATAAATAAAACATTTAATAAATTGAAACTATCAGAGCCTTCACTAACAAAACTTTGGCAAAAATAAAGGAATGAATATGATATCCTGATTTTATGATGGTCTATAAATTATTTATATATAATTATATTCATTTATATTTATTTATGCTTTTATTTATTTATATATTATTATTATCACAAATGAGTTACAATAACAGAGTAAATTTATTTTAAATAATTATGATGAATAAGTTAGTGGCCTGTACTGCCTAAAATTGCTGCCGTATTTCCCCGTTGTACCACTACTGACAGCCGCTGAAGGAGGAACTGTGTAGAGCGGGGGTCTGCCGTGGCTAGGTGGATGCGTCTGCCTAACTTCTCTAGAAAAGATAGGGTAGAGGGCCCTATGGCGCCTGAGGTCTCTATGGCGACTGGCTGTATAATAAACTGAGGTGCCAGATGTGCATACTTGGCAGACTTCCTTTCTTCGGCCAGGGATGCAACACCTCCAGCCTTCATATGAGGAAGCAAAAGTATCAGGACATGTTGCATCCCAGACCAGAGGATGGCCTGAACTCCAAGGTACTAGGATTGATTTTTTAAATTGCTTATTTATGTTTCTATTTATTATGTATTTTATTTATTTATTTATTTACTTATTTATTTAATATATAATTTTCATTTTATTAGATGTTTGTTAGATTATTATGTATGATGATTAAACCAAAGGAATAGGTGCAACTGACAAAATTAGTGTTGTATTGAACGTGACCCATACCAAAATTCATGAAATAGGTACGGTGTCACCAAAGGAATAGGTGCAACTGACAAAACTAGAGCACTAAAGTGCAAACCCTCAGCGCTAGTTAGCTAGTATGACAAAGAAAATAATAACAAAGGAAAAGTGTAGAAATAAAAAAAAAGAAGAGAAGTAGCATGAAGAGAGGCAGGAAAGAGAAAAAGACAACAGATCCTTTAGTTCCGTCCATGACGTCACGTTTAGATTTTCGCCTACAACATCAAGTCCTTGGATCTGGTCCATCATAATCGACATCATGTAATGACCGAAAATTTTAATTTGAACGCCATAATGATTGTTTTCATACACTATACTACAAAATTGATATTGAATTGTACAACATAGCTACTAGCGTATCTACAAAATATTAGTAGGAAAATAATATAATAACTACATTTAAAAAAATTTCAAACTACTTAATAAATAGGGCCCAAACACTTGAATTGCCAATAACATCAGCTCCTCAATTCCAGTCCAGCACATTAGGTTCTCGAGTCCAGTCCAGCAGATCAGGTTCTCGAGTCCAGTCCAACACACCAGGTTCTCAAGTCCAGTCCAGCACACCAGGTTCTCGAGTCCAGTCCAGCAGATCAGGTTCTTGAGTCCAGTCCAGCAGATCAGGTTCTCGAGTCCAGTCCAGCAGATCAGGTTCTCGAGTCCAGTCC
>WLWD01004983.1_pt1 | contig 28029 bp, 26 predicted proteins | sample 6712731 | NCBI WGS metagenome assembly WLWD01 (sample SAMN12718690, study PRJNA576275) | sponge metagenome | isolation source: marine sponge | host: Mycale hentscheli | place: New Zealand: South Island, Marlborough, Capsize Point | collected 2014-11-01
TGTGTGTTGGTCTTGTGGATGTCCTTCTGAGCCAGTCAAGTGTGCTTGTCATGTCAAGGACAGTGGATGTCTTTGCGACCACTATGAAGGAAGTTGTCGGTGCTATTAGCTCTTTACAGTCAGGAAAGGCAAAAAGTGAAGAGATAAAAGAACCTTTATCGATTCAACAATTTAATGATGATTTGAGGGTCCTTCCATTCAAATATATCATTCAAGACACAGGTACTATATATAGCTGATATTATTAGTACTGAAGGCGTATACATGGATTATTACTTCTTAGCTTAACTCAGTTATATTTCCTGTTAGACACAATGGTGCCACCTTCAGCTGGTGAGATAAAGTTCTTCAATGGAACAGAGACTCCTGGTAGCCATCCACCATGTATGTGCTGGCACTACTGGGAGCCCAGAACTATCACCAAGCTGGTGGTCTCTCCTATACCACTGGCTAGTTCAGATGAAAATGGAAAGCTGCTGGTCAGGGGCAAAAATATTCATGTAAATTCGGGCAGGTTATAAACCAATCTCGTCTATTGTCTTTCTTATAATATGCTTTTTCTTCACAATGAGCAGTTAGAAATTATCAAATAGCTTCATTTTTACTAATTACGTAAGATCAATTTACAAAAATTGGCCATTAAGTAATCGGGACAGATAGATCTTAATATGTAGAAGATATAATGTTAAGATATAGTTGAAAAGTTGTAAACAAGCTAGGTTATACTTATTTAACTGCATTTGCTAGGGCTACTATGTCCACAAACTCTTCCAGTGTAAATTACATTATACATTGTAACTTCTATTTTTTTGTGGGTAACTAAATGTGTATTCTAATTCATTAGCTGTGTAATTTTTATTGTTTAAGGTTGGCTGTTCACTGGAGTATTGGGATGACATGAGGTCACAGTTCACATCAGTGGGTCATTTTTCTGTGTGCGAGTCTGCCAGTGGTGATTTGGATCATATTCCAAGTCATCCTGCCTCAAGATTGTGGAGAGTCACTCTCACACACTTAATTGGTAGGGGCACTGAGGATTTAGACCACGATTCCTTGAATATGTGAGTTAATATGAGTAACATTCTTCAGAATAGTTTAGTAATGATTGTAAAATGCCTTCATTTTTAAAAAAGAATGTATGTTTATATCCTAATTTCTTCACTTTTATTATGATAATGTTCTTCAATAATTTCATTGTTGAAAGTTGATTGTCTCATGCATATTGAAAGCTACTACTATTATTATTGTTACCAAAATAGTTATTGGTATTGTGAAGCAAGCCTCTGTATGAATAAAAGCTACTCCATTGGGAGGCGTCTATCTAGAATTTTTATAACATTTAATTTTTTTCAATGTATTTTATCTTTTAAAATGCTTTCTTTCTGTCATGACTTCCATTCGCCCTCCCACAATAGAGGATACTTCGTGAGCAATGAAGGAAACTTAGTGCTTCTATCCAGGATTCTTTCTCCAATGAGTTTAGCAGCCAGTACTATAGTGGATTCTTCTTATTCATCTTTATACCTACCATCTTTCACGTTGAAGGTATCTCTGGGCAAGCTTAGAATCACTGTGTTTCACAGCAGACATGGATCAGCTGATGCAGAACAACAATTTAATGGATTTATAATTGATGAAGATGTCATGGATGAGATCTATTCCAAAACGTTTGAGTTACTTCAGTTCAGTGCATTAGATATGGAGTTTAACTTGAAAAGATTGCAACGGGATTTATATATGGAGGTGAGAAGACATTAAAATTATATGTTAGGTCAATAATAATCAGTGTGTTAACGAAGTAGTACTTGATGATGGGATCTATATGATGTTATGTTGATAGTGTAATTGGATATCAGAAGTGAAGTATGTGGACTTTCATGACCTTGTGTGGAATATTGCTTTGCATCCTGTGAAGTCATCGATATCTGTATTTGATGAAAAGAAGGATGCAGACAAGGAAAGTCAGGTGACGTACTTGTAGTTTCTCTTAGAATTTTTGTTATAGTTTTTACTTGATTCATTATTAACCCTCAGCATACATGTGCGAGAGGGTTACAGTACTCAGTTTGTCAGTCAGTCAATGAGTGAGTCAGTCAGTCAGTTGGTCATTCTGTCACACAGATCTCGAAGATGGCAGCCTCCTGAAGATTGAAACAAGCATCAAAATGTTGCACTGGATATTTTGAGACCCTTTAATGTGCCCAAATTCTAGTTTTGACTTATTTTTTCAGAAAAATAAGTCAAAACTAGAATGTACGATTGTAAGCGATTGTTGGTAACGCCCCCGTGAGCAAATTTCTTTGTTGCCGCTGGTCCACAGTAGTTTTGCATTACATTTTTCTCAGCGGTTTAATGGAGTGCTTGGAGTTTCCATTGAAACTATTTGGTGAGGCGAGTGTCGCTTGTATGTTAGGCTTCTCTTATGAAGACAGCAATTAACGTGTACTGTTTCATTGCACAAGTTGCATATTGACTTGCTCAAGCTGTATATATCGACGTGCACGAACATACATATTGGCATATTCGTATAGATATTATCTCCAAATAAATAATTCTTTTGGTCTTTGTAATAGCTAGCTATAGTGTATAGTAACGCTGAGGGTTCGCACCTTTGGTGCTTCCTTTTTATGTACTCATTTCTGATTGCCTCAGAATTATTTATTTTATCTTTGGATTAGTTGAAGTTGTATATTTTGTTTTCTTTGTCAAAGTAAGACTATTTTAAATTTATTATTACTCATATGTTCTTTGCTTTATTGCAAGTAATAAAAATGAAAAGAGGCAAGTATTTGGGTTACGGGATATCAGACAAACAAATTATTTTATTGGTATAGAATTATGAAGTGCAGCCAGAGTCTTCACTGACAGTCACAGTTGCTGTCAGTCCTGCAGTTCTCAAGATTAGTCAAGGATTAGTACACACTCTATCTCTCACACTTCATGCTTGGAGACCCACCATTACTTTCATGAGAGGTATTTATGGAGCTCATAAGTTAGATGGTGTGACTGAAATAGAGAAGTCCAGGAGCTTGGAAAGTACTTGTGTGACTGCTGTATCACTCCCAGGATATTTTGTTGTTTGTAATGATACCAACCAAGATCTCATCATTGGACAGGTCAGTTTATTCTTGTTTTTGCTGTATTATTTTAAGGTTACACTTATGGAACTTCAGTTCTAAGATAGCTACAATGCTAAAATATGAGAGATTTTGTTGTGCTGATTTCCATGAAAATAACAGCATGCGTTTAACTTGTTTATATATATATATATAATATATATATACACTTTTCTTTGTACAGGATAGGACATTAGAACAAGTGGTGTTGCGTAAGAGGTGCTGTGTATCTTACAGTTGGTATGACTCTTCTTCGTCACCTCTTATGCTCCGTCTGGCACAGTTCCATGAAGAAAGGGACCATCCTGACTGGACATCATCTTTCTCACCGTCAGATGCACCTTCTTCCCATGTCCTTAAGATTGCTTTGAAACTTCCTTCTATTGAAGGCATTGGCTCACTGAATGTATCAGTACTTGGAAAAGGAGGAATGCAAAATCAGGTGATGGATGTTTTGTTATATGTAGTCACTATTGGTAAAATAAGGTGTGGTCAGTGGATTATTAAGGGTGATACACTGTTTGGCAAGTATAATTGCTTGTTTGTTTATCTAGGGTTGGGCGGTATCGCGGTATTTAGTCACGGTACGATAAAAGAAATTATACCGAGTAACGCGGGAAATACCGCGATAAATTGCGCATGCGCAACGCATAGAGTTCCAGCTGTATTTTACCGTTTTTTAGTGATGGCGTCTGGACTGCAACTTACCGAGAAATGCGGTACAAAATCGGCTGTTTGGAAGTATTTCGGTTTAATCGCGGATGATAGTGGCGGAGGCAGCCAACAGGACAATCCTGTTTGTCGAATTTGCGGCGTGCAAGTTAGGGCGGCTACTGGGAACACTTCGAACTTGCTATCGCACCTAAAGAACAAACACCCCAAGGTTCACAGTAAAGTCAGGCTCCTGATGAAGAGAGAAGGTGAGAAACGGTCTGGAACGACTGACATCAACCAGCCAACACTTTCTTCTGTGCTATAGGCAGTCCAGCCGTATGAAAGAGGCGGGAGACGATGGCTGGAGCTGAGGGATTCTTGAATATCAACTTATAACTAAAATACTTGCTGAAAAAAAACTTTTTCTATCATTATTTTGACAATGACAATTCTCTCATTTATACACTTTAATTTAAATTTAAAAAAATAGTTGTTAGTTACTCATACCGCAATTAATTTTATAATATCGTACCGTGATGAGAATAACCCAATATCGCCCAACCCTATATTTATCATTATAGTTACTGACATCAATGAATCTCTTTTATTGCATTTTTTTTTATAGATCTAGTTTATATTACCAGCATTTAACATATTCTTATAGTATGTCCAAGTTGAGTTGGCATGACCGCAAGCGCGGTAATTGAGGAATGCATACCGTACTTTACCGGAAACAATTTAGTCATGTGAATCCAAGTCAATTAAGCGCGCAAATGTCAACGTTGCACGTGAAAAAGGGGTGGTAGCACAGGTGCGCATTAATACTATTGAAAGAAAGAATTTTAGTGAAGTTCATGGAGTTTTTCGGGTGCTGTACAGCTCATCTCGTCCATTTTCGGCTATATTTATGTTTCTTACGTGCAGGTAATGTACAGCAGATGGAAATAGAAAACTGGCGGGGCATTCTTCTAAAGAGACAAGATTAAAGCAGTCGATTCTACCTACTGTGTCCAAAGAAATATTTGATATTCACAGGATTCAGCAGTACAGTTGTAGCTAAAGTTACTTGACTTTCTTGTTAAATAAAATTATCAATTGAAGATAGTCCGCGTGATCAATTGAGCCGTACCGCGTGACTAAAAGCAGGCGCGTATTGAGCGGGAAACCTGTGATTTTTTCTATTCCCATAGATTTTTGTATTGAGTTTTGGAATAGCATTTTTTCTCCGGTTTTGGAGTATACTGAGGGAATATTTTTAACCGCTTCGGCGCGAGCTTTCCATGGTGCAAACCCCAGATGCATAGCTGCTTCCGTTCTAAAGTTATTCAAGTTTTTCTTGCGGCCAACTCAACTTGGACATACTATAGCAAGTACCCCGCCATACGGTGGTGCCTGACGTACTAACTTGTGCAAATTAGGAGTGCAGTAGCATAAGGTAGTTTTATCCATGGTTTCCCTCTCCAGCTCTCTTTTTATCCTCAGCTGTCCAGGCCCTGTATGGGGGGACGACTCGAGAAGAGGGGCACGAATGCGTAGCTCAGCCGAGGAGTCTCTCACCAGGAGTAATGCCGCCACCAGAGTTCTAGTACAGTTAGCTATCTAGCTGACTTCATTAGGATAATGCAACTAGTCATCGAGATAGGGCTGTAAAAGGTAGAACTCAAGAATGAATAAGTGAATTACAATATATACCCGAACCAGCGGCATCCCCAAATGCCGTATACTTCAGGTGGTGCCATGAGTCTACTTAAAACAATAAATAAAATGATGCCAACATGGATACAAAATATAATGACCAATGTTAATTGTACAGAGTTCTTGTTCATCTCCATGTTTAGGACTCTTCACATTCCTTATTGTCGGGGCTGGTACCACACCCTGTTTTTTTTATTTTATTTTCAACTCATGGATTCCCTTCTCCTCCTCTGTCTACCTCTCCTGCTCCCAGTATCTGTCCTTTCTGTACATTTTCTTTCATTTCTTCATTCAAGTAATTATATCAGTCAGCTTTTTCTCACTTGCTTCTATTTCTATTGAGCTTTACATTTCCTGCTTCTCTGTCTCTCATATACCCATTATAGTTAGCTACTGTAGATGTACACTCTTTCCCAACTCAGTTCAGCTACCCAGTGTTCAGTTTAGAATACAGTTAGTAAGGCACTTAAGCTAATCCAAGTAGTTAGGTCCTGGCGGTTAAATAAGTTTATGTGCGCACTCCGCAGTCGCAGGTTGCAGGTTCAAACCACGATAAGGTCGTGTTTTTTTCTTTTGTCTAAGTTTTCTCCCATTCAGGTAATGACAATGCTTTACCAATTCTGATGAAGTCACGAATTATTCAAGAATATATACATAGTGTTGTCATTCTGAAACACAAGTGTATTATTATATAGTGATTGTAATTACATAACTTCCGTATACACATATTGTTTATTGCATATAACTTACTGCATCTCTTACAATTTATGTTATATATATTAACATTCATATTGTTTTGACCAAAATTGGATTATATTATTTGAAAAGACTAATATTTATTTGTTGATTTAGCATGGAAGAAGCTGTAATAGTAATAAAAGTTGTGCTTTTACATATTTGTAATTTCTTGTTGTACATAGGTGCTTTTATCAGGCAATTGGAAGTTTATTTCATGTTTGCCTACTGCGGTTGATTTGAGAGTAGGAGTGAGTAATGAAGGAGGGGAGTTCAATGATCATGGATGTCACAATATCTTGTATCCAGGGAAGCAAATGACATCTATTTTAGCTCCAGATGGAGCAGTGAGTGAAATGATCCTCAAAATTGTTGAGGGAAAGGCATGGTCTATAACTTACCCACTTCCTGGAAGTGACACAGGTTGGAAAAAACCACGAATTTTGATTGAGGTATGCAATAGTAGAAACACAAATATAGCTAAAATATATGAAATCAGTTAAAAACTTTAATTCACCAAATAATCTGTTTCCAGCTGATCAGATTGTAATATGAGCTGATGTCAATGTTTGGAAACATTTTATATTAAAACAATTGTAATAATTTTTTTCAGCTATGTGATAAAGATAGCATGAAATTTCAGTTTTGGTTCAGCGTGGAGCCAATCTTGAAGTCTCCAAAACCATGTGGTTATCAGGTATGTCTTTATGTTGGTAAACAAGTTTTACTATAGGGAAAGAAAAGTGATTATTATATATATAATATAAATATATATACTAGCAAGTACCCCACCACTCTATGGAGCTTGATGTAAAAAGGTTTTCTTATTCCTCTTAATCATGGTTAATAATACAATGCGCAGGGAAAATTGCTGTTCAATTAAAATAGCTTGAGGAAAGTGAAATAGCACTGCAACTAAGTGAAGTAGTCAAGTGAAACATAATATGGGTAGTGTGAATGCGTGAAGCTCTAGTTTATGAAAAGTACAGTTTAAGTAGTTTCCAGCAGGAAACTAATGAAATCCGTAGAGATAGTGAGTGAACGATAGGGAGTAGCTATAGTGAAAATTTTTGTTTTAATAAGCTTGCCTACTATTAGCCAGTGGTAGCATGGGTGTCCTGTGCTATCTCATACATATACATAAGTTATACATTAGCTTATCAATACAATATACACTTGAGTGTAGCGACGACTGTGTGTACTCTGAATAATTCATGAGCTGAGCAGAAAAGCATCAGTCAAGAAAAATAGAAGCAGGTGAAATGAAGAAGTGAAAGAAAATACACAGAAAGACAGATATCAAGAGCAGGAGAGATAGACAAAGGAGGAGAAGAGAAATAATATAATAATATAACTGGTATTGTAAGATATATCTTGACTGAATGCTACTGTTTTTTTTCTTCTCTAGCCAAAAGTTGTTTGGTTATGATCCTTTTATTAGTTAGTATTTTGTGATCCATAATTATCATTATTAAAGCATATGAAAGCTAAGTGAACTAGTCATTAATATTCATAGCTAATGCTGTAAAGAATATCATTTTTTTGTGATTTAAATATTACAATTATGTTTAAGTGATTGATAATATTGCTATTACACTTACAGATAGCATTTTCACCATTGTTTGCTGTCAAAAATTGCCTTCCTGTTGATTTGGAAGTTTATATTAGTGATACTAATCCGTCTGAAGAAGATAAAGCAGCTTTACCAATGGTAACAAACTGTCCTGGCAATCATGAAAATCATTTCTTGCCATTGCTTCAAGCTGAAAAATGGTACTGGATGAAGCTTAGCATGAAGTAAGTTTTCTTCCTGATAAAATTATCATGACTTTTATTATGTTTTGTTTGTTAGAGGAATGAGTTCTAAGTCAGAACCTCCAATCTCACTGTCTACGTTTCTCCTTCATCATTTGCCATTTTCTTCGGAAAAATCACTGTTAAGCTCTAGTGACTCATCATCCTCTGTGATATCTCTTCCCCTTAGTGATGGTGATACAAGAGTATGCAAGTTACATACTGTATTAGTGAGAGATAGTTGGAATACTATTACAGCAGTTCTTAGGCCAGAGTGGATCTTGTGGAATCAGACAGATTTGACTTTATTTTTGATTGAGCCTGCCACTAGCATGGATAATACGAAGGAATTAGAAATAGAGTGCCTTCCTTCATCTCGCAATGTTCTTAGCAATGATGAGGTCAGTTGAATGGGGAAACAATAGAGAATACACTATAGCCAGAGTTCTTCCACAAAGAGGATATACCATACAATTTAAAATAATGCCATAAAAGCAATTATGCAGAAATATGTGGTGGCAGAAGTAAGAGTGGTGGCAGAAACTGCAACTGGTCCCAATCATTTCTAATCATGGGTCTTACACATTTACATAGAAATGTTAAATTGGTACATTGTTCACTATTTAGAGGTCATAAGGTTATAGCTATTATATTAATATAAAGATTGCTCTTATGTGCAATTACAGATCGTTTTAAAGGCTAACTTCAATGATACAACAGTTCTGTCCAATTTAATAAAATGCCCTCTGGTGGATTTCAGTGCAAGCAGTATGGATGACAATGATGGTTCTGTAAAAGAGCATTTAGATTGTACATTAGCCATTTTGAATCCTGTAACTTTACCAGGTGCAGAGGCTACCAGTCAAGGCATGGTAAGTAGTATTTATATGGATGACATTGAACAGTTACTAAACATACTGTCAGTTATATTGGAAATTTACAATTTAGTAATTTGATGTTCTGAAAAGCAGCATTTGCAACCAGCCTTCATGTGTTCTTAATTTTCAACCCTGACATAACTTACTTATTGTTTGTATATTTTTATGCACTTCGCTTGCTAACTCACTTACCTATAGTCCTTAAAGCACATCACTAGAAGCAAGCAGTAAATTATTGGGCAAGCCACATTCTTAAAACCTTCCCTCCTTTTGAGTTATCAAATTTTACATGTCTGAGGCTTGTAAGGCACACAGGCAGAATGGCCTGTTGCGTGAAGGACCAGACCCTACAAGTTATAAACCAGCTAATAGCTATTGCGTGCACAAGCTCTAAGTCAGGGAGACAGATACTCTGCCATTGTGGTAGACCTGCAAGAGTTGAGGCGAACTGCGGTTGAACCAATACGACCCAATTGTAATATAACTTTTAATAGAGGGTAAATATACAACAGTTTCACTACCATTAATGAAAGGTGAGATGGTACCTCAATGGTAGAAGGAGAGGAGATTAGAAATTATCGTTAGGTGAAGTGATTATAAGTACAGTGATAGAGTTCAGCTTGATAGTGACTTGTCAGCTTTCTCTCCTGTGTTCAGGATCTTCATTTGTTCCTGAACATTACATATTTCTGAAGTAGACACAAATTTAATTTTTTTTGTAAATGTTGTACTACTTATTAAAACAATTTGTAATACATCTAAATATCTTGGTGTTAATTTGTAGGTTGTAGTCGGTAAAGCAATGGTATCATTTTCCAAAGAGAAAAACTCTTCTGTTGCATCAGTTATTCCTGCTTATGTCTTGCATAACAACACTGCCTATAGTGTATGCTTGAAGCCTTATATATTGGAGCAAGGATCTTGTGGTGTAATTCCGAAGTCATGTAAAATAATGCACAAGTTAGATCCTGGATCAACCACTGAAATCATTTATTGGAATGTTGCTGGAGGCATCACGCTAACTTCCAACATGGAAGTCACACATGGAATGAGTTTTACTGGTTGTTTTATGGACAGTGACGAAAGTCTTCATCCTTGTCCATGGTCCATTTGTATGACTACCGATTTTGTCCGACATTCATTTTCTTTACCAACTGAAAAGTCATCACAATATAAGTTTGAATCATGTTTATTGACAATGCACGAGAAGGACAATATTACTTATTTAGTTTTGCAACCTGATTGTAATCCAAGTATTGTACTGACAAGTTCATTACCTGAAGATCTTCAGGTTGTGGAAGCAAATTCAGTGGGAATCAATTCTTGTCCACAGTGCTTACCAGCGAGGCTACAGGCAGTGTATCAGCCACCGTCAGTAGCTAAACTATATCCACTGGTGTTTGACAAGGAAGTGTCGACTGACAAAGAAAAGAGATTAGTACATTTGGCTGAAAATGTACGTCTCAAATTTAGGAGAAACTGTGGTGAAAATGATTCTTTTGGTTGGTGTGAGTCATTTTCTTTAGTAAAAGGACAACATAAGGTCCATATTCCTGATTTTGGTGATATCAGTCTTTTCATTGAAGTCAAAGACCTAAAGTTTGTTATAAAACTGTGTCCAATTAATGAAAGTCTGGAAGTCGTTCGAGATGCAGTGCCATTTAATGTGCCCACCACTGTAAGAGTCTCTGTTAACCTTTCGTACTTCCTGTGCTCTCTTTTGGATGATACAGGATGCAAAAAGGAGAGAGAGGTTTTAAGGGCAGTTTTGAAAGATTTTCTTTGTACATATTCTGTCAGGGATAAAAACTCAAAAATAGACTTAACAGCATACTCTTTAAAGATTGAAAATATGATGCGACACCATGCTGGAGAATTTATGGTGTGCTTTTTACCACGATCTGAGCATGCTCCTCCTAGTCAACTTTTCCATCAAGACTTTCCACCCTTGATTAAGTTTGTGCTGCACTATAGTTCTTCTCCAGATGTTATTATCCATTCTATTTACTTTCGAGGTGAGCCAGCCACAGTTCAACTTGAAGATTGTTTGCTAAAGAAGATAAAGAGCACTGCGACATCCTTTGTTTTATCTGATTTATTTAAATCAAATGGGAACACATACAGTGGGGATAGTATGGGGTCTGTTCCAACCACAATTCTTGAGGAGTCAATACGAGATGTTCATTCTATTACTATTTCTAGTTTTATGATTGAGCCAATTTCAGTCTATCTTAGTGCCAGGATTACGCTCAAAGCCTTCCTTTCTTGCAATGACACACCGCTTAAATTTTCACGCTATGAACTGGAAAATGTAAATTCAAACTGGTCTGAAATATCAAGAGTGGTGGGAGCTAGATATGTGTCAGGTTTGTTCATGCATGTAGGCTGGGTCCTTGGTTCACTAGAACTCATTGGCAGCCCAGTTAGTTTTCTTCAAAGTGTCAGCCGAGGGTTTCGCGATTTAGTTGTTTTGCCATATGAAGGCTTGACTAGGAGCCCTGGGATGTTTGTGCTAGGTATTGGTCATGGCACAGCCTCTTTTCTTCGACAATTATCTTCTGGAGCTTTGACTTCAGTTACAAGTTTAACTCAAAGTATCTCAAGAAACATGGAAAAATTGTCAATGGATGAAGACCACTCGGCATACCAGGAGGAATTGAGGCAGCAGAGGCCACCAGTTCACTTCACTGCTGCTGTGGCTAGTGGATTTTCAAGCTTTGGTTTGAGTATGATGAGCGCAGTGGCAGGACTTGTGGAGCAGCCCATGCAAAGTGTACAACACATGGATGAAGATAATGGAACTGCCACTACACTGTTGAAGGGTGTGGGGAAAGGATTGTTGGGAGTAGTTACTAAACCAGTCGGAGGAGCTATGGAACTAATTTCAAAGACTGGGCAAGGCATATTGTGTGGTACTGGTTTGGGAGAAAAAATTGTTCATTCTGAAATTCCTGACGAGCTGGTTCAGTTTATGGGTGATTCTGCGTTACAGAACATGCTGATTTCTAATGCTAGCTGTTTGAGGTAAGTTTTTTTTTTGCTTTCTACTAACTTGTGGGGATCCAATGCGATATTAAAGAGTTCTGTACAGTACAGTGAAATTATAGGAATATGAATAATATGTCAATTGTTTGTGATGCTCAATCGTACTTTGATTATATATCAAATTTCAACCTTTTATAAGACAAATACATAACAGGCGTGTTTAGTTTTTTAATTATATTTATTAATGTGTCCTTAGGAAGCTAGATGTGACTGAAATTTTCCTCGTACACTGGAAAGTCAAAGCAGCCGAGAAGTTTGGTGAATTATTGTTTCTCCTTACCAACACACATCTTTTGGTATTCGACACCCTAACTAGTACTCTTCAGCACAAGTTTGATATCAATGATTATGAATTACAATATTGTTCCTCGGGTGACGTCAGTAGCAGTCAGAAACTAATAAAAGTCTGTGTAAAAAGTAATTCTTCATCAGCACATTCCATAGAGACTTCAGGGGTCAAGTTTAGCGATGTTGAAATTATGGATAAGTACCTGAACTTGGTTTCTCCTGAAGTAGTACTTCAGCCTGAGACAATATTGCTATCTGATGATCGAGTAGATGCAGTGGATGAAGCACAAGAAAGGCTAGAACGGTCAGAAGAAAATAGTCAACATCAACATGAAGATGAAGAAATGGGCAGAGCAGATTCAGATATTGATTTTATTATGCTCATTGGTGATGCCAAACAATTTTCTAGTTTGTATCATAGAATCAAGATTTCAAATATTTCGGGGCAATAACTATTTATACATCTCTATTTTTTAAGCATATTATTTTTAACACTACTGTCATTCATATCTTATATTTACTTTTTGCTTCTTTTAATTCAATAACATAATATAGCTATATTGCAATATTAATTAGCAGGTACTTATCATTAGTTCCCATTTAGCTATTACTTAAGATTGGCTTGAATATTGTAAAAACCAACTATGCACAGTTGACCTGTGTCAGTGCTGGATGGAGCACTGCAGCCATTCTGGGTTGTGCTGTAGTGTATGGACAGAAGTAGACATTCACTTGTCTGTGTTTATTATCACACCCATAACACTCATTAACATTCACTCGAGTGTAACGCATACACAAGGCCTTACTCTTATCACCTAATCAATTTGTGTATGTGTGTGTTTAACGATGGTATATCCTTGTGTTGACTTTTGAGTTTAGTCAGTTCACAGTTCATCCAGAAAATAATAAATTACTAAAGAAAGGGTCCAGTTCTATGGTTAAAACACAACAGTGGCGACGAGGTCGGGATACTAGCGAGAGAGAGATGGGAAGCCACGGTCATATGAAAGCTTTCGACGGGAGAGCAGAATCATGGGTTGAGTACGCAGAAAGATTAGAACAATATCATAGGCTCCAACTGTCCTGGAATGTCCAGACATTGTCCTGTGTCCTGGATTCACCTGCCATTTGTCCTGGATGCAGGAGTTGAGTAGTAGAGTTTTATGTGCTATTATGCTGGGTAGCTATGAAAACCTACTAGATCTGTATTGTAGACTTGTTGACATTGCAGTAGATACAGTACATGCATGCACAGTCAGCATCCTTGTAAAAATACATTATCAATAATCAGCAGCAAAAAAGCAGCTGGTAGCTACTGCAAGTTCTGAGTCAGAGTGCACTTCAGTTACAGTGTTTGCTTGATCTGGTGCCTTCTTATTCTTCACTATCATCTCTCTTATGACTCTCAAGTTCAACAGTGGTGTGGAATGCTGCCATGATTCTTCTTTCAGCCAAGAACTTCTTAAGAAGTGCAAGAAAGCTACCATAATGTTACTCAACAAAGAGTAGCTAACTACTAATTTTAATTGTTATGCTTTTACATTAATTTGATGGGTGTGGTTTTGATGGGTGTGCTTTGGGTGTGGTTAGCGATGATTTGGGCGTGGACAGGGGGTGTGGCCAGTGTCCTGGAACTGGTTTTCCAAAAATTGGAGCCTATGCAATATTTCATAGCGAATGGAATAACGGAGGCTGCTAAGAAACGAGCTGTTTTGTTAGCAGTATAGGTGGAGAGTTATCACCTCATCAGGAGCCTGGCAGCTCCAACGAAGCCAAGCGAGAAGAGCTTCGAGGAATTGATCGAGCTAATGAGGAAGCATTACAACCCAGTTTAAGATAGGTTGCAATGTCAAGTTGTTATTGTTGGTTGCTGTTGTTGTTGTTGTTGTTGTTGTTGTTGTTGTTGTTGTTTTCTGTATAACTCTTGACAGAATTGGTAGATTACAATGAGTTTCCCACCATGTCATCAAAATCTTCACTAACTCGCCTCCTCACGTCTTATCATTGTGGTATTTGTTCTTCTTGCTTAGATTCAGACGAACCTGTCACATACATTAGTCCCACCAGTCGTCTCAAGAAGTCCTCCTCCATGGACAGACACACCCCTCGTCCGAAGATTTACTCATCTGTGGATCCCTCAGGTTCTAAGAAAGTGTCCAAGTCGTCCACTCTGCCCAGCCATCGTTCAGATGCATCGTCATCTAAAATGATGTTCACAAGGCCACCTAATCCCGACCTCCCTGGGTTTCCCTACAGGGCCCCCTCGCCTGTTAATGGCTCCGGGGAATATTCCAGACAGGGTGGGGCCTCTCCGGTAGTGGGAGGATCAAAGGCGGCGGGCTCGAAGCGGTCCATATTTCGGCGAAGAGCAGACAGCGTAGACAACTACAAAATTCGGAATCATTGATTTTCTACCATTTCTCTTCTCCTCCCTGGAACATATTCTGTTCTGGTTCTAATTTTATCTTTTCCACTTTCTCTTTATCTCAGGTCATGTGACATCAGCACATTGCTCGCTCTGGCGCTTCTGCACATGTCACTTGCTATATTTCTGTGTCATTGATGTTGCTATGAAGTTGTGTCAGTACACTTGGCCACACCTCTCAAATACCAGAGCACACCCCCTTTCAATAACAATCTGAAGAATAATAATCACATTTGAAGATTTATATTATCTGCTTTATTTCATTATGTGCAGGAATACAATATGATATGATATAATTATAGTCCACGTGTTTAGAGGCAGTTGGTATTACTGTGTATGTAGGGTACGATATTTGTATTGATGGGCATGCATTGGCAATTTCTGTTGGTTAAATACAGATGTAAATTTTTAAACAAGAGTTGTAGAAATGTGATAACATTGTTAATACGACGAACCCCTCAGCAGTAGCCCTCGTTGTGACTGTACATGGAGGTTCCTTTAAAGAATCAGAAGAAAGCACTCTCCTGTATAATTCATATTGGCCTACTTTTGTTGGATTACCATTTGCTCTCTTGGAGTCAGCCTTAGTTTAAGCCTTGTGGGTACTTACTGCTCTGTCTTTTATTGTCTAAGTATCACTGAGAATATTTTACAGATATGGCGAGTCCTGTTCAGGCCGTGCAACTTTGCTAGTAGATTAATATAAATAGTTATTCTCACTGTTGCTACGAACAAATGTTTTCAAAGCCTAATCCCTTTTTATTTAAAGGCGTCTAAGGAGATAGCATGACGCAGTGGGTAAGCTTCAGTTGCAGTGATAGATTAGTGGATAGCCAGCTCAGTAATGAATGATATTGTATGAGTGTGTGTACTCATACCTGTGGTAGGGAATGCTCTAGTTTCATAGAAGTCTTGAACTGCCGAGGGTTCATACCTTGTAGCTGGTTAATACATTTACATACATCTATTCCCACAACACAATACTATCTCATTCTCCGTGATACAGAGCAAACTCCCAATTGTTTTACATGCACTCACTCACTTTGTCCTCTCCATTCGTCCCGTCTCCCCCCACCCTCCCTTCCTCCCAAGTCAAACTGTGCCGTGTCAACCATTTAGGACAATTAACCATACTCTGACATGTATCTAAGAGCTTACCTGGCTGTCAAAACTGAAATCGAAATGTTGGTTTTTGTTGTTGTTGTTGTTGTCTTTACCCCTTTAAATACTGTTAACTTGGTTTCACACCAGTTAATAAGCGTAGTTAATATTAAATTCACAAGATGTTCCTCCCCTGAGCCTTCACCAGTCATGTGACCAGTCATGTGACTGAAACTCTACCAAAGCATGCAACTTCTAAAGTAACAAGGACATTCCGAAACAGTGTTTAGTATCTGGTAAAGGGTTTCCAACTTATACATGAAGTTTCTGATCATATGGTAAAGTATAGACCTAGTTGCATGGTAACAGAAATCACAAATGTGTTTAGTGCCCACAATGTATGTGTTTGAGAAGTTAGTTGTGTTGGTAGTTATTTGTCTCTTGATCTGCAGCAATCACTGGCGTTTCCTCCAAGGATAAAGTGGTGGCTACGGTGGAAGGCCAGGTGGTTAGACTGGCAGCTGTGCGTAAGTGTGAAGTTTTAATTCAGATTTTCTCTCTCTTCCTTTGTGTGTGCATAGAACAATATATGGATTTTTTATTGTCGTCATGGTTACTGCCCCTGTTAATTACAACAACCACTGCTAGAGTGAGAACATTTGCTATTATTGTAGTAGTAGTAGTAATTATTTTTTCACATTTTTTTCTATGGTCACACTACCCAACATATTTTTCCATTGACTATCCTGTATTGTATTTTACCTACCTGGTTAATTACACTTTCAAATATGCTTGTCTTGCAGGGCCTAGAGGTTCTATAAAAGATGGAGGCGTGTCCCACAGCCAGGGAAGGGCTTGAGCAGCAAGTTTTCTCCCATTAAACACATCCCTCATTGAACACATCTCCCATTGAACATATCCCCCATTAAACACATTGAACACACCCCCCTTACCATCCTGTAGTAGACTCAACTATTTTGAATCATAGCAGTCAAAAGTGTAGAATGAAAAACATTTTATCTCATTTTTTTTTATTTCACTGTGGAATAATTACTCAGACGTAAAATGGATTAGATTTTTTATAGTGATATTTCAATTGGACAAGTTATGGGATAGCAAGTAGATAATCTTCTAAATCTTTATTTATTAGTAATTTCCACATCATAATAGAATAATATTCAAAATAAAAATTAATTATGCTTAAAATGTGAGTTATTTGAAAGGAGGTAACCCCCACTCTTCCAACACAAGGTCCTCTAAAGATGCAAGGACACTGTCTGCCTTGGAACAGTTCTCTGGGTCAGTTCTCTTGTCCGGTACCATGACAACATTCATGCCAGCTGCCTTACCAGCCTCTACTCCATTAGGGGCATCTTCAAACACCAATATTATACTTTTATAAACTTGGATGAGAATGTGGCCCTTGACACAAAAATAATAACATACAGCACTTAAAGAAGACCTTTTAAAACAATTTCAAGTCATTAGCTACTTTATTATCAGTTAAGGAGATTCAATTACAATAGTCAGATATTGGCACAGTGTAGCTAATATATAACTGAGAGTATATTTAGTCTGGCGGAGCCAGACCCACGTAGCATGCAGAGGGTCTGGGGACATGGCCATACCAAATTTGTTCCGGAGTAATGTGGAAGTGGTGAGTGCCCCACCTCCTTTATGCCTGAATTTCTACCGCAAATTAGCCATGATTGCTAAACCTAGCGTTGAAAGGGTGGCTGACACGTACAGGAATTTCTATTTGTGGTTGAGGAGGGCTATTCCCGGTAATTGACCGCTGCAATATATGTGCAGCAGAACAAATTTGGTATGGCCATGTCCTCAGACCCAGCGGTTTGGTAAAGGGTCTGGCTAAATTACAATTGAAAAGTTGGTAACGGCCCACAAAACAGATGGAACAATACCAGAAAATGGAACAAATTCAAGTCAAATTACTTCTACTTTATACTATTCACAAGTAGCCACACCCTAATTTAAATACTTACTTTTGTGGCATCTTCTGGTGGTTGCTTGAAGCGAGCAGCTGCTATTAGGTAGACATGAGGAGAAGGTTTTCCTTCTGTCACTTCAGGATCATCAGAGCACACAGCGTGAGAGATGTCGCCAAACAAGTCCATCTTGGAGGAGACCTTAGCCTGGTAAGATGACTGTGCCGATCCAGTAGCTATGGCAACTGGAACACTTGCATCTAGCAAATGCCTCACTAGTTTTGTTGCACCTACAAATGCCAAAAACAACAACAACAAAAAACAAAAAAACAAAAAACTATAAAGATATGAATATAATTAATATCTTCAGATTGTGTTGTACCAAAGCACAGATGGAGCTCTGAGTAAAGGATATAAATAGACTGGGTGTAAGTAAGGCTAAGCTAATCTTGTAGCTTTGCTGGCACTCTCATTCCATTCAACTTTTCCATGGGCATACATTACAGTACAACTATAATTGTAACATTTTAGCCACCTAAAACTCCAAGCTTGGCAATGGGTGTAGCTACATACTTAAACAATCATTGTCACTAGTCAGGAAGTTTCTTTATCAATTGTTCGAGTTGGTAAGCTGTCTGATGTGTTGTATACTGCCAAGGAACAATAGGAACAATCTATAGTTAATGCTTGTCTTAATGGCAGCTTTCTGGCTTTCCAGATAAAGGTTATAAAGACTGCACCCCCCCTCCACCCAGCTTAGTTTGGCTTTATAAAAGAGTCAGGATGGGGCCCCTCAAATGGGTTGACTTCACAGTACATTTTCCTATGCCAACTTCTCAATTATTGTTCTCTCTGAGCACACCTTAAATTATGCTAATAGTGACACATAACAATAACTACTATACTATACTAGTATGTAGACCTACAACTCTGGAACACGCCCACCAGGTACACGCCCACCTGGTAAGAGTTTGGCTGTAGGAAACATGTCCATCAGCTTGCCATAGAGTTCCTTATGGAACTCTTCAGGTGTTAGAGGAATGTCAAGTGTGTCCACCAATATCTTGGCCCCCTCCAGCGGCTTCCTTCCCATCATTTTAGCCTTCAAGGACCACTGAATGTCTTTCCATACCTGTCCAGGATCCCTTGTGACACTTCCGAGTAGAGACACTCGGTATCTAAAATAGAAAATAACAATAATTCACAAACACACCGTACAAATTAGATAGAGATGGTTTGATGTTTTTTTTACGAACCTTTTTGACTTAATAGCATAATCGTTAATTAGTGGATGAAACGTTTCACATCCGTGGAAGCTTAATCTGATAAGATTGGATATTCATCGTCAAGACCCTTTACCAATCGCTGCGCGGGAAAAGGGAAATGCCTTCACGTATTCTGCAGCGGTTGTCTCACGGAAATTTCGAAAAGACATCCTAAAGAAATACTTTGCCCAACTTGCAAGTCTCCTTCGAAGGTACCAGATGGAGGGGTAGAGAATTTTAGTCTGGTAAACTGACATTGAGCAGTTTGTTCAGTTCCCCTCGCTAATTGGGGAGACCGCAAACAATAGGTGACGTAATATCCTGTGAAGTAAGACTGCTCAAACTTTTGCGCGTGTAGTATATTTCTGTGCACAACTCTCCAACAGCCGTGTCAAAACTCTGATGCCATTAGTTTAAGCAGTAGCTTTTTTAAGATATCTGGAGTTGGAAGTTTTGCTTTGGTTGTTGCTTTGTGCACAGGCCATTGTATATGCCATGGTACCACCTTAGGTTTTTGTCATGCTTAAAGGTGAATAATGCTAGCCAAGAATCAGTATCAAAGTGCCATTAAATTTTAACTGGCAGCATTTCCCAGCATAGCTTTGCACAAGTAACATTTCTTTGGCAATACAGAACGAACTCTGCCTACTGATCTGAACAATTCACGCGCCTGATAATATTTAACGATTTACACCCACACTAATTGAACCATAGTTAACCACTTGCTGACTAAGCAAGAACAAACTGCTCTATGTCAGTTTACCAGACCCTTTTCCCGCGTAGCGATTGGTAAAGGGTCTGGCTACGCGAGACTAGGTCGTCAAGCGGGAGAAATGATAGCAGACTACTTGGCGGCGCTGCGGACTCTCAGAATACTGCGATTTTGGAGCAGTCTTGGACGACATGTTAAGAGACCGGTTAGTATCAGGAGTGGAATATTTCAGCATACAGAAGAAGTTGTTAGCGGAGCCGACGCTGACATTTGAAAGTGCAGTAACGATCGCGCTGTCAATGGAAACAGCCGACAAGGGGGCAGAGGACCTCAGAGCAGCCTCAGGCCCAACTCTTCAAACTCCCCAGGTGCACCAAGTGAAGCAGTCAAGTAGCACCAGAAGTCATCCTCCTAGTCAAGGTAAAAGACCAGCAGCTAGTGGAGGCAGCACAACCAAACAGTCAGGGAAGGCCAGTTATAGTCAAAGCCGGATGAGGAAGGGAACTCGATGTTTTCGTTATGGTGGAGACCATTATGGCAGTCAGTGTCGCTTCAAGAATGTAGACTGTATTTATTGCGGTAAGACTGGACACATTGAGGCTGCATGTCGAATCAAGAAAGCACGGGCTGGAAGTGGTAATCAGCGTCAAAACTTTCACACAGTAGCAGAAGAATCGACCGAAGAAGAGGATTCAGATACATTGTATGCCATGGAAGGTGGGTCTAATGCGCCACTGGTGGCGGAATTACTCATTGCCGACTGTCCAGTGAACATGGAGGTAGACACTGGTGCCTCCAGGACAGTCATTGGGGAGACCACATACGAGCAGTTATGGGGTAAGGATCGCAAGCCCCTGAGACCTTCCAAGGCCAATTTCCTAACATATACTGGTGAAAAGATTCGACTAGCAGGAGAGCTGAGAGTGCACATCCGCTACAAGGAACAAGAGATCGAAGGAACCTTGTTGGTGGTTCAAGGCAATGGCCCAAGCTTACTGGGATGAGACTGGCTGGCCAAGATCAGACTAGATTGGCCAAGCATGAACAAGGTAACAGCATCCAGGGCACTGGAAGATGTTTTGAAGGCTCGATCTGCATTATTCAGTAAGGAATTGGGTAAATTGAAGGGAGTTAAAGTGTCATTGTATGTAAAACCGGATGCTCAGCCAAAATTTTGCAAGGCACGGTCAGTACCATTTTTGCTCAAGGATAAGATAGAGAAGGAGCTTACAAGGTTGCAAGAGACTGGGGTTGTAGAACCAGTTCAGTTTTCAAAATGGGAAACTCCGGTGGTACCGGTGCTCAAGTCAGATAACACGGTCAGAATCTGTGGAGATTTTAAGACCACTGTTAATTCAGTGAGTTTGACGGAGTCATACCCCCTTCCTAAAATAGAAGAGCTTTTTACGCAGTTATCTGGTGGTCAGTATTTTTCGAAGTTGGATCTGTCGCATGCCTACAGTCAGTTGGAGTTAGATGAGAGCTCCAGAGAGTTTGTGGTCATCAATACCCACCAGGGACTTTTCCGTTACAATAGGCTACCCTTCGGAATCGCATCGGCGCCAGCCATTTTCCAACGAGCTATGGAATCTCTTCTTCAAGGTATGCCAGGTGTCGCGGTTTATATTGACAATATCCTGGTGGCAGGCAAGGATGTGGAAGACCACTTGAAGAAATTGGAGCAAGTACTGAAGAAATTGGAAGAAGCAGGGTTAAAACTGAAACGAGAAAAATATGAATTTTTGGCAAGATCAGTGGAGTACCTTGGTTATCGGATTAGTGGACAAGGACTACATCCAACAGATAAAAAGGTGAAAGCTATCAGAGAGGCGCCCAAGCCTAACAATGTGGCGGAGCTTTGGTCATTTATAGGGCTTATCAATTATTATGGGAAGTTCCTGCCCAATTTGTCGTCAACACTCTCACCTTTGTATGCATTACTCCAGAAAAAGAGTGCGTGGAGTTAGGGTGAAAAAGAAGATCAAGTATTTGGGGCGGCCAAGTACCTCCTACAGAAGGCACCAGTATTAGCTAGTGCATTATGATCCAGATCGAGAAATCGTGCTAGCGTGTGATGCATCTCCGTATGGCGTGTGTGGGGGTTCTGGTCTCCAGCGAGGTGATAGCCGGTCGGGTCGTCAGCTCTGTGGATTTCCAGCACCCGGTAGATGCTGCCACCAGGTACTCTCTACTCGCTGGGCGATGGTTAGGCTCAGGGATAACTGGTGAATAGCTAGCCCTTACCCGCTTAGCTACCCAGGAGCCCACTCAAGTGTCTCAGGTATTAAACTAAGTATTGAATTTGAGAGAACTGAACAACACGCGTACAAATAACAGTATTTACGTAAAGTCCACTGCTTGTGCGCAGGCTCACTACACAGCACACACACACATACACACACAAAAATGAATACTATACCGTGACATAAAACTCAACGAAAATACAACAGCTAACTACTGTGACACAGAACTCAAATAATAAAAAAACAACTTTCTTGTTCACTTCTTTCTTCTGGTCTTTGGGGGAAGACCCAGCCCCACAGCATGGGTGCAGTAATTTCACACAAATATGCAGATGGAACTGAATGGCCAATAGCATTTTCGTCACGCACCCTATCAGCAGCTGAAAAAAAGTATTCACAGCTTGAAAAAGAAGGAGTAGCAATCATTTTTGGAATCAAGAGATTCCACCAGTATCTGTATGGCCGTCACTTCACGGCCCGTAGGCAAGGGGGGCTCACGGGGGCTCACGTGAGCCCCCCTTTTGAAATATGATGCATGCTTAGTCAATATTATTAATGCATATTTTTATACATTAGTTGGTTATTTCATACAATCTGAATGCATTAATTCTATAAACATCATCCTTTCAGTATAGTAAGTCAATTGACACATATATGTTTGATAAGTGTTAATTGTCACACTTACCACAATATCACTTGGGCAGCTTACACTGAAGACTAAAAGCAGCTGGAACTGCTATCAGCTTAAACTTCTTGTAAGGTCAAGATGAAGAGAAAGAGGGACTCAAAGGACATTCGATTTTTTTTCAAGAAACCAGCCACCAACATTGGTAAAATATATTATAGGAAAATATAGCTGGCAATAATGTGGTGTGCTTTTGATTCTAGAAACCAAACCTACTGATATACAAACTGTCGAGAATGAGGAATTAACATGTACTCCAATAGTGACCACTAACAGTGCAGAGGAACACTGTCTCTCTGATATGCCCTTACAGATTGAGGGTTCAAATGCAGGTATTTTTTATATTCAACCTAGAGCAGCCGTATATTCTCTCTCTTCTGAACCTTCTACTAGCAATCCAAATTCATCAATGGAAGGTACTATAATATCTAACCCGTGTTATGATTTTGGGAACACTTTCTTGTCATCTTTTTCTACAAAATATTCTCTTCAAGTTGTAAAAAATCTTTCTAGTGATGAAAAATACTCCACCTTTATAATCATGTTTTACCCCCCTCAACATTGCCAACTACATTGCTTCATGGTAAAAATCGTCGCTTTAATACGAGTTAGATAGAGCGATATCCTTGGGTACTGTACAGCCCAAAATTAGATGCAATAATGTGTGGCCCTTGTTCTATTCTGCTTACAACTGATAAAAGAGAAGATAAAGGCTTTTCTTGTGAATAAACCTTTCAATAACTAGGAAAAGCTCAATAACACTTTATCTAACTTTTCACAACTGAAATACCATTTGGATTCTGTACTAGCAGCTGACACATTGAGAAGTACAGTACTAAGTCCCAAGCAAAGAAATGATGTTGCTACATATTCAATAGTTCAAAGCCAGATGACTGAGAATACACATATTCTTCAACAAATAGTTTGTGGTGTCATTTACTTAGCTAAGCAGGGTATACCTTTCCATGGTGATGTTGAAAAGATTAGCTCACCAAAAAATCCAGGAAATTTTTTAGCATTGCTAAAAAGCTATGCTGAGACAGATGAGATATTGTACAATCATCTATATAGCCCCAAGTTAAGGAATGCTACTTATCTCTCTCCTACGACTCAAAATGATATTATTAACATCATTGGCTATGATATGCTTCGTGCTGGTATTGTTGAAAAAGTAAAGGTAGCTAAATTTTTTTCAGTTTTAGCTGATGAAGTTTCCAGCCATAATATTGAACATTTGGCTATATGTTTGCGTTATGTTGATGCCAATAATGATATTTGTGAAGATTTTGTTACTTTCATAGAGAGAAAGAGTATGTGCCATTGACATATATGAAGCTATTATTGTTTGGAAGAACTTGGACTGTCTTTAAACAACCTGAGAGGTCAGGGATATGATGGGGCTTCAACGATGAGTGGGGAGAAGTCAGGTGTACAGAAAAGGATACGAAAGAAGTAGCCTAAAGCAATTTATACTCATTGTGCTGGGCATTCCTTTAGTTTAGCTATTTTGAGTTCTTGTACTTTGCCTCCTATCAGACACTGCATTGATCAGGCTAAAAGTATTACACTCTGGATAAAAAATTGGGATGCTCTTTTGAAAGCGGTTGTTAATATGACTGGTAATAAGCACAATAGTGGTGTACTTCTCGCACACCATTGTTGAATGTATGCATTACCCGCTGGGTAGAAAATATTGAAGGTTGGGAGAGGTTTACACTCTGTCATCCATTTTTGGTAAAGATGTGTGAAGTTATTCTCTATGGGGATACTCAGTTACAGTTGTACAATGATGGATGGCCAGCAGAAGATAAAAGGAATGCTTTGGCATATCTAAAGATTTTGGAATCTTTCAGTTCATATTTTCTCTGGTTACCCTGTAATGTACACTATTAGTGTACATGAAAGAGGCTGTGGTTAAACTTCAAGGGAAAAAACAGGATATTGTGACAGGTATAGCACTAGTACAAGATTGTATTAAGGAACTGAAGGATTTGAGGAAGTGACATACAAAATTATTCTGAACGCATCTTTCAGCATAGTTGCCGATTAGCTGCAAGGTCTGATGTGTCTGTTACAGTACCACGTATTTGCCAAAGACAGCAACATCAGCAGAGTGATTCTCCAGAAGAGTATTACAAGACCACTATAACTATTCCTTTTTAGATCAGCTGATCAGCGATCTTAGCTGTCGATTTGACAGGCATGCAAAGCAAGCTGCTTCCTTGCAAGGTTTATTACCTACATTTATAACTAAGTCATCTTCTCCTTCTGATATAAAAGATGCCGTTGAATTTTATTCAGAAGATTTTCCTAATGCAGATATTGTGGATGAGGAGTTTTATCAATGGAAACACAAGTGGCTCTTGATCCCATCCCAAAATAGACTCCATACACTACATGAGGTTCTCCAGCAATGCAGTGAGCATGGTTTTCTATATTTGTTTACACTCCACTGGGGGGCAGGGGGGGGGGCCAATTTCCAACCCCCCATGGGAGGCATTGCCCCCGCCCCCCCCAACTCAAAAACTGGGCTTTGTATCACTACAATGAAGAAAGGAAAAACACTTTGGAACATTTTAATCAGTCTTTTTGTATGATGTATTATAGCTTAAAAATCAGATTTCATAGGAGTGTGCCAATCTCTAATATTTTGCCCCCCCCCCCCAACCACAAGTGTGTGGACCCTCCTCTGGTAATGAAAATGTATATAGTGCAAACATTTCTAATATGTGGTACTGGACTATCTATGGCTAATTCAAAGTCCAGCAGATTTTCTTCACCTACTCTTATAGTCTCGCGGGCCAGATCCTCATGCCCCTCCCTACCGCGCCTCACGCCGAAGAGGTATGGTAAAGGGTCTGGCATGCTAGACTACTGCTCTTTTGCAGATCTTAACTTGTGTTCTAAAGCTGTTCTGGCTACGAGAGACTAAGCTTAAATATCTTTATCCAATATCTGGTTACTAGACTCGCCACCATAAGTGCAGAAGTCCCTGTCTACTACGGTATCAAGAGAACAGACACAATGTCAACGATTATTACGCCTAGCTACCAATGAAGTGGTTTAAAACGATTCGTACCTAACAAGCGGCCATAAAACGTAAGTCAGGCTGCGGCCTGACTGGCCTCTGACCGCTTGCGCCCGCTCATGTTAAGAAATAAAGGCTAAAGAAAAAGAGGCTTTAATTGTAAAGTACCTAAAAAGGCACATTATTAATTGATGAGGTGCTTTATTATAATCAAACGGCGAGGAAAAACAATAGGGAGAAAAACAGTGAAGTAGGTTATTGCTCTTATACATTCTTTAACGGTAAGAAATAAAATAGCTAGCTTATCCACAAAATAACCTTAAATTAAAAATTGTACTTACTAATAGACAAAAAAATCTACCTTTACAGTCTTGCTAGCTTAGCTATCCAGTTGTATACTACGAGCTTGGTAAAAATCCTGACTCAGCATATCAATAATTATGAGTAGGGTGAGTTCTGAAGATGCAATTACTGAATTACTGGAGGACGAGGAAAACAAAGAATATTGCTACTGTAAGAAATACAACAGCTAAAAATTGAGGGCTCATTCTGAGGAGGGGGGAGGGGGGGGAGGCGGCTCACACGTTACCTGTCGAGTTCCCCCCTGCTGCGACTCGAAGTTGATGAAGCCACCTATCTACAATAAGACCGCTATAAAACCAGCTAGTAGGGTGCGAGGAAGAGCTGGGAATCACTAACTAGTCTTTTTTAGGGAGTGCGAGCAGTGCACCACTAGGAGAGTCACGTGCGTGGCCTCTCCTGTTGCACTTGCGCGTATAGATTCGTTATCCTCGCTCTCTCATGAATAGCGTTTACGAAACAGGTGACGCCATGTAATTTGTGTAGTTGGTTACGAGAAAACTGTTCTTAAAGCGAACTTGGTATTTTACTGTTGAACGAGGTACATCGAGAGAAAATTCGTGTGTACTTGGCATGGATTTTGAGATAGAAACTCCTCTTGCTTACGACATACATTCCAGCATGCCCAGTATTCCGTCCAATATATCAAGTAGTCCATCTAACTATGTCATACATTTTGACGCCCAAGTAAGTCTCTTTAAACCCTCCAAAAGATTCTTTTGTAATAATGATTTGACATCACCATTAATGGAGGAGGAAGAGTTAGAAGAATCAGAGTCAGAAGAGGAGCAGGCAGAAGAGGAGGAAGAGTTAGAAGAATCTGAGTCAGAAGAGGAGCTGTCAGACGAGGAGCTGTCAGATGAGGAGGAGTCAGAGGATGAAGATTCAGAGGAGGAAGATGTTGGGTCAGGAGATGGTAATCTCACTTCTAATTCAGAGAACTCTGAGCCCAACACATCGAGCGTTCCCTCTGACTGTGTAATACACTTTGGCACTCAAATGAGTCTCTTTAAACCCTCCAAAGGATTCTTTTGAAGAAATGATTTGACATCACCATCAATGGAGGAGTTAGACGAGGAGGATTTAGAAGAATCCGAGTCAGTAATGGATCAGGCAGAAGAGGAGGAAGAATTAGAAGAATCCGAATCAGAAGAGGAGCTGCTGTCAGATGTGGAGGAGTCAGAGGATGAAGATTCAGAGGAGGAAGATGATGGGTCAGGAGATGGTAATCTCACTTCTAATTCAGAGAACTCTGAGCCCAACACATCGAGCGTTCCCTCTGACTGTATAATCCACTTTGGCACTCAAATGAGTCTCTTTAAACCCTCCGAAAGATTCTTTTGTAATAATGATTTGACATCACCATCAATGGCTGAGTTAGACGAAGTGGATTTAGAAGAATCCGAGTCAGAAGAGGAGTAGACAGAAGAGGAGGAAGAGTCAGAAGAGTCTGAGTCAGAAGAGGAGCTGTCAGACGAGGAGCTGTCAGACAAAGAGGAGTCAGAGGATGAAGATTCAGAGGAGGAAGATGATGGGTAGGAAATGGTTATCTCACTTCTAGTTCAGAGAACTCAGAGCCTAGCTAACATATCGACCATTCCCTCTGACTGTGTAATCCACTTTGGCACTCAAATGAGTCTCTTCAGGTGCTCGCAGAGATTCTTGGAAAAACATAATTTGACATCCATTATCAATTGAAGAGACAGATATAGTGGAGGAAAAGGATGAGGAACAGGAAGAGAATGATGAGGAGGAAGAGAATGATGAGCATGAAGAGGAAGGTGAAGAGGAGGAGGAGTATAGTGATGAAGAGGAGAAGAAGGAGGAAGGTGATGAATAGGAGGAAACAAAAGATGACGAGTTGCAAGAAGGTGCTAGTCATTGCCTTACTTCATCAGATGACACAGTGTCTAAGGTATTGAGCTGTCCTTCTGAATATGTCATTCATTTTCACAACCAAACATGTTTATTTAAGTATTCAAAAAGATTCACTAACAATTATCATTTAGGAATTGAAGAGTCAGAAGAGGAAGAGGACATTAATGATGATGATGAGGAG